>Ga0207933_1000700_pt1 | contig 29986 bp, 19 predicted proteins | sample NGESurdeep092012_4_FD_184488 | JGI IMG/M metagenome (GOLD analysis project Ga0207933, IMG submission 184488) | Arctic peat soil microbial communities from Barrow, Alaska - NGEE Surface sample F53-3 deep-092012 (SPAdes) | ecosystem: Environmental > Terrestrial > Soil > Wetlands > Peat ... | reverse complement strand
ATCGAACGGCCCAGCACGCCTCGCGTCAAACAGAGCTCCTGGTGGAATCGATGCTGCTAAAGTACGGATTCCAGGTTATACGGCGGTTAGTCCAGGATTAGGTGTTGATTACGCGGCGCAAGACCAACCCTGTGATTGTTGACGGCTACCCCTTCGAGCCGTACCTTCGAATTCCAAGCCTGCTCTTGTAGCTCCACTTGGAGTAGTCACTATGGAACGGCCGCTGATAGCGACGTTCACGGACGCAACACCGGTGCGCAAACCAGTGGGATACGCGGCAGCCTGGGTGCAGACAGTGAGTTGATAAGACACATCCTCACATACAACGTCGCTCTCGGTTTCGCGCATTATGTGAGTCGGCCACAAACGCTGCTGCCGGCTAATAACAACGTCTTTGCACGCGCTGGCATCGCACCTGATTCCGTTTCGCGGCTGACCGCCATCGCTGGCCCACTCGGACTCTCGCTCGCAGGAACGCGAGTTCCGACCTCGGTCCAGTCCAACGCCTTCACCTGGCTGGGCAGACTGGACGACGAACTGGACACGCTCAATACTTGCTCTCTCACTGGCGACAAGGCCAAACCAGAGAAAGCACCTGTGCCGCAGAAGCCGTAGCTTGTCGCCGACAGAACGCGGAGCGTCGCCGCAGTGAGCCAACCGTTTTGGCCCGTGTGGCATCTAATACGTGTCCTACGACCTGGGGTTTCGATCATTGTACCAAAGCAGATGACGCTGCGTATTTTCGCGTGCCGGTTACCGGCCCGACTCATATCCGTTCTTGCAGCTCTGGCCCTGTGCGTTGCATTACCAGCTCACTCAGCTTTCGCGCAAGTCCAACCCGATATTGTTCGCGGCCGCGTTACGGACGACTCTTCCCATGCGATCGCCGGTGCAGCCGTCACCATCACCCGCGGCCCCGACCGCCTCGTCGAGCACGATACGACGGATGCTTCCGGCAACTTCAGCCTCAAATTCGATCCGGGCACCGGCGACTACCTGGTCTTCATCAGCGCTACCGGTTTCTCATCTGTACGGCGCCGAGTGCAGCGCACGTCGAACGAACACGAACTGGTCGCGAATTTCATCCTGACGCCAGATCTCACCAAGCTCGCCGCGATAAACGTCAAGGCAACCAAGCCCGTGCGCGCAACTAACGACGTGAGTGGATACAATCCCGAAACGGGCGCCGCAGAAAAATGGCAGGATGGCGTGGAAGCGGCGATTCCGCCGAGTGTAGCTGGAGATCTGAACGCGATCGCCGGAACGATGTCGAACGTCACGATGATCGGCGGCAGTCCCTCGATACTCGGCTCCAGCTCCGAATCTAACCTTACAACATTGAACGGAATGGGAATGGCCGCGGCCTCGATTCCGCGTGCGGCCAACACCGAGACCCGAGTCACCGGTGCGACATTCGATCCCACTCGCGGAGGCTTCTCGGGCGCCAACATCGACGTTCACCTGAGCCCCGGCAGTCGCTTCTACCAGCAGCGCAGGGCGTTCCTGACGCTCGCTCCCTCCGCGCTGCAATTTACTGACCCGATCGGCCGCGCCGCGGGGGCTCAGACCAGCAACATCCGCGGAAGTGTCGGTGCGGACGGCGAACTCGTTCGGAACGCACTCACCTACAACGTTGCGCTGGATCTGGATCACAGTATCAGCCAGCCGACGTCGCTGCTCGACGCCGACAACAGCCTGTTCCTTCGCGCCGGTGTCGCACCGGATTCCGTGTCGCGACTGATCGGCATTGCCTCGCCACTAGGTCTCACCCTGCGAGGCAACGGCATTCCTGCGGCGCGGGAGCACAACGCGGTCACGTGGCTTGGCAGGTTGGACGATACGAGAGACACACTGGCCACCCGCGCGCTGACGAGCTACGCAACTTTCGCGCACGACAACGGAATCGGCCTGGCTCCGCTCAGCGCGCCATCAACTGGCGGTCAGCAGCGCCAGCAGACATTCGGCGCACAACTCACACTCGGGAACTACGTTGGAGAGGGGCGGCGCATTCTCACCGAGACGCGGCTTTCGGCGAGCGAGGTGCGGATGCATGCGACGCCTTACGAACAGCTGCCGAGCGCGAGCGTCCTCGTTCTGTCACCAGCTGTCGGCGCCGCTGCCGGCGGCACGAACGCGAGCGACGTCATGCTCGGCGGTGGCCTCTTTGCCACCGATGATTCGCGCTGGACACTCGACGGCTCCAACCAGACGACGTGGAATACGAACGGCAAGCGTAATCACTTCAAGGGACTGATCTGGGCCCGCGTCGATGGGCTCAGGCAGAGTGGCATCTCGAATCCGTTCGGGAGCTATTCGTTCAACTCACTGAGCGACTTCGCGGCAGGAAATGCCGACAGTTATTCGCGGACGCTGAGTCAGCCCGACAGAGCCGGCACGGTGTGGAATGCGGCAACAGCGATCGCGCACCAGTGGTCTCCCTCCCGCACCTTCAGCGTACTGTACGGCGCTCGGCTTGAGGCCGACGGGTTTGTCGGCGCCCCATCACGCAATGCCGCCCTCGATGCAGCACTTGGCGTCCGCACAGACGTCGCGCCGATGCGCTTTCATCTGAGTCCACGTGCCGGATTCTCGTACACATACAGCCGAGCGAAGGACAACGGAAACGGATCGAGCAATTCGCAGATCGGAAGCTTCTATCGGGCGATGACCGGCGTCGTTCGCGGCGGGATTGGCGAGTTTCGCGATCTTCTGCGTCCTGACATGCTGGCGAACGCATCGGCTGCTACGGGCCTGCCGAATGGCACCTCGCAACTGTCGTGCGTTGGTGCCGCAGTTCCGTCGCCAGCCTGGTCGATGTTCGCGAGCGATCCCGGCAGCATCCCCACACGCTGCCTCGACGGCTCGGGACTGCTTACCGACTATTCGCCGGCCGTGTCGCTCATCAGTCCTGACTACGACGTGCCGCGCAGCTGGCGCGCATCGCTCGACTGGACCTCGAACATCGGCTCGTGGCTGCTCCACGTCTCAACGCTTGGCTCGTACGACCTGTCGCAACCCGGCACTGTCGACGTGAACTTCGCTGGTACTCCGCAATTCACACTCGCCAGCGAGGGAAACCGGCCTGTCTTCGTCTCGACAGCCGGCATCGACGCGGCTAGCGGAACTGTATCACCGACGCAGGCGCGCAGATCGCAGGAGTTTGGGCGCGTCGCAATGCGCACGAGCGACCTCTCCGGCTATGGCGGGCAGCTCACGACGACGATATCGCCGGACGTGTTCAAACTGCACTTTCGCGCGGATTGGTCGGCTTACACATCGCTGTCATACACATTGCAGGATTCCAGGCGCCAGTATCGCGGCTTCGACGGCGCTGCCTTCGGCGATCCGCGGCTCCGCGAGTGGGCGCCGTCGAACAACGATGCGCGGCACATCATCGTGTACAGCGCTGGATTGTACACGCCGCAAACCGGCGCGATCACGCTCTTCGCCAGGACACAGTCCGGACTTCCATTCACCCCGATCGTTCAGGGCGACGTGAATGGCGATGGGCTGAGCGGAGATCGCGCGTTCATTCCCAATCCGGCTCTGGCGGTCGATACCGCGCTCGCAGGTCAATTGCGCTCGCTTATCGCGAATGGATCCGGATCGGCCAGAGGGTGTCTGCTGGCGAATCTCGGACGGGTGGCACCACACAACGGCTGCAGAGGACCGTGGACGACGATGCTGAATCTCCAGTGGAGTCCTCCGATCCCCCGCCGCTGGCTGGGTCGCGTCACACCGAAAGTCTACTTCGAGAACGTGCTGGGCGGCGTGGATCAGTTTCTCCACGGCAACAACCTCCAAGGCTGGGGATCACAGCCGGTGATCGATCCGGTGCTGCTCGTACCGCACGGCTTCGACGCCGCAGCGAAACAATTTCAGTACACCGTCAATCCAAGATTCGCCGATACGCGCATCTCCAACACGCTGGCGCGCAACCCGTTCCGGATCACGATCGACTTTTCCTTTGATCTCTCCGTTGACTACGACGTGCAGAGCTTGCGTCGTGCGGTCGAGCCGATAAAGGGACCGCACGGTTACGCCCGCCGCTCCGCCGATTCTCTCACCGCCTTTTACCTGCAGCGGACCTCCGACATCCACAAAGCGCTCATCGAGAACAGCGACTCCCTGTTCCTCACGAAATCGCAGATCGCGCAACTGCAGCACGATGACTCCGTCTACTCGGAGCGTGTGCGGGCCATATATGTCCCAGTCGGAAGATTCCTCGCCGAACATGAGGGGCGCGATCCGGGCAAGGCCGAGTTGGACAGCGTCAAGAATACCGAAAAGGCGTACTGGAAGATCTTCTGGGAACAACCAGAGATAGCCGACTCGGTTGTGACGCCGACGCAGCGCGAACTGTTTCCCTTGCTAAAGGGGATGCTGGGGGTCTCGACAAGAGATCGCGAAAAGAGCCACTGGTTCTTCGGAAGCAGCGTGACTTTCGCAGATAAGCCGAAAAAGTAAGACGTGTGACTTCACCCAATCCGCTCAGATCCAATTTCTACCGATGCCTGGCACCTACTGAAAAACCCGTTGACAACCTCTGCGCCATCCCGTATGCTACGGGAAAGACAGTAGCACAACCTCGCCATAGTTGATCTGATTCACCGCTCCAATTGATATACATCATGCTCCTCGGCTTCATAGCACAGCTCCGTAATTGCACGATTCGCAAATTTTCATTCTTCGTCGCATGCTTCGTCGCGGCCACTCTTGTTTCAGCTCGGCTGACGGCTGCTCAGGAGTTGCCGGATATAGTGCGCGGACAAGTTACCGACGACTCGTCCCGCGCCATCGCTGGTGCGGCCGTCATCATTACCCGCGGCCCCGATCGCCTGGTCGAGCACGATACGACCGACGCCAACGGCGCGTTCAGCCTCAAATTCGATCCCGGCACCGGTGATTATCTCGTCTTCATCAGTGCGACTGGATACTCGTCCGTTCGCCGCCGCGTGCAGCGCGCCGGTACGGAGCACGAGCTCGTCGCGAATTTCATTCTCAAGCCGGATCTCACAAAGCTCGCAGCCGTGAATGTCAAGGCCAGCAAGCCGGAGCGCGCACGTCTTGACGTCGGTCCGTACAACCCCGAAACCGGTTCGTCGGAGAAATGGCAGGATGGCGTCAGTGGCCAGATCCCGCCCAGCACGGTCGGCGATCTCAATGCCGTCGCCGGCACGATGTCGAATGTCACGATGGTTGGTGGAACTCCATCCATCCTCGGCTCGGGTGCAGAGTCAAATCTCACAACTCTCAACGGAATGGGAATGGCGGCTGGTTCCATTCCTCGCGCCGCGAATACACAGACGCGAGTAACGGGCGCCACCTTCGATCCAACTCGCGGCGGCTTTTCAGGCGCGAACATCGACGTGCAACTTGGGCCAGGCGATCGATTCTATCAGAACCGCCGAGGATATCTGACGCTCGCACCGGCCGGCCTGCAGTTCACGGATGCCGTCGGCCGCTCGAACGGCGCTCAAACCGGAAATTTCCGCGGCAGCCTGGGAGCAGACGGCGAACTGATCCGTAACGCGCTGACATACAACGTAGCAGTCGATCTTTCACACAGTGTGAATCAACGACCGACACTGCTCGATGCTGGCAACGATGTACTGCTCCGGGCCGGTGTCGCGCCGGACTCCGTTTCACGACTGCTGGCAATCGCGCCCGCGCTCGGCCTTGGACTCTCCCGGCACGGAATTCCCTCCGCGCAGGAACACAACGCGTTCAGCTGGCTCACACGATTCGACGACACGCGCGATACGCTGGCAACCCGCGCGCTCACTACCTACGCAACATTCGCGAAAGACGGCGGAGCGGGAGTTGGCCCTCTCACTGCGCCATCGGCGAGCGGCGAGCAGACACAGCGAACGCTCGGCGCGCAACTGACCATCGGCAACTATGTCGGTGCTGGCCGACGCGTCCTGACAGAAACCAGGCTGTCCGCGAGCGCGTCACGCAACCAGCTCACACCGTACGAAAACCTTCCCGGCGCGAGCGTGCTCGTGCTTTCGCCAACGCTCAATAGAAGCGCTGACGCCGGCAATCTTACACTCGGTGGCGGCCAGTTTGCAAACGACGATTCTCGCTGGACGCTCGAGGGTTCCAATCTCACAATGTGGAACACGAACGGAAAGCACAACCAGTTCAGAGCAACACTCTGGGCAAGAGCCGATGGGATGCGCCAGAGCGCGATCTCGAATGAATTCGGCAACTACTCGTTCAACTCGCTCAACGATCTCGCCAGCGGAAACGCCGATAGTTATTCCCGCACACTGTCCCAGCCCGCGCGCACAGGCACGGTCTGGAATGCAGCGACTGCGATAGCACACCAATGGGCCCCGTCGCGGATGTTCAGCGTACTGTACGGCCTTCGCCTGGAAGCAGACGGCTTCGGCACCGCACCCTCGGCCGATCCAGCTCTCCAGACCGCACTCGGAGTACGCAGTGACATTGCTCCGATGCGTTTCCACTTGAGTCCACGTGCAGGATTCTCATACACGTACAGCAAGGACCGCGATAACGGCAACGGTATGAACGTGTCACCCGCCGGCACATTTTATCGCAGTACGGTCGGAGTGATTCGCGGTGGAATCGGTGATTTCCGAGATCTGCTGCGCCCTGATATCCTCGCCAGCGCATCCGCCGCGACTGGGCTACCAACAGGTACCTCCCTGCTCTCGTGCGTCGGATCTGCGGTTCCATCTCCCGACTGGACGACGTTTGCAAACGATCCGTCCACAATCCCGACGCGCTGCCTGGACGGTTCCGGTGTACTTGCCGAGCAGGTCCCGGCCGTGTCCCTGATCAGCCCGTCGTACGACGTTCCACACAGCTGGCGCGCCTCACTCGACTGGACGTCCAACATCAATACGTGGCTTCTCAAGCTGGCGGCGCTGGGCTCTTACGACCTCTCGCAGCCCGGCACAGTGGACGTGAACTTCTCAGGAACGCCGCAATTTACACTTCCGGGTGAAGACAACCGCCCGGTCTACGTTTCCACGGCCGGAATCGATCCCTCCAGCGGAACCGTTTCACCCGCGGAAGCGCGCAAGTCGCCGCTCTTCGGACGAGTGGGAATGCGCACGAGCGATCTCCGCGGTTACGGCGGCCAGATCACCGGCACAATCTCGCCGGACGTATTCAAGTTCCGCACGAGCTTTTCACTCTTCACTTCGCTGTCGTACACACTGCAGGATTCGCGTCGCCAGTATAGAGGTTTCGACGGTGCGGCGTTCGGTGACCCGCGAGTCAGCGAATGGGCGCCATCCAACAATGATGCGCGTCAGGTTGCGGTGCTGAGCCTTGGATTCAGCACGGGCAAGACCGGAACTATCACACTGTTCGGACGAGCCCAGTCCGGCCTCCCGTTCACGCCGATTATTCAGGGCGACGTGAACGGCGACGGGCTCGCCGGCGACCGCGCATTCATTCCCAATCCGGCCACCGAGTCCGACGCGACACTTGCAACTCAGATGCGCTCGCTCCTCGCCACCGGCTCGAGCACCGCGCAAGATTGCCTGCGCGACAACTTGGGGCAGGTCGCCGCAAGAAATGGCTGCCGAGGCCCGTGGACCGCGCTGCTGAACATGCAGTGGCGACCGCCCTTCCCGCGTAAATGGCTCGGACGCGTCACGCCAAATATCTACTTCGAGAACGTACTCGGCGGGATCGATCAGCTTGTACACGGCAGCAATGGACTGCGCGGTTGGGGTTCGCAGCCAGTACTGGATCCGGTGCTCCTGGTCCCGCACGGCTTCGATGCGGCGTCCAGGCAGTTCCAGTACACCGTCAATCCGAGATTCGCAGATACACGCGCCAACAGCACGCTCATGCGCAATCCGTTCAAGATATCGATCGACTTCTCGTTCAATCTCTCCACGAACTTTCCGCTCCAGCAACTGCGTCGCGCCCTGGAGCCGGTTCGCAGTCCGACCGGATGGACGCGCCGGTCCGCAGACTCCCTGACCGCATTCTATCTCACTCGCACATCCGACGTCTACAAGTTGCTGCTCGCCAACAGCGACTCGCTCTTCCTGAGCAAGGAGCAGATCGCAAGACTTCAGCAGCACGACTCCGTATACTCGGCACAGGTGCGCGCCGTATACACCCCACTCGGCAACTTCCTGGCGGCCGGATCTGGCAAGGACCCGGGCAAGGCGGAGCTCGACAGCGTCAGCAAGACAACGAAAGCGTACTGGAAAGTATTCTGGGCCCAACCCGAAATTGCCGATTCCGTGATCACGCCATCGCAGCGCACGTTGATCCCGATGTTCCAGAACATGCTCGCGGTACCCATCAAGGATCGAGAACACAGCCAGTGGTTCTTCGGGTATAGTGTGACGTTCACGGATAAACCGCAAAAGAGCCAACCGGGTGACGGCAGCGTGAACATCAACAAATCCGGACTCTAGAAGGGGGACGGAGGCGGGACGGACTCCGGACTCGACTCCGGACTCCACTCACCCTCCTTCCGCCGTGCATCGCAGTCATCCCGCCGAAGGTGTCGTCATCCCGCCGAAGGTATCGTCATCCCGCCGAAGGTCGGGATCCATTGCAAACGGGGCCGCGCTCATCACGCGGCCCCGCTTGATTACTGCCTCACTGCTCTGACGATTCAGTTTTCGTAATCGCCATCTCCGTTGTACACCAGACCCTCGGCCTCCCGAACGCGATCGAGTAGCGCGCCTGTGCCTTCAGCGGCAACTCTTTGCGGCGCCGCTGACTCCGCGGCACTGCTGCGTTCGAACCACGCCAGATTCAGCGTGTTATCCGGGGCCGGTGCGCTACGCCCGTCGGAGACGGGCAACGCTCCGAAATCCATCTTCCCCCCTGGGAAATTCGTTTGCGCACCATCGTGCGCACCGTCGGTACACCGGCGCATGATAACAAGTTTCGCGCCAGCCTGCTGGAAACTTTAGCGGCAAGTCCGTCTTCATAGGGAAAACCGTCAGAATCAGGACCGGACCGCTACAGATCAGTCACAGTCTCAACCGTAACAGTTGTAACACTTTGTTACAACCGGGTGACCGCGTACGGACAGCTGCTCGTCAACGGCCGTGTGCATCCGACACAAAAAGTGTGTCAGATCGGGAGCTCCAGGCGCCGGTTCCTAGACTACGGTCGCCGGGTCGACTCCGCGCGTCGCAAATACCCGCGCCACGGTCTCCGCTATCTTGTTGTTCGGCGTACTCGCGCCCGCCGTGATGCCGACAATGACTTCGCCGACCGCAGGCAACCACTCCGGCGTAGTCACGTCATCACGACCCTGCCTCACTCGGTGATGAATGACATCGGATTCCACATCGATGCACGTCGCATCTTCAATGTGATACGTCGGCACCTTGTCGGCACAGAGCGCGGCCAGGGAGATCGTGTTGCTCGAGTTGTAGCCGCCAATCACGAGCATGATGTCCGGTGGATCCAGCAACATTTCCGCAACCGCATCCTGACGGTCCTGGGTTGCGGAGCAGATCGTATCGAAGGTCCGGAAGTTCGCCACGGCGTACTCCTCACCCTTGCCGCGGGCCATGGCGGCCCGGGTCTCGGCGGCAATCGCAAGGCTCTCGCTTGCCAGCATCGTGGTCTGATTCGCAACTCCGATCCGCTTGAGATCGCGGTCTGGATCGAACTCGGGAGACGCCGCGTGCGGCGCGAATTTGGTCATGATGTCCGAAGCCGGCCGCTTGCCCTCAAGGTAATCGCAGAGGACTCGGACCTCGTCCATGTCGCGGACGATCAGATACTGACCACCGGGATACTTCATCACCTGCGATGCAGTCGCGCGCGTTTCTTCATGGTAGTACTTGCCGTGTATAAGAGCTGTGTACCCATCGCGCGCGTAGCTCTCGACTCGCTTCCAGACGTTCAGCACAGAGCCACAAGTGGTATCCACCATGACACAGCCACGATCTCGTAGAGTCGTGAAATCGGCCACTGTGACTCCAAACGCCGGCAGCAGAACAACATCATCCGGATTCACGATACTGAAATCGAATGAGACTTCGTTCGTATTTGCGTTGTGCTTGAGGAAGATCACGCCGGCATCGCTCAACCGCTTGTTGATATGCGGATTGTGGATGATCTCGCCCGCCAGATAGATCTTCTTGTCCGGAAACTTCCTGCGCGTCTGATACGCGTACTCCACGGCGCGCTCAACTCCATAGCAGAAACCAAATTCGCGCGCGAGTCGAACGGTGACCCCACCCGCAGTCAAGGAGTAGTCCCGCTCCTTGAGCAGATCCACCAACCGCCCGTCGTAGGCGGCTGCGAGCTCCCCCTCGACCTCACTTTTAAGGCCGAATCCTTTTCGGAAATACGTGGGTGGAGTTGCGGGCGTCGTCATCCTTGGAATTTAGCAAGATGACACCATTCGGACGATTGTTCGGACAGTCGTCGATGCTATCCCCTACCTGTGACCGAGTACCTGCGCGTCGATCTCCACACACCATGCGTGCAGCAACAAAAGATGAACTTCCTGGATGTGCGCCGTAATGCTGCTTGGCACCGCGAGGATGTGATCCACAGTCCCTTTGGCAACTCCCTTCTCTCCAGTCATCGCGATCGTTACCGCACCCCTCAGCCGCGCCATCGCAAGTCCGCGCACGACGTTCTCCGATGTGCCGCTGGTGGAAAGTCCGATCGCAACGTCGCCGTGCGTCGCGAGTCCTTCGACCTGTCGCTCGAAGAGCGCGCCAAAGCCGAAGTCGTTCGCAATGCACGTCACGGCGCCCATGTCCGCGCCGAGGGCGATCGCGGCGTAGGGCCGCCGAGTCTCCTTGAATCGACCGATAAGCTCCCCTGCCATGTGGCTGGCCTGAGTCGCAGATCCGCCGTTGCCGAAGCAGAGAATCTTCTTGCCAGTGAGGACCGCTCGGACGAGTGCATTACCGGCCGCGTCGGCCGCGTCCGCGAGGGCCGTTGCGCTTGCCTCCACCGTGCGGATGTTTTCCGTGAAATGGGCGGCGATTATGTTGTGGCTTTGTGTCGTCACGTTTCCTCTCGGTTGCGATCTCGTCCGTTGACCACGGTCGGTCGAGAAGTTCCTGAAGCTCGTCCAATGTATCGGCCTTCACGGCACCGCGCTGCCCGCGCACTACCGCGAACCGCATCGGTCGGTCAAGCACTGGAAGCTCGGCTTCGGTCAGCGACCTGGCAATCTTCTCCGGCAGGCGCAATCGCGCCACCCCGAAGCGCGATCCATCAGGTCGCTCCTCGACGTCATAGTCGATCCACGCTTCGCGATCGCGCACGAGCACCATCTCTGGCAGCAGCGCCAGTCGTGCACGCTCTTCTGGCGATACAAAATCATCCGGGTTGACGGTCAGACGAGCGTTCCGGAACTCCTCGACAGAATTGACGTCAGTCAACTGAGACTCGTAAAGCGCTGTCAGCTCGTCGAATCCGAGTCGCGGAGTAGCGCCGCCTGACCGCCGATATGCTTCACGCACTTCGTTGATAGCGGCGTGATTGCGCTTGATGGAAACCTGTCGCGCCTCCTCGCGCGCCGCAGCTTCGGCCAGGATGTGCCGGGCTTCGGCAGCAATTTCGGGTGAGAATTCCCGTACCGCCTCGACTTCGCGGTCCAGCTCGAATCCGAAGTACTCCACCCTGCTCATCAGCACCAGCTGATCGTGCTTGCGGTGTGGATCGTACATGAGCTGCGGCTTGCTACGCGTCGCGTACTTGCGAATGAGGCTGTCGGGAATCTGCGTTCCTTCGATTCCAGCGCGTGGCTCGCCGCTCCTGCCGGCAAAATATCGCAGCGTGCCGGCTATGGCGCCCCAGCTTCCGCAGACGCTGGTCTTTGACACGCGCGCGTTCCCGCCATCACGAGTCTGCTCATCGATGACAAGATCAAATGGCATCGTGCGCGCGAGCAACTCGGCGAACTGCTTGTATGTATGATCCCGCGCGAATGCGAGCTTCGCAGGAAGCGGCATGCCAAGACTGCGATACACACTGGCCATCCCCAGTGCAGCATCCTCGATCGATTTCACGAGTACGCCACGACGCTCGGCCCACTCCGCTATCGACTCGTCGAACTGGTGTCGCGGAAGTCCGTACACTTCGCCAATGAAGCCGCACTTTTTGAGCGCTTCTGCGTAAACGTTGTACGCGGTAAGGTGATCGCTACCCGCAACGATGAGGCCATCGAGATCACGTTCTTCGCGCGTCATGCGATGCAGCGACTCGATGCCACTTATCACAGCGACGAATGGAACCAGTTCATCGTCAGCATTCACAAGCAGCTCCGCCCATACACGATCGACCGGCAGTGCCTCAACAGATTTGCCGTACGTCGTGAGTTTGCCATTCTCGACGATGCCGCGATCGTCCAGCAGCGCGAGCGCCTTGCGATACGAAACGCGATCGAGTGGTACGGGGAGATCCAGCGCATCCGCACGCACGCCGAGCGCTGCACAGGTGAGCGCGACGCGCTCGGAATCGCCGGCGAGTTGAAATTCGGGCGCGGTTGGTTGCAGCGATTTGAAATCGATGGCGCGATCGCTCAGGATGAACACACGACCGCCATCCACTCGGCCGTGTACCCGTCCCGCCATCTGCAGGATTTCATTGCTGCCCAGGTGCAGTTTGCTGAGTACGTTCTTGCCGCGCTCGATGATGTTGGTGAAGCGCGTGTCGTCGATCACCACGGTATCGAGGCCACTCACGTTGAGCGCGCTCTGACCAGCGGCTGTCATAGACAGTACGTAAGGTTTCTTCTCCGTTCCCTCGAGAAATGGACGGATGACGCGAATTGGTTCACCGCCGTGATAGAACGCCGTATTGATTTGCGGGAAGAGCGAGTGCACGGTTTCTGCGACCTGCTCAACACCTGCGCGCGTCGGAAGAAAGACACCGACGCCGCGCTTCTCCTTGAAGACGGCGCGAAGGAACTTGTCGTCCAGGAATTCGACTGGATCTCTATTGATAACCTTTACAGTCGCCGCCTTTGCCGGATCGAATGCGCTGCTCTCGATTACCGACGCCGATCCGAGATACTCCGCGTAGAACGACGGATCTACCGTCGCCGAGAGCCAGATATAGCGGCATCCAACGCGCTTGCCGAGTGCGAGGCACAGCTCGAGCTCGGCGGACGTCTGGTGAATTTCGTCAACGACCAGTGTGTCGGTGGCACGGATGTCGTTGTCCTGAAACCATCGGCGCGCGATGCCCGTGGTGACGATGATGACATTCCACGTCGGAGTGTCCGGCGTAGCCTCGCGCTCTCGATTGACGACCCCGACACGAAGCGATTTCGTCTTGAGAATCGTCTCGGCGATGGGCCTGATCCCGAGCGTCTTTCCAGTTCCAGTGCCCGCGACGATTCCGAATCCTGCACCGCTTTCTGCGAGCCGCTGGATCTGGTCCCCATGCTCACGCTGGAGCACCGTATCGAGATGCAAGCCGAGCGCGAGTTCGATCGTCTCGCACGCCGCACGGGTTGGCGCGATAACGATGACTCTTCCTTGCGGAAGATCAGCGGCGAAGCTGTCGCGATCTGGCGGGAGGTAGCGGTCCTGGACCGCGCGTGGAGTCGTCACTGATTGGAAGATATCGAATCGCACCGTACTCCCAGTCTCGAATCAAATGCGGAGGGAAGTTCAGGGCAATAAAAAAGGACCCTCGCAGGGCCCTTGATATCATCAGCCGGAAAGATTATCAGTGGCGCGGGCTGAAAGATGCGAGTGCGAGCTGCATCGCCTGACGGCCAGACACGTCATTCTCGACGTAGAATTCCGTCTCCCACGGTTGATCGGGGAGATACTCATGACGAATCGGCGACGATGGCGTGGCCTTGCTGGGCTTGAGCTTCTTGTTGTTGGACGGCGTCGGGCGCTCTGACTTGGGCTTCTCGATCTTTGTAAGCGTGTCAGAACGAGTGATAGGATGGACCGGTACGGGGCCTGGCTCACTCGCGTATGCTGCGACTGGAAGCGCGATCGCAATGATCGCTGCCGCGAAGGTCAGCCGAGTGAGGTTTTTCCGAGCCATGTTTTGAATATACCGCGGGTTTTCCCGCTTGGCTACATCCCGGGATTTGGGGGGATCGCCGCCCGGGCTGGCTGGCCCTCCGGGCAGGCCGCGGCGCGCCAGACGGCGCGCCGCGGTATCAGTCGCCGAACGAGACCCCGGTGGCCCGAGCGGTCAACACTGCGTCGTGAGTGGGATCCACGCGCTTCTGCTCGCGGAGAGCTTCCTCAATAGGTATGGTCACGATATGCGGGGATTGGAGGGCGACCATATGCCCCCATTTCCCTTCCGCGACGGCCCGAACGGCGGCACCGCCAAATCTGGTCGCGAGGAACCGGTCATACCCGGTCGGCTGGCCACCGCGCTGAAGGTGGCCGAGTACCATCGAGCGGGATTCCTTGCCGGTCCGCTCCTGAATCAGCTCTGCCACGTGTGCAGCCACTCCACCCACGCGAATAGCCTGACCCGGCATCGACGCACCAAGCACGCCGGCCGATTCGCCGATGGCATGCGCGCCCTCCGCAATCACAACGATCGAGAAATGGCGCCCCGCGAGGCTGCGCGAGACGATCTTCTCGCACACACGCTCCACGTCGTACGGAATCTCGGGGATCAGAATCACGTCGGCCGAGCCCGCAAGGCCGGCATGCAGAGCGATGAAGCCGCTGTCGCGACCCATCACTTCCAGAACGAAAACGCGATCGTGTGACTCGGCGGTCGTATGAAGCTTGTCTATAGCCTCGAGCGCAGTATTCACTGCCGTGTCGAAGCCAAATGTAGTGATCGTCCCACTGACGTCGTTATCGATCGTCTTGGGGACCCCCACGATCCGCATTCCCTTGTTCGAAAGCTGCTGCGCGATGCTCAACGAGCCGTCGCCGCCGATCGAGATCAGTGCCTCGATGCCGAGTTCGGATGCACGTGCGATGAGTTCGTCTGAACGATCAACGATGGCATACGTACCGTCTTGCTGAAGAACCGGATAGGAAAATGGATTCCCGCGATTTGTCGTGCGGAGGATCGTCCCGCCCATATGGCCGATGCCACGTACGGCGTCACGCGTCAGAGGAATAATGCCCTCCTCGCCGAGCAATCCCGCGTAACCCTTCGTTACACCGAGCACATCCCAGTCCCGATCGAGCGCGCTCAGGACCGCAGCGCGGATTACCGCGTTGAGCCCTGGTGCGTCACCACCGCCGGTTGAAAGAGCAATTCTCACTTAAGATTTTCTCGCAAGCTCACTGTCGATCGTCAGGAGCAACTGGTAGTTCCCTCGCGCTGATAGCATTCGCTATTTCACGTATTCATGATAGAGCGACTGAGCAGCCGCGCCATTCATACCCTTCAAGACGGTTATTGCTGGTGTGCGTAACACGTTACGCCACGACTGCTGCGCCATCACCTCACGGGCGAGTGGCACTGCAGCGTCTCCGGCAACCTTGAGGTACGAAGCTAATGCAACCCCACGCACAATAGGCGACGCGTCGCTCCGGGCGATCGTCGAGAGTATCGAATCTGTTTCGGCCCCAGGGAAACCCGCGAGCGCGCCAGCTGCGGCCTGCCGTATCCGCGGATCGGAATCCCGACTGGCACCGTAAACTGCGGAGCGCGCCGTCGAGTCCGCCGCGAATGCCGTTAGTGCCTGGAGCGACTGACCGCGAACTGCCCAGAACCGATCGATCTCGGCGTCTCTCGCGATAGCGTGAGCAGCCGCCTCGTCGCCACGACGCATTTGCAGAAGCCTGATCGCTTCCGATCTACTCGCGACGTCGTCGCCATGTGTCAGCTGATAGTCCAGCATGGCCGTCGAGCGTGGGAAGTCAGTGATGGCAAGCATCCAACTTCCCTTGTTCCACTCGATCGCTCGCGGCGCCGATGGCAGCGCAAGCGTTAGATCGCCCTTCCCGTCACGGACCTGCATGGTACCGCGAACGGGAGCACCGTCGGTCAGGGCCTCGACGTCCACGTCGGCATCGAAGTATCCGGTCAGCGAATCGCGTGGCTGGATCTCGTCTGCGTGAAGAGCAAGGCGACCGGTGGCCGCATCGTACCTGGACGAGACTCTGAAAACAGGAAAGCCAGCTCCGTACACCCACTGATCGAAGAACCGCTTGAAGTTGCGCCCCGTCGTCTGCTCGAAGGCATCCTCCAGGTCCGCTGTGACGACATTGGCGTACATGTGCGAAATCGTATAGCGATGAATGGCGCTCCAGAAGACAGAATCGCCAAGCTGATGCCGCAGCATCTGCAGTACAGTCGCGCCCTTGGGATAGATGTGACCGCTGAAGAAGACTTCGATCGGATCGTTGACATACTTGTTGTAGACAATGGGGCGCCGATTCCGGCGATCGGCCGATATTGTCTGCTGCTCCGCGCCGAGTCTGTCCCACGTGGCCTCGTCAACGCCGCGTGATTCCTCGCGATAGATCTGCTCCATGAACGTCGCCATGCCCTCGTTCAGCCATGCGTGCGACCAGTCGCGCGTCGTCAACAGATCGCCGAACCACTGATGACTCAATTCATGCGATACCAGGCCGTCGGCGTTGTACTGAGGATCAGCCCACGCAGGATGCAGTATGCCGTTGTCGGATTGTGTCGTTGCAGTCACGCTTTCCATGCCACCAAAAACGAAATCCGGCGCCACGCTCTGGGCGTACTTTGCCCACGGATACGGAACCCCAATCTTGCGCGAGAACACATCGATTGCGTCAGGGGTTTTTGCAAAGCCGAGCTTCGCGGCCGCAACCGAATCCGGATACGTCCAGTATTCCACCGGCACATTGTGCCAGTGTTCGGTGAGCACGGTGTATTTCCCGGTGGTCACAACCATGAGATACGTGGAAGCTGGTTTATCGAGCGACCAGTTCCACTCCATGCCACCGTTCACAAGATGATTGCCGACGAGCCTTCCATTGGAAAGGGCTTTCTCATTCGAGTCAGTCACGACCGATATCTGCCAGGTAGTCTTGTCGTCCGGATGGTCGTAGGTGGGGAGCCAGTAGCGAGTCTCGATCGCCGCACCCGGTGTCCACAGATAGTGATTGCGGTCGATGAAATACACACCACGCTTGGGCCGAACGGTTTCATAATCGATCACGAATGATGTACTGGCGCGTGCCGCGAGCGGGCGCCGCAGATGAACCGTGAGCTTCTCGCCGTCGTAGTCGAATTTGAGAGGCACCGAACCGGTTGTGGCGACACGCTTGATCGTCATCCCGACTGCGTCCAGCGGCACAACCGAGATAGCGTGATCCAACGCCGCAATCTTCAGCGTCGTCGAACCAACCACTGCGTGGCGCGTCCAGTCGAATCGCACATGCACGGCCTGATTCTGAAGATCATACTCATGCGGCGGAAATACGTGCACGGTGCCTGCTGGCTCCGGCCCCCAGCTGATGAGCGGGGTATCCGCAAATGGCGGAATCGCATTCGTGTCATCCGCGAACCGCACATTCGGAATGATTCGGGGGGGCGTCGGCGTCGGAACTTCCGCATGCTGCTCCGCGGCAGGCACCGGGGTTGGAGTCGGCGTTGTACGCCCAGCACAGCCTGCTATCACGAGTGTGCCTGCGCCAAATACTACGGCCAACGGATGAATCACGCGCATTGTTTCTCCAGGCACGTTTCGATACGAGAGAACGATAATCGATTCAGTTGCAACGGCGTCATCGCACTAATAATGCTCGCATGCACCGACCGCGCCCTCTACCAGAGCGGCATCGCTCACGAGTGGGTTTCACACTGCTCGAGACGTTGCTCGTAGTGACGATAATAGCCCTGATAACGGGGGTCGCAATCCCGCGGACTCGATACCTCCTTGACGCGATCGCCGTCCGCGCTGCCTCCGAGGAGGTTGCGACTATCCTGCAATTCGCGCGTCACTCGGCTATGACGCGCGGAGAAAGGATAAGCGTCGATATCGATTCCGCACCTGCACGAGTGACCATGCGAGCGGGTGGAGACACCATCCGGAGCCGGAATGAGAACGCCATTCACGGAGTCAAATTCAGAGTGACGCGGTCGCCGGTGGTCTACACGCAGCTAGGCATGGCGTTTGGCGTATCCAACCTGAGCGTCTTCGTCACACGAGGCGCGGCGGCGGAGACTGTGGTGGTGTCGCGACTCGGCCGGGTGAGACGGTGAACGAGATCGAGTAGAATCCAGCCGTCATCCCCGCGAAAGCGGGGATCCATTTTCAACCCGGCGTAACCAGGAACGAGGGCCGGCGACCGTCGCCGAATGTTGTGCAACACAGATCTCCGTCAACTATGTCGTCCCCGCGAAAGCGGGGAGACGGTCAGGCCGCTGTCGTTCCGAAGTCGTAGCCGGGCACTGAGACTCTCGGGATCTCCTGACCGATCACGCGCTCGATAGTGCGCACCATCGCGATTTCGTCGGGCGACATCAGCGTGTAGGCGTCGCCACTCGACTCCGCGCGACCAGTCCGACCGATGCGGTGCACATAGTCTTCAGGTTCCTGCGGTACATCGAAGTTGATCACGTGCGTGATGCCCGTGACGTCCAGACCGCGCTGCGCAACGTCTGTCGCGACCAGAACGCGTATCTTGCCTTCCTTGAAGTCTTCCAGAGCGCGCGTGCGCTCTTTCTGCGTCTTGTCGCCGTGCATCGCTGTTGCCTGAATGCCCGCCTGTTGCAGATCCCGCACAACGCGATCGGCGCCATGCTTGGTGCGAGTGAAAATCAGCACCGAATCCATCGCCTTGTCCTTCAAGAGCTCGGTGAGCAACTGAGTCTTGCGTATCCGCGGCACAGGATAGACCGCGTGGGTCACGCCAATCGCGGCCATCGAGCGCCGGCCTACCTGAATTACATGTGGCTTGCGCAGATATTTCCGCGATAGAGCCTCGACTTCCGGAGGCATCGTCGCGCTGAACAACATGGTTTGCCGGTACTTTGGAATCGCCCCGACTATCCGGTTGATCTGCGGCGCGAAGCCCATGTCGAGCATGCGATCGGCTTCGTCCAACACGAGAACCTCAAGGTCGTCGAAGACGACATTCTGACGCTCAAGATGGTCAAGCAGCCGCCCGGGCGTGGCGATCACGATATCGATCCCCTTCCGTAACGCCTTGGTCTGCGGCTCCAACGCCACTCCACCATAGACGGCGAGTGTCTTGAGTCCCGAATGCTCGGCGTACTTATGGAAATTTTCCTCCACCTGAACGCACAGCTCCCGAGTCGGCGTCAGAATCAACGCTCGAGATCGACGTGGGCCACCCATCAACTGATTGAGGATGGGCAGCGCAAACGCTGCGGTCTTTCCGGTTCCTGTCTGCGCGAGGCCAATCAAATCTCGGCCTTCGAGCGCCAGCGGGATCGCCAGGGCCTGAATTGGCGTCGGATGGGTGTATCCAGCGTCCTTTACCGATTGCAGTATATCGGGGTGTAGCCCGAGGTCTGCGAATGTGAGGTCGGCAACCTCTACCTTCGTCTCTAAACTCATTTTGATACTATAAACCTAACGGATCATGGCCCGGATTGCCCCGATTACCGCCTCGGGTGCCTCCTCAGGGATCACATGGCCGCAGTTCTCGATGACCTTCAGGGTCGCGTTTGGGAGCACTTCGGCGTAGCGCCGCACCCACCTCCGTACCACCATATTGTCTCGTCCGCCGTCCAGGACCACGGTCGGCACCGAGATCTCGCCAAAGCCCCAGTCGGAGCCGGCGCTCCACTCGAAACAGTGCAGCAAAGTCCACATCGCACGGGCAAACGCGGGAAACTGGGTCGGAGCCCAGTACTCGTCGACGTCTCGACTGGTCGGTCGGTACAGCGAGCCGTATACCGCGGCAAAAACCAGCTCTATCATCCAGCGCCGGACGAGATGCGGCAGCAGCGACGACAGGAAGTGCGGTGTGAGCGATCTGAGAACGCGAAGATCCAGCTCCGTCCCAAATCCAGCTGGCGCCAGAAGCGCGAGCGCGCTCACCCGTTCCGGCGCGAGCACCGCTACGCGAGCGCAAATCGCGGCACCCATCGAATGACCCACGAGCACACAACGCGAGATGCCGAGCTCGTCCATCGACTTGACAACACATTCTGCCAGCGGGTCGAGCGTATAAGGTACGCGCGCTGTTGGCTTGCTGGACAATCCGTGACCGGGGAGATCCATCGCGACGGCTCGCATGCCAAGTTCTGCCAGCAAGGGCATGAGCCTTCGGAACGAATACGCGGAACACGCCCAGCCGTGTACGCAAAGGACGACACGTTCCGCTGCAGGATCACCACAATCAATGACGCGAATGTTCAGCGCCACACCGGATACGCGTATCGAACGAAAACTTTGCCTGAATCGCGAATCACCCGCCGGAAACATTTCTTCCGGCGGGATGCGTCCAGGAATCAGACCAGCTTGATTTGCCAACCCAGCAGACGAGCGATCAGTCCGATTCTGAACGTCACGTCACTCCAGCGTGCATCGCCCTCGAGATCCGATTCGAGTGGAAACTTGGGCCAAGCATACGGATTGGTCGTTCCTGGGAGCATCGTCCCCTTGTTGTGAGGACGCCACACGCGATCACGCCCGCAATCATCCACGAAGCGCTCAAACAATTTGAGCCACGTCTCGTTCCGTTTGAGGAAGCCAAGCCGAGCCATGATTTCGAGCCACGTCAGCGCAAATGGGATGTCGGATTCTACCACGTTCTTGTTGTGGAGCTGATCGCCCATCACAAGGTGCGGCTGTGCGATGATCTCCTTGCCATACATCTGCACCGCTTCCTGCGTCGGCTTTGGCAGCGACAGATACTCGTAGAGTCGCTCCATCTCCGGATAGTGCTCGCTCCGGAAAATCGGCATCTGTGAAACCGTCATGAGCACAAAGACCGACGGTGGCGACGCATTTTCGGCGAGTACGTGTCGATTGCCGATGCGCACCCACGGCTTCTCAGCGAGCGGAGAATCCAGAAATGCGTCGATGCGTTCTACGGCGCGCCGTGCCGCGCCGCGAAGACGTGGATCTGATTCGTAACCGGCGTGCGCGAGTGCGGCAGACGACGCCTCGCGCAATATCTGGCGACCGCGCAGCGCGATGTCAGGTCGCTTGGCCCCCGCGCGCAATTCGTACAGATAGTGCGGGTCGGTATCTTCGGAGAGAAGTCGGAAGAGCGGCCTGCGAGCCTGCGCGAGAGGCGGAGAGTCGCGATCCCATCCGTACTCAAGCAGCCGCTCCACGGCCGGAATCGTTCCAAGGCCGGTTACGCCTCCCTTGCCCGCCTTCGGGAGAGAAAGCATTCGACCGCCCCACGTGCCATCCAGCGACTGCGATACTGCAATCTGCAGCGCGTACGGTGACGCAAGCGCAAGCGTCTCCAGGTTCTGACTGGTTGGAAGCTGTGCAACGTCTATGAATGACCGATATTGAATCGGCGGGGCTGCATGGTCAAGCAACCAGTTAAGCGGAAACTCAAGAGTCGGTTCGCTGGATTCTGGCGAAGTAGCTTCGGCTTCCTGGGCGGCGGACGTCGGCTCGGCCATACGCGTTCACGATTTTAGGTTTGCGGCCGTGGTTCGACCGGTCATTTCTGCACGAAAAGTCCGAAGAATTCACGCCGTTGTGTTGGCGGCCGGCTGGTGCCGTATCATGGGCATCAAATCTCCAGACACATCCCGCGCGGCAATTATAGCGCTTATTTTCGCAAATACTAGGGGGTGGTGGTCTATCTCGTTGCCCGACAATGACTTACACCATTGTTAAGATACTACCGAGCCTCCAACGCCTGGATTGTATAGCTACTACCCGGGTTCCACAAAATCCAGCTGTAAAATCCGTTGTCATAACCGGCTTTTATCTGAGCACGGACCTGTTCAGCGCCATAAGCCGGCGGTCCGAGCGTGAAGTCCTGATACCACGGAACCACTCTCGCAGCACCACTGATACCAGCACTTCGCCTCTTCACATCCTTGAGCGCGCGATCGATCGTTGCGTATGGATGAGCGTTGGGATTGCCGAGTCCATACGTGCCTGGCGCGAAGTGGGACGGATAAACCATGGGCAGCACTTCGTCAGCGCGATCGATGAACATCTCCCATCGTTGACCGATTCCCATATCCGTAGTGTCCGTCGCAGTCAATCCGAACACATCGATCGTCATCGGCATGCCAGTGGATCTGAGCGAATCACGAACGACGCCGAGCTGATCTCGAATAACCTGCGCGCGCGTGCGACCGTGTTCGAGCGGGAACGTTGCTTCGCGAATCAGGCGCGAGTCGTCGGGGAAGCGCACGTAGTCGAACTGCACGGCACTGAATCCGACTGCGTGCGCTTCACGCGCGAGATCGATTGCGTACTGCCAAACAGCTGGTTGAGTTGGATCGAGCCACGGATGTCCACTCCTGTCCAGCCACGGCTTGCCATCCTGCCGACGTTTGATCGCCCATTCCAGCTTCTTGCCAGCGAGCAGCGGATCCTTCGCGACGACTATGCGCGCAATCGGATAGATGTGCAGCGCGCGCATGGAATCGAGCAACGCTGTGAGTCGTCGCGTTGACATTGGCCGGTTCGTATCCGCGCCGATCACTGCTGCGAGCGGTACTCGTGACCTGTACAGAACAAGACCGCGATCGTCCTTCACATCGATTACCAGAGCATTTATCTCGGTACGCCCAGCGACGTCGATCAATTTCCAGATCTTGTTGCCGATTGCGGCCCAGCGATTCACATACAGGCCGCGCAACGTATCCGGCCGCGCAACGTAAGTCACTGGCAACGCAGAATCGACGGGCGCTTCGACGATCACCGGCGCAAATCGATGCGACGGCGATGCAGTCGCAACCGCTGGCCTGGCACTGTCGCCGCACGCCGCAAGCACCAGCACTGCCGCGAGTGCACACGCGCGTGTTGTTCTGCGCATGATTACAGTTCCGAATTTTCGCTTTACCTGCGCAGTCAGCGAGTCAACGGCGCAGCAGCGCCGCTCAGTTATCACGCCGTAGAACTCTCGCCATTTCATCCTGCGCGTACAACACGGCGTCAACTTCCTTGCCGATGGCGACAGCCTGCTCCGCGACCTGCGTGACGCTGTCGTACGACCTTGTTCCCGTCGACAGGCGTCCGACGTCCATGCGCAATTGACGCATCGCCGAGATCGCACGATTCAACTTCTCTTCTGCGGCGGCACGACGCGTACGCATTTCGCGCAACGACACACGTTGACGGCGAAGCTGCACCAATCGCCGCACTCGTCCCTCGCTGGCATCTTCCTCAAGAGGGTTTGCTTCCGCTTCGAGTTCGTTGATCTCGCGCTCTATTGCTTCACCCATTCCGGGCACATTGGCGCGGTCCATGTTGTCGATCGCCGTAGCAAGCTGTTCGATCCGGACGTACAGTGAATCGGCCGACGAAGCAACGTCCGGAACGAGCCGGCGCTCCTCGTCGGGTAGCGTGTTCATCATCCGCTGTATATCGGCCCGCGCTGATGCAGCTTCCTGCACGGCTGGGAATCGCGCCGCAACTTCCGGGGAGATCGGGTGATCGAATCCGGTGAGACCTTGCGTCGCCCCGCCCTGCATCGTGCCGGGCATCGGAGAAAAGCTCGTGAGGCCGCTGCCGTCGCGCATGCGCGCGCGAAGTCGCTCGCGCGCAATCTCCCTCTTCTGGGGATCGAACAGTGCGCGCGCATCATCGATGCGCTCGTTTACTACATCTGCAAATAGTGCATCGCGTGGTTGACGGAACACGTCGCGCCAGTCGTACCCGCGATTCCACAACTTGGAATAGCCCACGGCAATAGTGGCACCCCAAATTGCATCAATGAAGAAGAAAGAGTGATCCCCAAATATTCCGAGCGGTATGAAGGCGGCGCTCACTGCCAGCCAGGTGATAACCTTCTTGCGATACGTTCGCACCGCCGGAGCTTCCCATCGGGCCATCTCGACGCCGCGCGACGGATTGTACATCGGCCGCACCGGTGTCGGATTACGCGCCATTGTTGAACGCTGCGAACCTTCCGGCTGCCGCGGCTGATAGGGAGAGCTGGTCGGAATACCAATCGTCGACTGCGGCCGGCCGTTCAGCGCGTCAACCATCGCGGATGCGGTCGGGAATCTCTCGCTCGGCTCCTTCGCCATGCAGCGCATGATTATCGCAGCCAGATCTTCCGGAACACCCGCTACACGCTCGCTGATCGGGCGTGGCTGTTCGGTGAGGTGTTTCACGAACATGCCCGGGGTATTCGAAGCGACAAACGGCAAATCGCCGGATAACATCTGATAGCCGACGATGCCAAGTGAATAGATGTCGCTTCTGCCGTCGACACTACGATCACCAGCACACTGCTCCGGCGACATGTACGCCGGAGTTCCAATGGCGAGTCCGGTCGTAGTAAGCCGCGTGTCGTTGCCCTCACTCACTGCGCGCGCAATACCGAAATCGGTAACCATCGCGCGTCCGGTATCAGTATCTAGAAGAATATTGTCGGGTTTGATGTCGCGATGCACCACGTTGCGCGCATTTGCATAGGCCAACGCATCCGCCACTTCACAAAGGATCCGGCGCACTTCGTCGACGCCCATCGGTCCGTTCTGGCGGAGACGCTGCGCGATCGTGTCACCGTTCACGTAACCCATGATGAAGAAGACGAGATTGTCGGCTTCCTCTACGGTGTATATGGGGACGATGGACGGGTGACTCAGTTGCGCGGATGTTTCCGCCTCGCGCAAAAAGCGCGAACGAATGTCCGGGCGATATGCCAGATCAGGCGGAAGTAGCTTGACTGCTACGAGTCGTTTAAGGCGGCGGTCGCGCGCACGGTAAACAATGCCCATGCCGCCGCGGCCAATTTCCTTGTCCAACTCATAGTTAGCCTCCAGCACGCGGCCTAGCTGTGCGCGGAGCGCATCATCAGGCCGGTTTGGCAGACCTTCGGGCTCGGTCATCCGTCAGACCGGCATGCTACCATAAAGAAACCTGCCGTGCTGGCGTGGAACTTGGAGCGCGGAATATGCAATTTAGCGTCATTGGAGCGGTTGCGTTTTAGACACGCGGCGCGGCCCACGGTTTGCGCGACTATGCGATTCGCTGGATTCACCGATGTTCGTAATAGTGGCGCCCCACCAAGATTCCGACAATACCATCATGGCACAACGTCAGACAATTCCCGTTCTTCCTCTGAGGGGGACGGTCATGTTCCCCGGCCTTACCTCGCCCATCTCGGCGGGGCGCCCCGGAACCTTACGGGCGATCGAGTCCGCCCTCAAGGCGGATCGGCTCGTTTTCGCCGTTGCTCAGCGCGACAATAGCGATGAGCCGACGGCGGACATTCTCTATTCAATGGGCGTCATTGCCCGCATCGGCCAGATCCAGCGCGGCCTTGGGGGTGTCCAGTTACTCCTGCAGGGTGAGCAGCGCGCCACGGCCTTGCAATACACCACCACCGAAGGCTTTCTCAGCGCGGTCGTAGTTCCGGCAGAGGAAATGAACCCAGTTGAGAGCGACGCCGCCTTTGAGGCACTCGAAAAGGAAACCCGCGAACGCGCCGGCGAGCTCGGCGAGAAGCGCGGTCTCCCCGAGGAGGTCGTCCACCAGGTCCTCGAGTCTGTCACCGAGCCGGGCCGTTTCGCCGACCTCGTGGCTGGCTATATCGACCTGCCAGTAGCAGAAAAACAGGGTTTGCTCGAGACGCTGAGCGTCGAGGAGCGGCTCCGTCGCGTCCTGGTACAGGTCCAGCGGCAGATCGAGATGCTCGAGGCACAGGAGGACATCAAGTCGCAGGTCCAGGAAGAGCTGGGCGAAAGGCAGCGCGAGATGTATCTCCGCGAGCAGATGAAGGCGATCCAGAAGGAACTCGGCGACGAAGATTCGTCTCAGGAAGTCACCGAACTTCGGGACAAACTCACCAAGCTGAGTCTTCCGAAAGAGGGTCGCGCCGAAGTCGAGCGCGAGCTCGGACGCCTCGAACGAGCCGGCCGAGAGTCCATGGAAGCGCAGGTGATCCGGACCTATCTGGAATGGATCGCGGAGCTCCCGTGGAACAATCGTTCGAACGATAACCTCGACTTGAAGCATGCGTCCGAGGTGCTCGATGAAGACCACTACGGGCTCACTGATGTGAAGGATCGCGTTCTTGAGTTCCTGGCAGTTCGACAGCTCCGCGCCAAACAGCTTGCCGATGAGGTCAAGGAAAACGGCGCAGTCCCGGCGGAGAAACTCCGTGTCGATAAGGACGAAGCAACGCCGTCGCTGAACGAAGACGACGAGAGCAAGCCGATTACGGACGAAAAGGAGGTCAAGTCGCGCGCGATGGCGAAGGGACCAATTCTTCTGTTCGTCGGGCCTCCCGGGACTGGAAAGACGTCGATCGCGAAGTCGATTGCGTCCTCGCTTGGTCGAGAGTACGTACGCATTGCGTTGGGCGGTGCACGTGATGAGGCCGACATTCGCGGCCACCGTCGCACGTACGTCGGCGCGATGCCGGGCCGAATCATTCAGGGGATGAAACAGGCCGGCACCAAGAATCCTGTCTTCCTGCTGGATGAGGTGGACAAGCTTGGCGTCTCGTATCAGGGCGATCCATCATCTGCTCTGCTCGAAGTGCTGGATCCAGCGCAAAACGATACGTTCACCGATCACTATCTCAACATCCCGTTCGATCTGAGCGAGGTGCTGTTTGTCGCGACCGCGAATTTCATTCAGAACATCCCGGGCCCGTTGCTCGATCGTATGGAAGTCGTGGACTTCGCCGGATACACTGAGCGTGAGAAGGCTGAGATCGCGAAGAAGTATCTGCTTCCGAAGCAGCTCGAGGAGAGCGGACTCAACGACAAGGGAATCGAGTTCACGGACGACGCGGTGATGTCGGTCGTGTCGAACTACACGCGCGAGGCCGGTGTTCGCCAGCTCGAGCGGCAGATCGGAGCGGTCGCGCGCAAGCTTGCACGCAAGATCGCAAGCGGCGATGAAGTACCTGCCAAGGTTGACGAAGATGAAGTACGTACACTCCTCGGCAGACCTAAAGTTCATCCTGAGCACATCCAGGCGCAGAATGAAGTTGGAGTCGCGACTGGCATGTACTACACGCCGATGGGCGGCGACATCATGTTCGTCGAGGCGTCGGTTCGCCGGTTCTTCGGAAGTCGGAGCAGTGATTCCACCGAGACACCGGGACCGGGTGGTGCCGTGTCGCTCATCCTCACCGGCCAGCTCGGCGATGTGATGAAGGAATCAGCGCGTGCAGCATTCACGTACGCGACCAACAACGCGGCGCGCCTCGGAATTCCGAAAGACAGACTCGGAGCGATCGAAGCGCACATCCACGTTCCGGCTGGAGCCATTCCAAAGGACGGTCCGAGTGCCGGACTAGCGATAGCTACCGCACTCGTCTCGGAGATGAGCGACCGACCCGTCCGTCGCGACGTTGCGATGACCGGTGAGATCACGCTCCGCGGTCGTGCACTACCGATTGGCGGCTTGAAGGAGAAGGTGCTCGGAGCGCACAGAGCAGGCATCAAACACATCATTCTGCCGAAGGCAAATGAGCCTGATATCGAGGACATTCCAGAAGAGGTGCGGTCGCAGCTGACGTTCCATCCCGTCGAGACATTGACGGAAGTACTGCAGTATGCGCTTGAGCCTGTGGAGGAAGAGCCGAAGTTGGCGGCGGCGTCGTAGCGGCGGCGTTGTAGCAGCGGCGTCATCCCCGCGAAAGCGGGGATCCATTTTCTCTTGGGGCGCAACGTAGCAGAAGGGGGACGCAAATATTGCGTCCCCCTTCTGCGTATTCAGCGAGCGATCGAGCCGTTCCGAACGACCGTTCGGTTGCGTGTTGCGAGTGGTCAGTCGTGACTATCGCACGTATTCGTACAGCCCCACAAGGCCTACGGCGACGCCGCCGAGCGCGACGGCTGTTCCAGCGCTGTCACCGATGAGTAGGCCAGCGACCAGGGCGGCTCCGCCAACTGCCATGAGGGCGACACCTTCTCCCTGGTGAAGTCCTTCGGCCGCCGCGCTGTTGACCACGAGCGGGGCATTCGCGTCGGACTTTACCTGGATACCGGCCACATCGGATCGGACCATGGACGGCGCGGCCGTTGGTGCGGTGGATACGGCGGGAACAGGCGAAGCAGGCGCCAGAGCACTCGTGCTCTGAGCGAAGACTGCGGCTGGTGCGAGTATGGCGGCAAGTGCGAGCGAAGCGAACCGGTTTATCATGGATTTCCTCGTTTTCGGTGGGTGTGCGGTACTATGCTTCAACATCCAACGCAATCGCCGCGCCGCCACGGTCAAAATAGATTACCGCTTGTGAGAATTTCCAAACGTTTAACGATCCTGGCGGTGGCCGGCCTTGCTGTCCTCGGCACCGCTTTCGTCGGTTCCACGCCGATCCTGAACGCGGAATCGGGCGTTTCTGTGACCGATGCGTCGCTGATACATTCGGCGGCGTACACGATGCTTGCTCCGTTCTGTACGATACTCGACGCACTGACGCTGCTATCACTTCACCAGCACATGGCGGTGCTTGCCACTGTCTTTTTACTGGTGATCGCGTGGCGCGTTATTCGGGCAAGTTCCCGGGGCACGTCGTTGCTTCGTGAGATTGGAGCGTTCGTAGCGACACTGGCGGCCATTGTGATCGTGTATGGAGGCGGCGCTGTTCTGCCGCGACCGATGGCGGGTATCATGATGCACGACGCCAACAAGGTCGTAATCGATTTTCACAGCCATACGAACGCGTCGTGGGACGGCGCCAACTGGTTCACGCCGGAGCGCAACCGCGCATGGCATGACGCAGCCGGTTTCGACGTTGCATACATCAGTGATCACAAGAGCCTTGTCGGAGCGAAGGCTGGTATCGCTGGAAACCCTGCGCGTGCTGGAGATGCAACGGTGCTCCTGCCCGCGCTCGAGGCGCGGGATCAGTACGAACACATCGTCGCCATCGGCATCGACTCGACGTTTGCATTCGATCCAAAGGGAGACTGGCACGATCCGAAACGCGACACCGCAGTGGCGGTATCTGCTTCGGTCCCCATGCTGATCCTCACGATTCCGGGCAATCTCACCAAGTTGCCGGACAACGAGTTGCAAGGATTCGCGCGTCTCTACGCAGTTGAACTCAGCGACGGTGCACCCAAGGGAATCGGGATGATTCAGAGGACGCGCGCGAATATAATCGCGTTCGCCGACACGCTGAACCTCGCCGTGGTTGCCGGATCCGACAATCACGGCTGGGGCCGTACGGCTGTTGGATGGAGCATCATGCAACTGCCGGGCTGGCGTGACATGAATCCCGCACAACTGGATTCCGCGATTCAGCGCGATATAAGAATCAGGCGCCGTCACGCCGTGCAGGTTTACATCCGCGACACGCCGGACGCCGGGTCGTCGATGTTTGCAACAGTCTTTACGGCGCCGCTCGTAATCTGGCGCGTACTCGTAGATCTGGACTGGGCAGAGCGGATCTCCTGGTTGGGCTGGATCGTACTCATCGCCTCGATCGCGACGATGCTCAGTTCACGGGCGGCTCGCGAAACTATTCCGCCAACCGCGCGAAGGAAACCAGTGAAGGTCTGAATCGTGTCGCGAGACTCGGATTGATCGAGCTCGCCGAGCGATGTCAGGATCTGCCGGCGCATCGTCATCGCGATGGGCGAGACCACCAGCAGTGCATTGAATCGCGCGTCATATCGAACACCAAGCCCTTCGATAAGCGCCGCGGTCCGCGCAAAATACACCATGTCCGGCGGTAGTATCACGGGAAAATCGTACAGAGTTTCCAATACCTGATCAGCGAGCAACTCGTGCTCAACGAATTCGATTCGCTCCTGCGTCGTAGTGCGCTCAAATGCAACGCTCAGGAGCGTCTCGACGAGCCGCAGCATCACGTGACGTTCCACTCCCGCTTGCACCACGCCAAGCGCATAGAACCCGTCGAGTACCGCATTGGTGTCTTTCTTGATGGCGGCGAAAACTGTACGCACCAGCGCAAGCCGCGTCGCACGCGGGACGTCCACGACCAGCCCAAAGTCGAGGAGCACCACTCGCCCGTCGTCG
>Ga0207933_1000697_pt1 | contig 30056 bp, 16 predicted proteins | sample NGESurdeep092012_4_FD_184488 | JGI IMG/M metagenome (GOLD analysis project Ga0207933, IMG submission 184488) | Arctic peat soil microbial communities from Barrow, Alaska - NGEE Surface sample F53-3 deep-092012 (SPAdes) | ecosystem: Environmental > Terrestrial > Soil > Wetlands > Peat ... | reverse complement strand
AGCCGGACTTAATTTCTGCCAGTCCCTGGATTGCGCCATAATCCAAGCCGTCGGCATGGCTTAAGGCAGATACTTTTTTGGGGCAGATGCGATTGAGTCCTCCATGCGTGCCAACCCAAAGTTTTCCTTCGCTATCCACCAGCAAAGCTTCGACTAGATTATCGGACAATCCGCTGCTGGCATTGACGGCCACCAACTTGCCGGACTTGAATTGAAACAATCCCTCGCCGACTGATCCCGCCCATACTGTCCCATCCGGTTCCTCCGCCAGGGCGCTGATGTAATGCGTAGCCAGATGTTGGGGAATGCCGAAGCGCCGCCAATGGCCATCCTCGCGGCATAAGACGAAGGCGTCTCCCGCCCCAATCCACATTCGTCCTTTCTGATCCACCAACAGGCAATGCGGGTCTTGAAGCAAGCTATTCACTGCGGCGTCTTGGAGTTGAATGAATTTATTTCCTTGATAAGAGAAGACTCCTGCTCCTGTCGCTCCCACCCACATCGTGCCTTTGCGATCACGAAAAATTGTAGTGATGGCTTTGCCGGAAAAATTATCCATGCCATTTAACGGACTGAAACGCCCACTTTGCAAGACAACTAAACCAGCTCGCGTTCCTACCCATAACCTTCCCTGGCCGTCTTCAGCCAGTGCCGTGATTGAGTCGGATGGCAAACCGTTTCGCATCGTGAATGTATGCAGCCTGCCTCCTTGCCAACAACTCAAACCATTCCCCACACTTCCGATCCATAATGCGCCCCGGCTGTCACCAAACAAGACCTGCACCGGCCCGCTTTGAAACCCTTCCTGAAGACCGAGGGAGAAAAAGTTCACGCCATCAAACCGGCTCACGCCTTCATCCGCGCCCACCCAGATGTAACCATCGCTCGTTTGGGCCAATGCGCGCACATAATTTTCCGGCAAACCCTGCTCCCGCTGCCATGAGCGAAAGGTGAACGGTATTTCGCCGCCAGCACCCGATCCATTCGCATTGACAAGGTCGCTGAACGAAGTGGCGATGGCCATTTCGCTGAATATCCAGCCGTCGCCGCCGCCGCCGTGGCGCAAATGAATCTGATCAAAAGAAGCATTGGCTTTGAACTCCGTAGTCAGGCTCGGCAACTGACCCGCTTCGGTCGCCCCCGGTCGCAAGTCAGGATTTAGCCACACGGTGACCAAGTCGTCACCACCTGCCACATATTGAACCTTGAAAACAATGGTTCGTTCGATGCCCGAATGAGGAAGTTCATAAGTATGAAATGTCCCGATGCCGGAGGGTTCTGGCTGTGAAGATTTCAAATCAATATATTCGACCACCCGATTGGACGGGCCGGTTTGACCCGTGACAAAAGCGCTGTAAGCCCACGCATTCAACTCATTTCCAACGGCCAGATGTTCGTGGTTCCCTTCAAACAATTGGAAGGCTGCGAAATAAAGCTCGGTATTGGCATCCGATACCGGATCAATATGAAACTTGAAATAGAGTGTATCGGTGGATGAATCGTCCCGCCGCAAAACGCCGCCCAAAATGTCAGCGCCCGTTCCGGTCTCGTGAACTTGAGTGGTGCCCAAGTCACTCCACAAAAGAATGGCCTCGCTTGAATCCGGCCACGCCAATATTGTCAGGATCATCAGTCCGAACATCCAATAATGGCAACTTTTAAGAACGCCAGCCGGAAATAAATTGACTGAATTTCTGGACATACATAATCAATAGGTAAGTTCCTTTGCTGATACAAGCATTGAGTCAATCAGACATGTTACAAAAGCCATGATCAATGGTGCACCCATGAGGAGTTGAACCTCAAACCTGCTGATCCGTAGTCAGCCGCTCTATCCAATTGAGCTATGGGTGCAGCCAAAGGCCGGACAATTTAAGGGTCAGATGATTTTTGCGCAATGATTTTTGCGCCGTGAACGCACACGGTTTGCAGGGTCGCAAAACAGGGTCGCAAAAAAATGGCGGTTTTTAAGAATGAATTTCATCATTGCCATGCTCAAAAAATCCGTGACAGATTTCTCCAATTCATTTTGATTTCCGCGAGCGGCAAAATTTCTTATCGTGCCTTCGTGTCAAATTTAATCGCCATTGTCGGTCGGCCAAATGTGGGAAAATCCGCGCTGTTCAACCGCATCGTGAAAAAACGCATCGCCATTGTTCACGATCAGCCCGGCGTCACGCGCGACCGCGTCACGGCGGAAACGGAATGGAACGGAAAATCGTTCACGCTCGTGGACACCGGCGGCATCGGGTTGCTGCGCCGTGAAAAATCCGGTGATGTGATCATCAAAGCCGCGTTGGAACAGGCGCAACTGGCGATTGATTCCGCGAGCGCCATCATCCTCGTCGTCAACGTGCAGGAAGGCATTGTGCCGCTCGACCGCGAAGTCGCCCAGCATTTGCGCCATAGTGGAAAAACTATTTTAGTTGCAGTCAATAAAGTGGACACGCATCGCGACGAAAAAGACGCGGACGAATTTTCCGCGCTCGGCTTTGAGAAAATTTTTCCCGTCAGCGCGATTCATGGCGAAGGCATCCAAAATCTGATGGATGCGGCGGTCGGGCTTTTGCCTGAAGTTGAAAGTTCCAAGTTGAAAGTTGAAAGTTCTGAAAATTCGGATGGCGACGCTGAACCTTCAACCTTCAACCTGAAACCTGAAACCTTAAAACTCGCCATCGTTGGCCGTCCCAACGTCGGCAAATCTTCCATCATCAACGCGCTCACGAAATCCGAGCGCGTCATCGTCTCGCCGATTCCCGGAACGACCCGCGACGCGGTGGACGTGCCGTTTGAAGTCGAAGCCGACGGCATTCGCCAGAAATATATTTTGATTGATACCGCCGGAATGCGCAAATCGCGAAAAGTGGACGATTCCATTGAGTTTTTCAGTGCCCAGCGTTCGTATGAATCCATCGCGCGCTGCGATATTGCGGTTCTGGTTTTAGACGCAGAAGCGGGAATTTTGGAACAGGACAAAAAAATCGCCGACAGCATCGTTGAAAATCGCCGGGCCTGCATCGTCGTCGTCAACAAATGGGATTTGTTCGAGGAAAAAATCCGCGAGAAACGAAAAGAGGAAATTGTCGCGCGCGAAAAAAAGGAAAATCGCGGCGCGCCAAAAATCATGACGACGCTCGGCGAATTTGCGAACTGGGTTCAGGAAAAATTATTTTTTCTCGATTACGCGCCCGTGATTTTCACCTCGGCCAAATCCGGTTTTCATCTCGAACGTTTGCTCGAAGCGATCCGCTATGTCGCGGCGCAATTGCAGCAGAAAATTCCGACGGGCATTTTGAACCGCACGTTGCGCGACGCGGTGGAACGCCGCCAGCCGGTCAGCGCCGCCGGGCATCGCCTGAAATTTTTCTACGCGACGCAAGTGCGCCAGGCGCCGCCGACTTTTTTGCTGTTTGTGAATCGCGACGAATTGTTTTCCGATCAATACAAAAAAAATCTGGCGAATGAAATGCGCAAGGCGTTCGGTTACGAAGGTTGCCCGATTGTTTTGGTTCCAAAACCTCGGCCAAAAACAGTCGAACCGATCCGGAAATTCAAGCCGGTTCAAAAAAAATTGGCGGGAAAAATGGATTTGCACCGGCAAGCGCGCCACGAAAGGTATTCGCGCAAACCGAAAAAAAAATCGTGCTAAAACTTTGTTCACAGCCGCGCATAAGTCATCGGTTGGTCAATCCGGCTGTGAAGATTTCTTTAATTTCATTTGGGAATAACGTTTGCGTAACTTTTTTGCAAAATTTTCTTGAAAGATACAACCCGTAGTAGCATGATGATCGCCGCTCCCCAATTAGTTGGGGAAATTGATTTTGGGAAAAAGGCCGTGATTCTTTGGAAAAATAACTGTTTTAAAAACTTGGCGGCTTCCGGCTTCGCTTGAAGTTGCCGAAAATAAATCTAAATTAAGGAGTGAACATGATTGATGCACGTGAAGAAATTTTGGCGCCGGCTCCGAAGGCCGCGCACCGTCGCACCGCGAAAGTTTCGGCAGCGCGGGAAATAAAACCGCCCAAGAGCGCGGCGAAAAAATCGCTGCGGCTGGAGCGCGTTTTCAGCGACGCGAAAGTAAAACCGTTCGACCAGATCGAATGGGATCGGCGCACGGCGGAAATCACCGACGACGCGGGCAAAGTCATTTTCAAACAGGAAAATGTCGAGGTGCCGAAATCCTGGTCGTTGCTGGCGACGAAAGTGGTCGTTTCAAAATATTTTTATGGCGAGCAAAATACGAGCGAACGTGAGACTTCCGTGCGCCAACTCATTCACCGGATTTCCCGAACGATTGCGGATTGGGGAATTGCAGATGGTTATTTCAGCAAAACGGACGGCGAAATTTTTTACGAGGAATTGACGTGGCTTTGTTTGAATCAATATGGCGCGTTCAATTCGCCGGTTTGGTTCAACGTTGGATTGTTTCACGAATATGGCGTCGGCAATAAATCCGGCAAAGGCAATTGGTTTTACAATCGCGCGAATGGCGCAGCCGAACGCGCGACGTCGCAATACGAATATCCGCAAGGCAGCGCGTGCTTCATTCAATCGGTGGACGACAACATGGAAAGCATCATGCAACTGGCGTGCAGCGAAGCGATGCTGTTCAAATTCGGCTCCGGCACGGGCACGGATCTATCGCCGTTGCGTTCCAAGCGGGAAAAATTAAGCGGCGGCGGGCGTCCGAGCGGCCCGATGAGTTTTCTGAAAGTTTATGATCAAGTCGCGAACGTCGTGAAATCCGGCGGCAAAACGCGTCGTGCAGCGAAGATGAACACATTGCGCGACTGGCACGGCGACATTGAAGAATTTATTGATGCCAAGCAAAAGGAAGAAAAGAAAGCATGGGCGTTGATCGAACAAGGTTACGACGGCAGTTACAACGGCGACGCTTACGGCAGCGTGATGTATCAGAACGAAAACCTTTCTGTGCGAGCAAGCGATGAATTCATGCAAGCCGCGCTTGGCGGAAAAGAATGGTGGACGCGCTCAATTACTTCCGGCAAACCGCTCGAAAAAAAGGACGCGGCGAAGTTGCTCTACAAAATCGCCGAAGGCACGCACATCTGCGGCGATCCGGGAATGCAATACGACGGCGCGATCCAGAAATGGCACACTTGTAAAGGAACCGAGCCGATTCATTCCACGAATCCGTGCAGCGAATACGTTTTCATCAACAACACCGCGTGCAATCTGGCGTCACTGAACTTGATGAAGTTCAAACGCGAAGACAGCAAGTTTGATGTCGAGCGCTTCAAGGCCGCCGTCAGAATTTTCATCACCGCGCAGGAAATTCTCGTGGACAACGCAAGTTATCCGACGAAGGACATCGCGGAAAATTCTCATATTTTCCGCACGCTCGGACTTGGTTTTGCGAATCTCGGTTCGCTCTGCATGAGCTACGGTTTGCCTTACGATTCGGATGAAGGCCGCGCGCTCGCCGGAGCGATCACGTCCATTATGACCGGCCACGCTTACGAACAGAGCGCGGAAATCGCCGCGAACATCGGCGCGTTTCCCGGCTATCGCGATGCGCGTTGCGCCGGCGTTGAAAAAACTGTCGCAAAGGACAACGTTGAATCCATGCTGGGCGTCATTCAATTGCACCGCGAAGCCGTCGAAGAAATTCAGCCAAGCGCGGAATTCAATTATCTCAAGGACGAAGCGCGTCGGACATGGGACGGCGCGCTCGCCAAAGGCCGTCAACACGGCTACCGCAACGCGCAAGTCACCGTGCTCGCGCCGACCGGCACAATCGCGTTTTTAATGGATTGCGACACGACCGGCGTCGAGCCGGACATCGCGCTCGTGAAATACAAATTGCTCGCGGGCGGCGGCATGTTGAAAATCGTCAATCGCGGCGTGCCGGACGCCTTGCGCTGTTTGCATTACCGCGAAACGGAAATCAAAAACATCATCGCGCACATCGAAAAATTTGACACGATTGAAGACGTTGAGGAAAACGGCGCAAAAATTTCCAGCGGCTTGAAGTCGGAGCATTTGCCGATTTTTGATTGCGCGTTCAAAGCGCATCGCGGCAAACGCAGCATCCATTATCTCGCGCATTTGAAAATGATGGCCGCCGCGCAGCCGTTCATCAGCGGCGCGATTTCCAAAACCGTCAACATGCCGGGCGAATGCACCGTCGAAGAAGTGCGCGAGACTTACGTTCAGGCGTGGAAAATGGGTTTGAAATGCGTCGCCATTTATCGCGACGGCTCGAAACGTTCGCAGCCGCTCAACACTAAAAAAACCAACGAAGGCGGCGATAAAACTGTTTCACCCGACAATTCCGCGCTCGAAAATCGCGTCGAGGAATTGGAATCGGAAATTTCCAAACTCCGCGCGGAATCCGGCAAACCGCTGCGCCGTCGCCTCACGGACACGCGCACGGCCATCACGCACAAATTCGACATCGCCGGCCACGAAGGTTATTTGACCGTCGGACTTTTTGAAGACGGCCAGCCCGGCGAACTGTTCATCACGATGGCCAAGGAAGGTTCGACCATCGGCGGCTTGATGGACACGATTGGCACGCTCACGAGCATGGCGTTGCAATACGGCGTCCCGCTGGAAACGCTGTTGCGAAAATTCGCGCACCAACGATTCGAGCCGAGCGGTTTCACAAAAAATCCCGAAATCCGCAACGCTTCCTCGATCATTGATTACGTTTTTCGCTGGCTCGCGCTGCAATTTATTCCCGGCTACCGCGAAACCGTCACGATCAATCGCAGTCAACCGGAGCTTTCCATGCCCGGCCTGATTGAGGAGATGAAAAAAAAAATAAACCGGCCGGTGCCTGAACTGCCGATTGCCGACGACAACGAAGTGCTCGAAGTGACTTCAAGCAACGGCAATGGCAACGGACATTCGCGGCTCACGCTGACCAGTTCATTTCAAAATCAAGGCGACGCGCCGACCTGCCCGACTTGCGGCCACGTCGCCGTCCGCAACGGCGCGTGCTACAAATGTTTGAACTGCGGCGAAAGCCTCGGCTGCTCGTAAATTCGTTGAATTGAATTCAGATGAAGCGTTGAAGCGCCAGTCGTTTCAACGCTTCGTCGCTTTAACCCGTTTCGTTTTTAACGAGTTGTTTCCTTTTACCGCCGCGATTATCTTTCGCGCATGAACGACTCCAATTATTTCATTCACGAAGACCCGTGGCGCATTTTTCGCATCATGGCCGAGTTCGTGGATTCCTTCCAAACGCTTTCGCAAACCGGACCGGCCGTCACTATTTTCGGCTCCGCGCGCGCGCGGCCCAGCGACAAATACTATCGCGCCGCGCAAGCCATCGGCAAAGGTCTGGCCAAACACAATCTCGCCGTCATCACCGGCGGCGGGCCGGGCATCATGGAAGCCGCCAACAAAGGCGCCACGCACGCCGGTGGCAAATCCGTCGGCCTCAACATCGAATTGCCGCGCGAGCAATTCTCAAATCGTTTTTCCAACATTCCGATCCACTTCCATTATTTTTTTGCGCGCAAAGTCTGCTTCGTGAAATACAGCCTTGGCTTTGTGTTCATGCCCGGCGGCTTCGGCACGCTCGACGAATTTTTTGAAGTGCTCACCCTCGTTCAGACCGAGCGCATCCCGCAATTTCCGCTTATCCTTTTTGGCAGCGATTATTGGCGCGGACTTTTGAAATGGGCAAAAACTGAAATGGAGGAGAAACATAATTTCATCAGCGCCGGCGATTTGGATTTAGTTGCCGTCACCGACAAACCGCAGGAAGCCGTCGAACTGATTTTGGACTACGAACGCCGCATCGGTCCGGCCGCCGCCGTGCCCAAGGCTTTTGCGTGAAATAAAATGCGTCCGCTGCTCCAGGAAATCCAAACCGCGCACACGCCCGAATCGCTCGCCGAGCAATTGCGGGTCGCGGATCGCGGATCGCGGATTGTTTTGCTGCGAAGCAATTACTTTGACGCGGCGCAAGCACGTTATTCCTTGGTTGCTGCCAATCCGTTTTTGATTTTCAAATCATTTGGCTCGCAGTGCGAAATCACAAAATCCGAAATCCGAAATCCGAAATCCGAAATTGTTTTTGGCAATCCGTGGCAGATGCTCGATGCGCTCATGGCGCGCTTTGAATTGCTCGACGAAATTGACCTGCCGTTTCCACTCGGCGGCGCGTTCGGCTACTGGGGCTACGACCTGAAAAATTTCACCGAGCCCAAACTCCCGCGTCGCGCCGTCAATGATTTGGAATTGCCCGATTGCTGGGTCGGATTTTACGACAGCCTCGTCGTTTTCGACCACCAACTTGGAAAAGTTTTTATTGTTTCCACCGGCCTGAACCCCGACGGCTCGCGCAGCGAAAGGTGCGCGAACGAACAAATGGAATTTTGGAAAACAATTTTAACCCAAGAATTGCCACAGAGCCACAGAGCCACAGAGGAAAATCGAAATTCATCTTCTCTGCGTCTCTGTGCCTCTGTGGCAAAAATCAATTCCAATCTTTCGCGCGAAGATTTTATTTCCACCGTCGAACGCGCGCAAAAATACATCCGCGCCGGCGATATTTATCAGGTCAACCTTTCGCACCGGCTTGAAGCGAAATCCGAATTGTTCGGTTGGGAATTTTTTGAAAAACTGTCCGCCGTTTCGCCCGCGCCGTTTTCCGCATTTTTGGATTGCGGCGAATTTCAATTGGCTTCTTCATCGCCTGAACAATTTCTGCGCATGAGCGGCTCGCAAATCATCACGCGTCCGATCAAAGGCACGCGCCCGCGCGACGCCGACCCGACGCGCGACGCGCAGCTCGCCTACGAATTGCAGACCAGCGCGAAGGAACTCGCCGAACTTGTGATGATCACCGATTTGCTGCGAAACGATCTGGGCAAAGTTTGCGAATACGGCAGCGTGCAAGTGCCGGAACTCGCCAAGCTGGAAAAATTCGCGCAAGTGCAACATCTCGTTTCCACCATCGAAGGCCGGTTGCGAAATGACATGACGCATTTTGCCGCGTTCGCGTCGTGTTTTCCGGGCGGCAGCATCACTGGCGCGCCGAAATTCCGCGCGATGGAGATCATTGATGAACTCGAACCGATTTCGCGCGGTCCGTATTGCGGCGCGATTGGCTATCTCGGCTTCAACCGCGAAAGTCAGTTAAGCATCGCCATCCGCACGGCGATTTGCGCGCGGGGAAAAATTTATTTCAACGTCGGCGCGGGAATTGTCGCGGATTCGATTCCCGAAATGGAATACGAAGAAACGCTCGCGAAAGCGCGTGGATTTTTTGAAGCGTTGCGGTTTCCGTTGCCAAAACAAAGCGAAACGATTTCCCAAACATGATTGTTTTCATCAATGGCAGGTTTGTTCCCGAAAAAAAGGCGGTCGTCCCGGTTTTTGACCGCGGATTTCTTTACGGCGACGGTTTGTTTGAAACAATCCGCATTTTCAACGGAAAACCGTTTCGCTGGCCGCAGCACTTGGAACGATTGCAAAGCGGCGCGGAATTTCTAAAAATCAAACTGCCTTTTGCGCCCAAAAAATTGCGCGGATTGGCCGGCGAACTCATGGCGAAAAATAAAATGCCGGATTCGCTTTTGCGCCTGACACTTTCGCGCGGCGTCGGCGAGCGCGGTTATTTGCCGAAAGGCGCGATGCGCCCGACGCTTGTCATGTCTTTGCATTCCGCGCCGAAAATGGATCTGAAAAGCCCGGCCAAATGGAAGTTGATTTCATCGTCTTTTCGGTTGCCAGCCGACGAACCGCTGGCCCGGTTCAAAACGTGCAACAAGCTGCCGCAAATCCTCGCCCGCGCCGAGGCAGACGCCGCTGGTGCCAATGAAGCGTTGCTTTTGAATACAAATGATTTGGTCGTCGAAGGCGCGAGCAGCAATTTGTTTTGGATCGAGCGCGGGACAATTTTTACGCCGCCGCTGGTGGCGGGAATTTTGTCTGGCGTGACGCGTGCGGTGGTTTTTGAGATCGGTTCACGGCTTAAAATTCCGGTTCGCGAGAAAAACATCCGGTTGAAAAATCTGGCGCGGACAAATGGCGTTTTTCTTTCGCTGTCATCGCTGGGAATTGTCGAGGCGGAATCGCTCGACGGGAAAATTTTGAAGCAATCGCCGTTCACCGGCAAAATTGCGCTGGCTTACAATGAAATGCTGATGAAAGTGTAGTCACGATTTCAGCGCTTTTGAAAACTTGAAACTTGGCGCTTGAAACTTGAAACTCGGCCTGTGCCTCACCGTCCAAAACCAAGATTTCAAACGCTCAAGGCCCGCCGTAAAAAGCGCGGCGGCGGTTTTGGCCGGCTGATTTTTTTAATTCTGGTTGCCGGCGCGGTTTATTTTTTCTGGCGGCAGGAGTATTCAAAAAAAATTGTCGGCGCAACGGTTGCGGTAAAAAAAATTGCGCCGGCCAAATCGCCGCCGAAGTCCATTGTGGTTGCGCAACCATCTCCCGCAGATTTTCCTCGACCCGTGCGCGACGGGTTGGAAGCGCAAATCGCCTTGGCGCGGCGCGGAATTTCACCGGGTTCGATTGACGGTGCGATTGGCTCGCAAACGCGCGCCGCGATTTCCGTTTTTCAACAGTTGGAAAATTTGCCCGTAACCGGGAAACTTGACACGAATACCCGTCCGCTGCTCACGCTCGAGGCGCCGATTTTGACAAACTATGTCGTGACGACGAATGACCTCGCGCGCTTGCAGCCGCTCGGCAAAACGTGGCTGGAGAAATCGCAACAGTCCGCGCTCGATTACGAAACGGAACTTGAACTGGTCGCTGAAAAAAGTCATTCGCATCCGGCATTGATTCGGCAACTGAATCCAAATGTGAACTGGACGAACATTTCGGCGGGAACGATTTTGAAAATTCCCGACGTGAATTATCCGGCGGTGGCGGACAAGGCGGCGCTCGTCATCATTCATTTGTCGGAAAAATTTCTGGAAGCGTTTAATGAACAGACAAATTTGCTCGCGCATTTTCCGTGCAGCATCGGCGCGAGTTTTGACAACCGGCCGGTTGGAGAATTGAAGGTAAAAATCGTCGCTCCAAATCCGAATTACACGTTCGACCCCGACGTTTTCCCTGAATCGCCGGAAGCGCAAGCCATCGGACACAAATTGATTTTGGCGCCCGGCCCGAACAATCCAGTCGGCGTGGCGTGGATTGGCCTAGACAAGCCGCGTTACGGAATTCACGGGACGCCAAACCCGGAGCAGGTTGGCCGCACGGAATCGCACGGTTGTTTTCGGCTGGCGAATTGGGACGCGGCATATTTGCTGAAATTGGTTTGGATCGGAATGCCGGTCGAGGTCGAGCCTTGAGGCGATGCCAAATTCGGGGCGAAATTATCATTGCCCACGCCCGCCGGTTCCTTTAAGAATTGGCAAACTTCAACAAAGGAAATTTATGACTACGGAAACTATTTTGGCGGAACCGGCGACGCTGGCGCTCGGCGGACTGGGAATTGCCGTCATTGTTTTGATCATCATCGCCGTCATTGTCGTCATCATCATCGCGTCCATGGTTGGCATCTATAATAAATTGGTCACGATGCGCAACCGTTACAAAAACGCCTACGCGCAGATTGACGTGCAGTTGAAACGCCGTTACGACTTGATTCCCAATCTCGTCGAGACCGCGAAAGGTTACATCAAGCACGAACGCGAAACGCTCGAAGCCGTCACCGCCGCGCGCAACATCGCTTACGCCGCGTCCAAAGCCGCCGCCGCAAATCCCGGCGACGCCACCGCGATGAAAAGTCTTGGTTCGGCTGAAACCGGACTTTCGGGAACATTGAGCCGCTTGATGATGGTTTCCGAGGCGTATCCTGATTTGAAAGCGAATCAAAACATGATGCAGCTCACCGAGGAATTGACCTCAACGGAAAATAAAATTTCCTTCGCGCGGCAGGCTTACAACGATTCGGTGATGACTTACAACACCGACCGTGAGGTTTTTCCGAGCAACATGATTGCGGGCATGTTCAATTTTGGCCCGGCGGAATTGTTCGTGATTGACAAGCCGGAACAAAAGGACGCGCCGAAAGTTTCGTTTCAATGACGAATTGCGAATGACGATTTCCGAATAAAATTCGTCATTCGGATTTCAAAATTCGTAATTCAATGGATTTTTTTCAGCAACAGGACAAAGCCCGCAAAAAAACCAAGCTGCTGGTTTTTTATTTTGCCTGCGCCGTCATTCTCATCATCACGATGGTTTATTTTGTCGGGCTGCTGGTTTTCAAGCCATTGCAAATGCAGCATACTTATATCCAGAATCTGAATAATGACGAACTTCAGCAAATTTCTTTTTCACTCTGGAACCCGAGAGTTTTTATCGGTTCAACCTTGATCACGCTGGCAATTGTTTCCATCGGCAGCGCGTTCAAAATAAATCAACTCGCCGGCGGCGGCGGCACAGTGGCCGAAACGCTCGGGGGACGATTGGTTAATTCCAACACCGCCGATCCCAACGAACGCAAACTGCTCAACGTCGTCGAGGAAATGGCCATCGCTTCCGGCGTGCCCATGCCAAAAGTTTATGTGCTCGACAATGAACGCGGCATCAATGCCTTCGCCGCCGGGCACGCGCCGGGCGACGCGGCCATCGGCGTCACGCACGGCTGCGTCACGCTGCTTTCGCGCGACCAATTGCAAGGCGTCATCGGCCACGAATTCAGCCATCTGCTCAATGGCGACATGCGGTTGAACATTCAACTGATCGGCATTCTTTTTGGAATTTTGTGCATCGCGACCATTGGCCGGATTTTTTTATACACGCGCGGCGGCGGCAATAATCGCAACAACGCCGGCCCGATCATCGGTTTGGGATTGATTATCATCGGCGCCATCGGCGTTTTTTTTGGCCGCCTGATTCAAGCCGCCGTCAGCCGCCAGCGCGAATTTCTTGCCGACGCTTCCTCGGTTCAATTCACGCGCAATCCGCTCGGCCTTTCCGGCGCGCTGCAAAAAATCGGCCGTTACAGTTTCGGCTCGCGAATGGAATCCGAACACGCGCCCGACGCCTGCCACATGTTTTTTGGCAATGGCGTGCGCGATCCGCTTTTCACCCTCATGGCCACGCATCCGCCCATTGAAGACCGCATTCATGCAATTGATTCTACCTGGGACGGAAAATTTCCGCCGCTGCCCGACGATGAAAAAGAAATCGTCAAGCGCGCCGCCTTTTCCGATTTGAAAAACACGCCGTCGTTTTTGCCGCCAATTTTTGGACTGCCTGGCGGACTGGCTGGCGCGGCGATCATCGCCGGCGGTGAGAATGAGCCGCCAATGATTAAATCGCATTCTGTTTTGCCCAACGTCGGCAATCCGACGCCGCTGCATTTGAAATATGCCGGACAACTGCGCGATTCGTTGCCGGAACAAATTAAATTGGCCGCGCGCGAACCGCTCGATTCCGCTGCGCTGATTTTTGCGCTGCTGTTGAGCGCGGATGAAAATCAACGCGCCGGGCAAATCACTGAAATTGGAAAACGCTTTTCGCAATCCGTTTCCGAAAAAACCGCCGCGCTCTTTCCCGACGTTTCCGCCACGGCAAAAAACGCGCGTCTGCCCATCGTCAATGTCGCGCTGGGCGCGTTGAAACAATTGACGCCCGCCGACTTCCAAACATTTTCGCAAACGCTGCAATGGCTCATCCAAAGCGACGGCAAGATCGAACTGTTTGAATTTGTCGTGCAAAAAATTGTGCTGCGGCACTTGGATTCGCAATTCAATGGTGCGCAAAAAAATGTCATTCAATTTTATTCCATCAAGTCGCTCATGCCCGATTGCGTCGTTTTGCTTTCCGCGCTCGCGAATGCCGGCAGCGACGCTTCTGATGAAATTTCAAAAGCATTTGCCACCGGCACGCCGTATCTGCGCGCGCCGGATGACGCGGAATTAAATTTGTTGCCGCCAGAAAATTGCGGCGTGAATGAAATGGACGCCGCGCTGAACCGGCTTGCGCAAGCGGCTCCGGCCATCAAGAAAAATTTGATTGAAGCCTGCGGCCACACGGTCGGCGCGGACGGCGTGATTCAGGAAGCCGAGGCCGAATTGCTCCGCGCGATTTCCGACACGCTTGATTGTCCGATGCCGCCTTTTCTCGCCGTTCAATAATTTTATTCCCTTCAAATTCTTGCAGATCGCCTTGTCAATCGGCCATTTCATGCGGATTGCGAAAATCCAGTTCGACTGATGACAGTTTTGTTTGCCATTATTTCCATTGGAGAATGGCACGTTCTTGGCTTAACTTTTAGTGTGTTGAGGAAGCCACCGATCAGTCAATCCAACTCATCCATAAGTTCTGTCGCCGCGCCGGAAAATCATTTTTTTGAAGCGGAGAGTCGTCGTGCAATCATAGAAAATATCACGCCGCAAATTGACGGCGGACGTTTTGCCATCAAACGAACGATTGGCGAAAAAATAATTGTCGAAGCGGATATTTTTGCGGACAGCCATGACGCGCTGGGCGCTGTTTTGAAATTTCGTCACGAAAAAAATTCCGAATGGACGGAAACGCCGATGGAATTTCTCGAGAACGACCGTTGGCGCGGCGAATTTGTGGTCAGTGAATTGGGAAATTATTTTTACACGATTGAAGCGTGGGTGGATCAATTCAAATCCTGGCAGAAAGATTTTCAAAAGAAACGCGACGCCGGACAAAATGTTTCCATCGAAATAAAAGTGGGGGCAAAATTGGTTGAAGCCGCAGCGCAACGCGCAGCGGCGCGCGATGCCGAAAATCTTCTCGCCTGGTCGAAAGAATTGAGCGTTGGCGAAAATGTGACGGGCGGCTCGATTGAAAAACGCGCGCTGGATGAGGATTTGGCCGAAATGGCAAGCCGTTATCCTGACCGCCGGTTCGCGACCAAATGCAAAAAAGAATTGCGCGTGGTTGTCGAACGCGAACTCGCCCGCTTTGGTGCGTGGTATGAAATGTTTCCGCGCTCGTTTGGCGGTTTCAAGGGTTGCGAAGAACAATTGCCGCGCATTGCGAAAATGGGTTTTGACGTTTTGTATCTGCCGCCGATTCATCCGATTGGAAAATCGTTTCGCAAAGGAAAAAATAATAATCCGGTTTGCGCGCCGGGCGAACCAGGCAGTCCGTGGGCGATTGGTTCGAGCGAAGGCGGACATAAGTCCATTCATCCCGAACTCGGCACGCTCGAAGATTTTAAAAATTTAATTTCCCGCGCGCGCGAATTCAAAATCGAGATCGCGCTCGACATCGCGTTTCAATGCGCGCCCGATCATCCTTACATCAAAGAACATCCCGGATGGTTCCGGCATCGGCCAGACGGCTCGATCCAATACGCCGAAAATCCGCCGAAAAAATATCAGGACATCGTGCCGTTCGATTTCGAGTGCGACGACTGGAAAAATCTCTGGCTTGAACTCAAAAGCATTTTTGAATTTTGGATCGGACAAGGTGTGAAGATTTTCCGCGTGGACAATCCGCACACCAAGCCGTTTCCGTTTTGGGAATGGTGCCTCGGCGAATTGAAGGCGAAAAATCCCGAACTGATTTTTCTCGCCGAAGCGTTCACGCGCCCGAAGCCGATGTATGAACTCGCGAAACTCGGCTTCACGCAAAGCTACAATTATTTTCCGTGGCGCAACACGAAGGAAGAATTGACGGAATATCTCACGCAGATCACGCGGACTTCCGTCGCGGAATTTTTCCGGCCAAACCTGTGGCCGAACACGCCGGACATTCTCGCGCAATCGTTGCAGATGGACGGTCGCGCGGCGTTTGCGATCCGGCTCGTGCTCGCGGCGACGCTTGGCGCGAGCTACGGCATTTACGGCCCGGCGTTCGAGCTTTGTGAGAACACGCCGACGGAACAAGGCAGCGAAGAATATCTGAACTCGGAAAAATACGAGATCAAGCGCTGGGATTTGTCCGCGCCGCAAAGTCTGGAAAATCTGATCGCGCGCGTGAACCAGATCCGACGCGAAAATCCCGCGCTGCAATCGAATCGCAATCTGAAATTCCATCCGACGGACAACGAGCAGTTGATCGCCTACACAAAATCCAACGACGACGCCAGTGACACGGTTTTGACCGTCGTGAATTTGAGTCCGCATTACAAACACAGCGGCTGGCTCACCTTGCCGCTGGAAGAATTTGGCCTCGACGCAAAAAAAACTTTTCAAATGCATGACTTGCTCTCGGACGCGCGTTACCTTTGGAACGGCGAAAAAAATTACGTCGAGTTGAACCCGGAAAAAACTTCCGCGCACATTTTTCGTTTGCGCCGCCATGTCCGCACGGAACACGACTTTGATTATTTCGCCTGAACCATTATGAGCCTCGAGACTGAAATCATCAAAAGGGCGACGGAGAAAAAATCCCTTCGCACGCCGGAAAAAAATCCGTTGTGGTATAAGGGCGGCGTCATCTACGAACTGCACGTCCGCGCGTTTCAGGACAGCGACGGCGACGGCACGGGCGATTTTCGCGGGCTGACGTCGCGGCTGGATTATTTGCGCGACCTCGGCGTCACGGCGATCTGGTTGCTGCCGTTTTATCCGTCGCCGCTAAAGGACGACGGCTACGACATCGCGGATTATTACGGCGTGCATCCGATGTATGGCACGCTCGCGGATTTCAAAACTTTTCTGCGCGAGGCGCACAAACGCGGGCTGCGCGTGATCACCGAACTCGTTTTGAACCACACGTCTGACCAGCATCCGTGGTTTCAACGCGCGCGTCGTTCGCCCGCCGGCAGCAAGTTTCGCGATTACTACGTCTGGAACGATTCGCAGGACAAATATCGCGGCACGCGCGTCATCTTCAAGGACACGGAGCTTTCCAACTGGACCTGGGACGCGCTGGCGAATTCATTTTATTGGCATCGTTTTTTTTCGCACCAGCCGGATTTGAATTTCGACAATCCCGTCGTCCACGAGGAAATGATCAAGGTCATAGATTTCTGGTTCGACATGGGCGTGGACGGCGTGCGGCTCGACGCCGTGCCGTATCTTTACGAACGCGAAGGCACGAGCTGCGAAAATCTGCCGGAGACGCACGAGTATCTGAAAAAACTCCGTGCGCACGTGGACGAAAAATACGGCGACAAAATGCTGCTCGCCGAGGCGAACCAATGGCCGGACGACGCGGTGAAATATTTCGGCGGCGGCAAGGGCGACGAATGCCACATGGCGTTTCATTTTCCGCTGATGCCGCGATTGTTCATGTCGTTGCGCATGGAAGACCGCGTTCCCGTCGTTGACATTTTGCAGCAGACGCCGGCGATTCCCGAAACGTCGCAGTGGGCGCTGTTCTTGCGCAACCACGATGAACTCACGCTTGAAATGGTGACCGACGAGGAACGCGATTATATGTATCGAATGTATGCGCACGTGCATCAGGCGCGGTTGAATCTCGGAATTCGCCGCCGCCTCGCGCCGCTGCTTGGCAACGATCGAAAACGAATTGAACTTCTGACCGCGCTGCTCTTTTCGTTGCCCGGCACGCCCGTGCTTTATTACGGCGACGAAATCGGCATGGGCGAAAACATTTATCTCGGCGACCGCAACGGCGTGCGCACGCCGATGCAATGGAGTTCGGACAAAAACGCCGGCTTCTCCCGCGCCAATCCGCAGAGTCTTTATCTGCCGATCAACCTCGACCCGGAAAATCATTACGAAGCCGTCAACGTCGAAGTGCAGGAGCGGAATAATTATTCGCTGCTCTGGTGGATGAAACGGCTGATCGCGCTTTACAAGCGGCAGAACGCGCTCGGACGCGGTTCGATTGAATTTCTGCATCCCGAAAACCGGAAAATTTTCACCTGCATCCGCCGTTACGAAAACGAAATTGTTCTCGTCGTCGCCAATCTGTCACGCTTCGTCCAGCCGGTCGAATTGGATTTGACCGCGTTCCAATCGCTTGTGCCCGTTGAACTTTTTGGGCGCGCGGAATTTCCGCCGATCACCGACAAGCCGTATTTTCTCACGCTCGGCCCGCACGCGTTTTATTGGTTTTCACTCGAAGCAAAAGTTTCCGCCGAAACCAAAGGCGCGCCGGTCGGCGCCGAGGCGCGGACGATTTTGAACGTCGAGGAAAATTGGGAGGAGATTTTTGACGACCGGCATCGCGTTCAATTTGAACGCGCGCTCCAAAGCTGGCTGCCCTCGCGCCGGTGGTTCGGCGGCAAGGCGCGCACGATCAAGAGCGTCCGCGTGCAGGAAATGATTCCGATTCCCGTGGCGGCGTCTCGGCAGAGCGCCGTTGATTCTGCCAGCCAGGAAAAAAATCCGGCACTCTCCCGAGATGCCGCTACGCAAAAAGCGTTTTTAACTTTTCTATTGGTCGAATATGTCCAGACCGAAGCGGATATTTACGTTCTGCCGCTCGTCTGCGCGGTCGGCGAAGCGGCGGAAATTTTATCGCGCGAATCCGGGCCGTCGGTCATCGCGCGTTTGAATTTCAACCAGTCGAACCAAACCGGCGTGATTTACGACGGCGTCGCCAGCAAGGATTTTTGCCGCGCGTTGCTCGAAATTATTTCCGCGCAAAAAAATCTCGACGGCAAAGCCGGCCAGCTCGAAGTGACGCACACGCCCGAATTTGAAAAAATCCTCGCGGACAGCGGCGGCACGCTCGAACCCGCCGTCGCCAAGGCCGAGCAAAGCAATTCCTCGATCATTTTCGGCGACAAGCTGATCTTGAAATTTTTTCGCCGGCTTGATTACGGAAGCAATCCTGATCTGGAAATCCTGAATTTTCTCACCGCGCAAAAATTTCCCTCCGCGCCGCAGCTTGCGGGCGCGCTGGAATATCGCGCCGGTCGCGAAGAGGTCACCACGGTCGCGATCCTCACGACGTTTGTGCCGAAAGCCAAGGACGCGTGGGAATACACGCTGGATTCGCTCGGAAAATTTTACGAGCGCGTGCAGACGCTACCGCCGGAAAAACGCGCGCCGCAAATGCCCATTGCTAGCGTGCCGAAACTCGCGGCGACCGAACTGTCCGATCAGGCGAAAGATTTGCTGGACACTTACAGCGAAAGCGCGCGATTGCTCGGCGAACGCACGGCGGCGATGCATCTCGCGCTCGCGTCGGACACGGAAAATCGCAGCTTCGTCCCCGAACCGTTCACGCCGCACGCGCAGCGCGGATTGTTCCAGTCCATGCGGAACCTCACGCGGCAGAATTTTCAACTGCTCAACCGCCAGTTGAAAACGTTGCCGCCGGAAGTCCAGGCGCAGGCGCAGCAAGTCCTCGCGCTCGAACCGGAAATTCTCAAAAAATTGCGCCAGATTTACGAGCGTCCGCTCAACGCGACGCGCATCCGGCAGCACGGCGATTTTCATCTCGGGCAGGTTCTCTACACCGGAAAAGATTTTATCATCATTGATTTTGAAGGCGAACCGGCGATTTCCATCAGCGAGCGGCGGTTGAAACGCTCGCCTTTGCAGGATGTCGCGGGCATGATCCGCTCGTTTCATTACGCGGCTTACGCGGCGCTCTTGAAACAGATCGAGCGCGGCGCGCCGGTGGACGGACAATTGCAGCAGATGATTTCCTGGGCGCGCTTTTGGGCGCGCTGGGTCAGCGCGATTTTTTACAAGGCGTATTTGAAGGCCGCGTCGGGCGCGACGTTTTTGCCGCCGACGGAATCCGATCTGCAGATGATGACGGAAGTTTTCCTGCTGCGAAAAGCGATTTACGAACTCGGCTACGAACTCAACAACCGCCCCGACTGGGTGAAAATTCCGCTGCAAGGAATCTTGGAATTGATGAGTGAACCGGCGGCCACCATCACGCCGCCACCCAAAGATGCAACCAGCAAAGAAATAAAATGATTATGGAAAAACTCATTTGTGTTCACGGACATTTTTACCAGCCGCCGCGCGAAAATCCGTGGCTCGAAACCGTCGAGCTGCAGGATTCCGCCGTGCCCTATCACGATTGGAACGAGCGCATCACGGCGCAATGTTACGCGCCGAACGCCCGCGCGCGGTTGCTCGACGGCGAGGGTCGCATCGAGCGCATCGTCAGCAATTATTCGCGCATGAGTTTTAATTTCGGGCCGACCTTGCTGTCGTGGATGAAGGATTTTCAGCCGGAAATCCACCAGGCCATCGTCGAGGCCGATCAAAAAAGCCGCGAACGCTTTTCCGGCCACGGCTCCGCGCTGGCGCAAAATTACAATCACATGATTTTGCCGCTGGCCAACGCGCGCGACAAACACACGCAGGTTCTTTGGGGCATCCGCGATTTCGAGGCGCGCTTTGGCCGCAAACCCGAAGGCATGTGGCTCGCCGAAACCGCCGCCGATGACGAAACGCTCGACGTTCTCGCCGAGCGCGGAATCAAATTCACGATTCTCTCGCCGTTCCAGGCGGCGCGCGTCCGTCCTTTGGCGGAAAATTCCGAATGGCAGGACGCGAACGGCGCGCATGTTGATCCTTCGATGCCGTATCTCGTAAAATTAAAATCCGGGCGCTCGATTGTGGTTTTCTTTTACGACGCGCCGGTCGCGCAGGCCGTCGCCTTTGAAAAACTTCTCGTTGACGGCGAAAAATTTGCCGCGCGTTTGCTCGACGCTTTTGACGACGCGCGCGGCCACGATCAAATCGTGAACATCGCGACCGACGGCGAATCTTACGGCCACCATTTTGAATATGGCGACATGGCGCTGGCCTTTGCGCTGCATGAAATTGAGAAAAGCGAATTTGCGAACCTGACCATCTACGCCGAATTTCTGGAAAAGCATCCGCCGACGCACGAGGCGGAAATCCATCAGGGCAGCTCGTGGAGTTGTTCGCACGGCGTCGAGCGCTGGAAAAGCGATTGCGGCTGCAATTCCGGCGGTCATGGCGACTGGAATCAAAAGTGGCGCGAGCCTTTGCGCAACGCGATGGACTGGCTGCGCGACCAGCTCTCGCCGATTTTTGAAAACAAGGCGAAGGAATTTTTGAAAGACCCGTGGCGCGCGCGCGACGATTATATTTCCGTCATTTTGGACCGTTCGCCGGAAAACATTTCCAGATTTTTCGCGCAGCACGCGACGCGCGAATTGAACGAGGGCGAACAAATCACCGCGCTGCGCCTGCTGGAAATGCAGCGGCACGCGATGCTGATGTTCACGAGTTGCGGCTGGTTCTTCGATGAAATTTCCGGCCTGGAAACCGTCCAGGTCATCCAATACGCCGCGCGCGCCATCCAGCTCGCCGGTGAAATTTCCTCCGAAAATCTGGAGCCGGGCTTTCTGGAAATTCTTGAAAAGGCGAAAAGTAACCTTCCCGAAAATCAAAATGGCCGCGTCATCTACGAAAAATTCGTCAAGCCGGCCCTCATGACGCGCGAAACCGTCGCCGCGCATTACGCGATCAGTTCGCTGTTTGAATCGTATCCCGAGGAGGCGAAAATTTATTCCTACAACGTCAGGCAGGAAGACCGGCAATTGTTCACCGCCGGCAACGCGCGGCTCGCCCTCGGCCGCATCAAGGTGTCTTTTTCAGTGACGAAGGCGTCGGACGTTTTGATTTACGGCGTGATCCACATGGGCGAGCATAATTTGAACTGCGGCGTGCGCTACGTTCAAGGCGCGGAAAATTACGCCGCGCTCGTCCAGGAAACCAAGGCCGCCTTCGAGCGCGCCGATTTCCCGGAATTGATCCGCGTCATGGACAAGCATTTCGGCAAAACGAATTATTCCCTGAAAAATCTTTTCCGCGACGAACAATTCAAGGTGCTCAACCAAATTCTCTCCGCCACGCGCGAAGAAATCCACAACACTTACCGGCTGCTCACCGACCGTTACGCGCCGCTCACGCGCTTTCTCAATGACATCCACGCGCCGCCGCTCAATTCGCTCGCGCCCGCGACGGAATTTGTTCTGAACGCCGAACTGCGCAAGCAATTTGAAAACGGTTCGCTCGATGCCGAGCGCGTGAAAAGCCTGCTCGCCGAGGCGCAACACGCCAATGTCCCCATCGAAAACGACTCGCTCGCGTTCGTCGTCAAAAAAAACCTCGACCGCTTGAGCGACGAACTTTTCAAAACGCCGGAAGATTTTGACCTGCTCTCGCGTTTCACCAACGCCGCCGCGCTGCTGCCGCTGCTGCCCTTCGGCGTCAACTTGTGGAAACCGCAAAACATTTACGACCAGTTGGCCGCTAAAAATCTGCTGGAAATGAAAAGTCGCGCCGACGAAAAATCCAAGGCGTGGGTTGAAAAGTTCCTGACGCTCGGCGAACAGCTCGGCTTTCACGTCCAGCGCCATTGACCATGCAAATTCCGCGCGCGACCTACCGCCTGCAATTTCACGAGCATTTTCGCCTGACGGACGCGCTCGCGCTCGTGCCGTATCTGCACGCGCTTGGCGTTTCGCATATTTATTCCTCGCCGCTGTTCAAGGCCGCGCCGCACAGCACGCACGGCTACGACGTTTGCGATTTCACGCAAATCAATCCCGAAATCGGGACCGAAGCCGATCTGGAAAAACTGGCGGACGCGCTTCACGAAAAAAAAATGGGCGTTGTTCTCGACATCGTTCCCAACCACATGGGCATCGCCGCACCGGAAAATCTGTGGTGGCAGGACGTTCTGAAAAATGGCCGCGCGAGCAAATTTGCGGACTATTTCGACATCAATTGGGAAAGCGACGACGAAACATTGCGCGGAAAAATCCTCATCCCGATTCTGGCCGATGATTATGAAAAAGTTCTGGCGCGCGGCGAACTGAAATTGGAAAATAGTGGAGCAGGCTTCCAGCCTGCCAGCGCAGGCAAGATGCCTGCACCACCAGCGCAACATGGCATTCTTCTGCGCTATTTCGACAATGAATTTCCGCTTGCGCCAAATTCCATTTCCGAAAATGTTCCCGTCGAAAAAATAAATGCAAGCTGGGCCGCGCTGGACATATTGATTCAAAAACAAAATTATCGCCTCGCTCATTGGCGCGACGGCGACTTGAAATTAAATTACCGCCGCTTTTTCGCCGTCAGCACGCTCGCCGCCGTCCGCGTCGAAGACGAAAAAGTTTTCAACGCCGTTCACGCGCTGCTCAAAAAATGGCTCGATAAAAACTGGCTCGACGGTTTGCGCGTGGATCATCCCGACGGCCTGCGCGACCCGGAAAATTATTTGCGCCGCCTCCGCGCGCTCGCGCCGGACAAATGGATCGTCGTCGAAAAAATTTTGCAGCCGCAGGAACCAATGCCCGAAACATGGCCGGTGCAGGGAACGACCGGCTACGATTTTTTGAACCAGGTCAACGGCCTGTTCATTGATTCCGCCAGCGAAAAACTTTTGACCGATTTTTATGCCGAATTCACCGGCGAACCGACCGATTCGAGTAAAATGGTTCAGGAAAAAAAGCGGCTTGTATTGAAAACACTTTTTACGGCGGAAGTAAATCGGCTTGTGGAATTGGTCAACCAAATTGCAGCCCGGTGGGGCGAGCGTCCCCGCGAGCCGCGTTTAGGAAAAGCTGTGATGGCTCGCGAGGACGCTCGCCCCACTGATATCAGAAATTTTTCGCGCGAACAATGGCGCGAAGCCTTGATCGAACTGGCCGCCAGTTTTTCAGTTTATCGCACTTACATTCGCGCCGATGAAAATTTCATCAGCGAAAATGATTCTCGTTTTGTGAAACAGGCGACCGCGCAGGCAAAGAAATTTCGCCCGGAACTTTCGCCGGAACTTTTTGATTTTTTGAGCGGCTTGCTGCTTTGTGAAAATAGTGGGGCTGGCTTCCAGCCTGCCAACGCAGGCAAGATGCCTGCGCCACTTTTGGAAAATGAATTCACCGCGCGCTTCCAGCAATTGACCAGCCCGGCGATGGCCAAAGGCGTCGAGGACACCGTGTTTTTTTGCCTGAACCGCTTTGCATCCATCAACGAAGTCGGCGGCGATCCGGGAAAATTTGGTGTGAGCGTCGCTGAATTCCACAAATTTTGCGGCGAACTCCAAACGCATTGGCCGCACTCGATGCTTTGCAGTTCCACGCACGACACGAAACGCAGCGAGGGCGTTCGCGCGCGGATGAATCTGCTTTCGGAAATTCCCGGCGAATGGCGCGAAGCTGTTTTGCGCTGGTCGAAAATGAACGAGCGGCATCGGCAAAAAGAATTTCCCGACCGCAACATGGAATATCTTTTTTATCAAACGCTTGTGGGCGCATGGCCGGTTTCGCTCGAACGCATTCTGGCCTACATGGAAAAAGCGTCGTGCGAAGCCAAGCAGCACACTGATTGGAATGACCGAAACAAAGAATACGACGACGCGCTGAAGCGTTTCGTCGCGGAAGCGTTCGCCGATAGAAATTTCATCGCTGATTTGGAAAAACTTGTCGCGTCATTGAATGAAGCCGCGCAAATTAATTCGCTCGCGCAAACTTTAATCAAATTCACCGCGTCCGGCGTGCCAGACATTTATCAGGGAAATGAACTTTGGGATTTCAGTCTGGTTGACCCGGACAACCGACGATTGGTTGATTTTGAAATCCGAAAAAAATTGCTCGCCGAAGCCAAAAATATTTCCGCCGAACGAATCTGGAAACGTCGCGACGAAGGATTGCCAAAACTTTGGCTGATTCAAAAGGTTCTGCAATTGCGCGCGCAGAAACCGGAGGTTTTTCACGGCGATTACGAGCCGATTTTTGTTCGCGGGCAAAAGGAAAATCACGTTGTCACATTCGTTCGCGATGGCAACGCAATCACGGTCGTTCCAAGATTCGCACTGGAAATAAAAAACGATTGGACGAACGTGGTTTTGGAGTTGCCGGATGGAAACTGGCGCAACGAATTTACCGGAGAAAATTTCAGCGGAAAAATTCACATGAAAATTCTGTTCAAAAAATTTCCCGTCGCGCTGCTCGCTAAAAAGGAGAATGACTGATGCACACGTTTCGCGTCTGGGCGCCGTTGCCCAAAAAAGTTGAAGTTCAAGTCTCCGGCGAAAAATTTCCGATGACTCCGCAGCCGAATGGTTGGTGGACTGTAGAAATTTTTTCGGCCAAAACCGGCGATGATTACGGTTTTATTTTAGACGGCGAAGGGCCGTTTCCTGATCCGCGCTCATGTTCGCAGCCGAATGGTGTTCATAAATTGTCGAGGCTCGTTGATCAAAATTCTTTTCCGTGGACGGATAAAAAATTTCAAGCGCCGCCGCTTTCGTCGGCAATCATTTACGAATTGCACCTCGGCACGTTCACGCCGCAGGGAACTTTTCTTTCGGCGATTGAAAAACTGGATCAGCTCCTCTCGCTCGGCGTCACGCACGTGGAGTTGATGCCGGTCGTGGAATTTTCCGGCGATCATGGCTGGGGTTACGACGGCGTAGATTTGTTCGCGCCGCATCATGCGCTCGGCACGCCGAACGATTTGAAAAAATTGGTGGGTGCCTGCCACGCACGCGGTCTCGCGGTGGTTTTGGACGTGGTTTATAACCATCTCGGTCCGTCGGGAAATTATCTGGCGAAGTTCGCGCCGTATTTCACCAAAAAATTCGCGTCGCCGTGGGGCGAAGGCATCAATTTCGACGGCCCGGACAGCGACGAAGTCCGCCGCTTTTTTTGCGACAACGCGCTGATGTGGCTGCGCGATTATCATTTCGACGGACTGCGGCTGGACGCGGTTCACGGAATTGTGGACACCTCGGCGACGTATTTTCTCGAACAACTCAAAATGGAAGTGGAAAAACTTTCCTTGGAGCTTGGCCGTAATTTAGTTCTGATTCCCGAAAGCGATTTGAACGATCCGCGATTGCTCTGGTCGCGCGAACGCGGAGGTTTCCAATTGGACGCGCAATGGAGCGATGATTTTCATCACGCGCTCCACACGGTTTTGACCGGCGAACAAACCGGCTATTATTCCGATTTCGGAAAAGTTGAGAACCTGGCGAAGGCGTTGCGCCACGCTTTTGTTTACGATGGAAATTTTTCCGCGCATCGGCGTCGCGTTCATGGACGTTCGGCGGAAGGCTTGAGCGGCCATCGGTTTCTCGGTTATCTGCAAAATCATGATCAGATCGGCAACCGCGCGCTGGGCGAGCGCAGCAGCGCGCTGATGAGTTTGGGAAAATTGAAAATCGGCGCGGCGCTGGTTTTGACTTCGCCGTTTGTGCCGATGCTGTTTCAGGGTGAAGAATGGGGCGCGAGCACGCCGTTTTTTTATTTCACGGATTACCAGGAACCGGAACTGGCGAACGCCGTGCGCGAAGGCCGCTGCAAGGAATTTGCGGCGTTCGGCTGGAAACCGGAAGACACCGCCGACCCGCAGGCACGCGAAACTTTTGAAAAATCAAAATTAAGCTGGAATGAAATTTCAAAGTCGCCGCACGCGGAAATTTTGGACTGGCACAAAAAAATGATTCAATTGCGCCGCACCGAACCTGATTTGAACAATGGCGAGATGGAATCGGTTCGCCGTCACTTTGACGAAAAGAAATGTTGGATCGTTGTCGAACGCGGCGCGATTACTGTCGTTTGTAATTTGGAAAAACAATTACAAACGATTCCGCTGCGCGCGGGAAAACATACTTTGATTTTAAGTTCGGAGTCGAACGTAAACGTTGCCGATGGCCGGGTAAAATTGCCGCCGGAATCAGTGGCCATTTTCAAATTGGAATCGAGTAAAAATTAATCTCATTGCGATGTGCAATTTGGCAAATAAGAAGCAATGAAATCAGCAACGCGAAATCGGAACGGGTTCCAAATTCATTGGGTTATCGAGGGCTAAATAATTTTCGCAAGTTTGAAAAAAATCCTTCGTTGTCGTCACGCGGCGTATTTCAAATAGAAATTTTTCGCTTACGCCGTCGCCGATGAAATTCATGAATTTTTTCATGCGTTGCACTTGCGCCGATTCAGGAACGCCGGGCGTGATTTCGTTTTCCCAAAGTTCGCGGATGTAATTCAAAACGTCGCGGCCCGTCGGCAATTTTATTTTTTCACCGCGAAACTGCGCGCGAATCTGGTCGAACAGCCACGGGTTGCGGATCGCGCCGCGTCCAATCATCAAACCGCGCGCGCCAGTTTCTGAAATGATTTTTTGCGCCTGCGCCGCGCTGAAAACATTTCCGTTCGCAAAAACCGGACAACACAGTTCGTGCGCCGCCTGGGCGATCAAATCGTAGCGCACGCCGGGCCGATACATTTGTTTGACCGTGCGCGCGTGAACCGTGAGCAGATCAATCGGATGTTTGGCAAAAATTTTCAGCAAGGCGTCAAATTCGTCCGGCGATTCAAAACCGATTCGCGTTTTCACCGTGAAAGGAATTTTTACCGCGTCGCGCAATGCGCCCAGAATGGCGTCAATCTTTTGCGGCTCGCGCAACAGACCGCCGCCTGCGCATTTGCGATACACAATCGGCGCGGGACAACCGAGATTCAAGTCAATCGCGGCGACGGGATAATTTTGCAACTCCTTCGCCGCACGCACGAGCGACGGAATGTCGTTGCCAATCATTTGCGCGATGATGGGTTTGCCGGTCGGATTTTTCGTGATGGAATCGAGAATCCATTTTTCCAGATGCGAAACAGCGTGAACACGAAAATATTCCGTCCAATAAACATCCGGTCCGCCGTAACGCGCGATGACGCGCATGAATTCGAGCGTCGTCACGTCTTGCATCGGCGCGAGCGAGAGCACCGGCGCATCGGCGCGAAGCAATTGCAAAAATGTCTCGGAAGGACTCATTCGCGTTGAAAGTTTGCCGCAGAATTGCGCGCAGGCAAAGGCAATCAATTTGAACGGCAATTGCACTCGACTTTCCCTGCGGATCGCGTTTTTCTTTTCTTAATGAAAATCCACTTCTTCGGCGCGGCGCGCACCACCACCGGCTCGATGTATCTCATTGAGATCAACGGGAAAAAACTTTTGCTCGAATGCGGATTGTTTCAAGGCCATCGCCAGGAATCGGAACTGCTCAACAAAACTTTGCCGTTCGATACCAAACAAATTGACGCCGTTGTTTTAAGTCACGCGCATTTGGACCACGCGGGCAAATTGCCGAGCCTTTGCAAAAATTACGACGCTCCGATCCATTGCACGTCCGCCACGCGCGATTTGTGCGGCATCATGCTTTTGGATTCTGCGCATATTCAAGAGCAGGACGCGATGTTTGTTTCACAATTACGCGCAAAAAAAAATCAACCGCCGGTCGAACCGCTCTACACCACGCGCGACGCGCAAAAATGTATTCAGCAACTGGCCGCGCATGATTATGAAAAACCGTTTGAAGTTGTCAGCGGCGTCACCGTCACGTTTCGCGACGCCGGCCACATTCTCGGTTCGGCGCAAGTGATTTTGGACGTGAACGAAAATGGCAGAAAATTTCGTTACCTTTTTAGCGGCGACATCGGACGCGGCGGCGATGAATTACTTTATGATCCCAAGCCGGTTGAAAACGTGGACTACTTGCAAATCGAATCCACTTACGCCGCGCGCATTCACGAACAACGCCCGGACGCCGACGAATTGGTCGGCAAATACGTCGGCGAAATTTTGAAACAAAATGGCAAAGTGATCATTCCCGCGTTTTCCGTCGGGCGCACGCAACAAATTGTTTATGTGCTGCACGAATTGGTTTGCGCCGGAAAAATTCCGCGCGCGCCCTTTTTTGTGGATAGCCCGTTGAGCGCGCACGCCACGGAAATTTACATCCGCCATCCCGAATGTTTGCGCGAGACGATTTACGACACGATGTGCAACAATGAAAATCCGTTTGGCATGGGCAATCTGACTTACATCGGCAACGTGGAAGATTCGAAAAATTTGAACGAGCGCAAGGAAGCCATGATCATCATCAGCGCATCGGGAATGTGCGAAGGCGGACGCATCCGTCATCATTTGAAAAATAACATCAGCTTTGCGAACAACTTGGTTCTGTTCATCGGCTACTGCGCCGAAGGCACGCTCGGCGCAAAAATTGTCGGCGGTGTCAATCCCGTGAACATTTTCGGCGAACCTTACAATGTCCGCGCGAAAATCATTTCACTCAACACCTACTCCGGCCACGCGGACAAAAATGAATTGAGGGCTTACGTCCAAAAACTTTCCGGCGACATCAAGAAAATCGTCTGCATCCACGGCGAAGAAACGCAATGCCTCGCCCACGCGGAAACTTTGCGCACGATGAAGCCGAAAGCCGAAGTCATCGTGCCGGCATACAAGCAGACGGTGGAGATTTGATGAATGACGGCTATTGACAACTAATGTTATCGAATTAAATTTGTTCCATGAATGTCGCCTTGAGCAAATACTACGAAGACATGGTCGGGGATTTGATTGAAAGCGGGCGCTACGGCAATTCCAGTGAAGTCGTGCGCGCGGGATTGCGCGCGTTGGAAAAGGCCGAGCAACAGTCCGCCTTGAACATTCCCGATCTGGACAGGAAGCTGCTCGCCGGGGTTCGCAGTCCGGCCAAGCCGCTGACCGACGCCGACTTTGACCGCATCCGCACCCGCACCCGCCGCAAGCTCAAGGAACTTGAAGCCGCTTAAAATCATCCGCGCCGGGGAGGCGATTCACGACATCGCGGACATCCATTTGTTCATCGCGGTGGAAAATCCCGATGCCGCCGAAAGATTTCTCGCCGCGCTGCGATCCAGTTTCCGCACGCTGGCGCAATGGCCGGAAATCGGCCCTCGCTATCAATCCAACCGCGCCGAACTGGCGGGATTGCGTTTTTGGCCGGTGCGGCGCTTCACGAATTACCTGATTTTCTACCGCGTGATTGAAAAGCCCGGCAGGTTGCACATCGTCCGCATTCTTCACGGCGCGCGGGATGTCCCGCAAGTTTTGGGTTGAGCCTCGCCCACGCGGAAACGTTGCGCGCGATGAAACCGAAGGCCGAAGTCATCGTGCCGGCATACAAACAGGTGGTGGAGATTTGAAATCAATCATACCAGTGGAGTGGCGTTTCTCGCGGATTTCCAGCAATAACTTTTTTAGAGCAAATTAAGTAAAACTGTAGCCGTATTGAAATGAATGTGTCAAGGTGGTGGAGTGAAAACGCTATCGTTGGATTTGCGGGAACGGATTTTGACTTCCTATGATCACGCGGGCGGCGATTGCCAGCCGCTACCGTGTGTCGCTGGGCATGGTCAAAAAGCTCCTGCAACA
>Ga0207933_1000694_pt1 | contig 30198 bp, 28 predicted proteins | sample NGESurdeep092012_4_FD_184488 | JGI IMG/M metagenome (GOLD analysis project Ga0207933, IMG submission 184488) | Arctic peat soil microbial communities from Barrow, Alaska - NGEE Surface sample F53-3 deep-092012 (SPAdes) | ecosystem: Environmental > Terrestrial > Soil > Wetlands > Peat ... | reverse complement strand
CGTGGCGGCCGGAACCTCGTGTAATCACCACGCGGCCTTGTGTATCGGTTACATCGCGCGCCACTACGCCGGAGAACGTCTGGCCAACCTCCGCCGTTTCGGAATTAATGGGTTCGTTATTTCGAACCTCGATCGTGGTACCCGCCGGAATCGTCCGGAACACTTGTTCGGGCGGCGGCGGGGCCACGGGCTCCGGGGCTTGAGATGGAACGGGAGCAGGAGCGGGCGCGGCGCCTTGCCCGGCCACGGTACCGGGCTGGCTCAACGCAGCAGCGGGGGCCGGGGCGGAGCTTTTACCGCAACTCCACAAAACGGCGGCGGCAATCATTATGGGAATCGAGGTCTTCAGGCGCATAGGCTTTCGATAGTGCCTAGCGCGTAAAGGGCCAAACAGGGATGTAACGTCCGCTATACTGAGGCGTTTCCACATGAATGCCGACCTGTTGGCGCTCGGGTTCCTCGAGTACGTCGTTTTCCTGCTCTCCACTACCTGTCATGAGGCCGCCCATTCACTGGTTGCCATGTGGGGCGGGGACACGACGGCGCTCGAAGGCGGGCAAGTGTCGTTGAATCCGCTGCCGCACATTAAACGCGAACCGTTCGGCATGATCGTAATGCCTCTGATCGGCATTGCCACGCAGACGGGGCTGATCGGCTGGGCCAGCGCGCCATACGATCCCGAATGGTCTGAAAAACACCCGAAACGCGCGGCGTGGATGTCGCTCGCGGGCCCCGCCGCCAATTTCTGCCTGGCCATCCTGGCGGCCATCGCGATGCGGATCGGAATCGCAATGGGTTCGTTTGTTCCACTCTCGCCATCCCTGACGCGAATTGTGGGCGCAACCGCGGAGGGCGGAATTGGCGAAGGCGTCGCCACCATTCTCAGCATCTTCTTTTCGCTGAATATCCTGTTGGGAGTCTTCAACCTGATCCCCTTCCCGCCGCTCGACGGTTACGGCGTTCTGGGTCTGTTTGCAACCAGGTCAGGAGCGCTTCGCCTGCAGCAGTTTCGCATGAAAATGGGCGCGTTCTCAATCCTCGGTCTCGTAATCGCATGGGAATTTTTCGACCGGGCGTTTCCCACGCTCTTTGCCGTGGCAACCGACGTTTTTTACAGAGGCTATCGCTTCTCCTGAATCCCGATAGGGTTGATCCTGTATCCTATAAACCAGAGACCTCCGTGGATCACTTAGACCTTCTCGAAGCAGAAAGCATCCAAATCATTCGTGAAGTTGCGGCGGAGTTTGCCAACCCGGTCATGCTTTATTCGATCGGAAAGGACTCCTCCTGCATGGTACGGCTGGCCCAGAAAGCTTTCTTTCCGGGTAAAATTCCGTTCCCGCTGCTGCACATCGACACGACCTATAAGTTCCGTGAAATGATCACGTTCCGGGACGAATTCATTAAATCGATCGGTGCCCGGCTGATTGTGCACACGAACCGGCAGGCGATTGCCGACGGAGCCAACCCGATCGCTCTCGGCACGCAGAAATGCTGCGGTTTGTTGAAGACGCGGGCGCTGCTGGACGGGCTGGCGGCGGGCGGCTACGATGCCGCGTTCGGCGGCGCGCGCCGGGATGAAGAGAAGTCGCGCGCAAAAGAGCGCGTTTATTCCTTCCGGGACGAATTCGGCCAGTGGGACCCGAAAACCCAGCGCCCCGAACTGTGGAACGTCTACAATTCGCGCGTCGATAAAGGCCAGCACATCCGCGTTTTCCCGCTCTCGAACTGGACCGAACTGGATGTCTGGCAGTACATCGAGCGCGAGCATATTCCGATCGTGCCGCTCTATTACGCCAAGCTTCGCGAGATGGTGGTGCGGGGCGGCGCATTGATCCCCGTGGAGCAGAATTTCATGCTTATGCCCGGCGAGAAGCCGCGGATGGTAATGTGCCGGATGCGCTCGCTCGGCTGCAGCCCCTGCACGGGCGCGATCCATTCCGAGGCCGATACGATCGAAAAGATCATCGACGAAATGAAGCTGGTGCGGCGCTCCGAGCGCGAAAACCGAGTGATCGATCACGACCAGGAAGGGTCGATGGAGATCAAGAAACGCGAGGGATATTTCTGAGCGACGGAACGATGAGTCTGCTTCGGTTTTCCACCGCCGGCAGCGTCGACGACGGCAAAAGCACCCTGATCGGACGGCTGCTTTACGATTCCAAGGGCGTGTACGAAGACCAGCTGGCCAGCGTCACCAAAGCCTCGGCCAACGGCAGCGGCGGCGGGCACATCGATCTCGCTCTGCTGACCGACGGCCTGCGCGCCGAACGCGAGCAGGGCATCACGATCGACGTGGCTTACCGCTACTTCTCGACGCCGAAGCGCAAGTTCATCATCGCCGATACCCCTGGCCATGAACAGTACACGCGCAACATGGCGACAGGCGCCTCCACGTCCGATCTCGCCATTATCCTGATCGACGCCCGCAACGGCGTGTTGCCGCAATCGCGCCGCCACGCGTTCATTGCGAACCTTCTCGGCATCCGGCATTTCGTGGTGGCAATCAACAAGATGGACCTGGTCGGGTTCGACGAGGCTGTCTACGACCGGATTCGCATCGAATTCACCGGCTTCATGGAGCGCATTGGCGCACCGGCGCCCTTATTCATCCCGATCAGCGCGCGGGATGGCGACAACGTGGTGGAGAAGAGCGCAAGAAGCCCCTGGTACAAGGGTCCGGCGCTGCTCGGATATCTGGAAGAGGTGCCTGCCGACGCCGGAAACGAAAAACTGCCCGCGCGCTTCCCCGTGCAGTACGTGCTGCGCCCGAATCTGGATTTCCGGGGCTACGCGGGGCAAATCGCGTCCGGCGTATTCCGCAAGGGCGATCTCGTGCTGGCCCTGCCCGCGCGGCGCCATTCCCGCATCGAGCGCATCGTGACTTTCGACGGCGATCTGGCTTCCGCAACCGCGCCGCAATCGGTAACTCTGTGCCTCGAAGACGAGATTGATATCGGCCGCGGCGACATGATTGTGCCGGCGCTCGAGGTGCCGCATGTGGCCCAGCACTTTCGTTCGAGCGTGGTGTGGATGAATGCCAAGCCGCTTGAGCCGGGCCGCAGTTACTTCATCAAACACACCTCGCATCAGGTTAGAGGAGTTATCCGGAGCATCCACCACCGCCTCGACGTGAACACGCTCGCGCACGTGGAAGCTCAACGGCTCGAACTGAACGAGATCGGTGAGATTTCGGTCGAAACGCATCGCCCGTTATTCTTCGACCCCTACACGCGCAACCGCATCACGGGCGCCTTCATCCTGATCGATCCTCTGTCGAACGAAACGCTCGGCGCGGGCATGATCATCGATATCGAAGGCAAGGAAGAAATTCGCGGCCAGGTGACCGGGGCCGAGCGAGCGGCGCGTCTCGGGCATCGCGCCGCGGTGGTTGCCGTGGACGATGCCGAAGCCGCTCTGCTGCTCGAACGCGAGTTGTTCGACCGCGGCGCAATGGTTACGATGACCGCCCATCCCGATCCCGTCGTCCTCGGGCTGTTGAAAGAGGCGGGGCTGATCGTTATCGTGACGGGGGAAGCTCCGTCCGGCGCGCTCGATGCGCGCCGGTTGTCGACGCACGAAGCGATCAGGATGCTCGAACGGCGCGCTATTCTGATCGGCCATGACGACCAGATGCTCCTCGAAGGCGAAGGCATCTGAGTCGAGCGGCCTACTTGTACAAATAGACCGGCCGGTCGAGCCGGAAACGCAGGATCGTTTCGGACGGCATGCGCACCTCGCGGCCGCGAGTCAGGACCACCGTGCCCGCGCCGGCGGCGCCGCCCGCGAGCGCACCGATCGCCGCGCCTTTGCCGCCTCCCGCAATTGCGCCCAGGATTGTGCCCAGCACGGCGCCGCCGCCGATCAACGAACCGGTGCGCTGGTTGGCGCCGAGGCCTTCACGCGGACGCTGGGCGGTGATGTCTTCGCTGTTAAGGATGTAGCGCTGACCGTTTACGTTGACGGAGCGCAGATCGATGGCGATATCGCGGTTGCCGGCATCGGTGGCGATCAGATGGGCGTTCGCGCCGCGCGGGATCGCGACGCGGCCGTTGGCATCGCGCACGTCGCGGTCGACCGTAGCGAGGAAATGCCGGCCCGGGTCCGCCTGGCGGACGTCAATGGGATCGACGGTCCGGACCACGACTTCCGTACCCGCCGGGATGGTATCGGCCCGGTTCCAGGCGGCGCCGCTCGCGCGATCGGGATCCTGGTAACCGCGATCGGCAAAGGCCTGCTGGCCGGGAGGGTTATTGAACATCACACTCCGGATCTGGTTGATGTTGAATCTGTGACGGTTGCCGTGTTCGTCGATCAGCGATACGTTGTTGGCGTTGCCGCCGTCGTATCTGCCCCGGATCTGCGTGCCGTCGTTTAAAACGACGGTTTGCTGCCCGAAGGCAAGGGCCGCGAATGCCAGTCCGATAAGAGCTACCGGGTAAACTTTGCACATATTGAGATAAATCCCCCCTGGCGACGCTTGCACGCCACGGCCCAATCCGGGACGGCGAACTGGCGCGACGTGCCATATCAATAAGCCGCCGCGATAGAATCGTGGCAAATGGCGCTTCCGCTGATTCTGCTCTCCCTGCTCGCCTTTCCCCTGCTCATGACTGCCGCTCCGGCGCCAACCGTCGCCGAGGCACGCGCCTTCATGGATCGCACCGAAGCGGAATTGCTGAAACTCAACACTCTGCTGAACCGCGCGCAATGGGTGCAGGAAACCTATATTACGGACGACACGGAACTGCTCGCGGCCAGCCAGAACGAACGCGCGATCGCCCGCACCACCGAACTTATCGACCAGGCCAGGCGCTTCGAATCGCTTAAGCTTCCGCCGGATCTGAAACGTAAATTCCTGCTGCTGAAACTCTCTCTCACCATGCCCGCCCCGAAGGACGCACGGCTCCGCGAGGAACTGACCCAGGTGGCGGCATCGCTCGACGGCAGCTATGGAAAAGGAAAATATTGTCCCGGCGGCGACAAGGAAAAGTGCTTCGGCATCGACGATCTCGACGAGCGCCTCGCGAAAAGCCGCGACCCCAAGGAAATGGCCGATCTGTGGGCCGGATGGCACAAGGTGGGCGCCCCGATGCGCGACCGTTACGCACGCTTCGTCGAACTCTCCAATCAGGGCGCGCGCGAACTCGGATTCGCCGATACCGGCGCTCTCTGGAGGTCGGGCTACGATATGACGCCCGAGCAGTTTTCGGCCGATCTGGAGCGCGTCTGGACACAGGTCGAGCCGCTCTATAAAGAACTGCACACTTACGTGCGGCGGAAGCTGATAGAGAAATACGGCGCGGTGGCGCGGCGAAACGACGGGATGATTCCCGCCGATCTGCTGGGCAACATGTGGGCGCAGGAGTGGGGCAATATCTACGATCTGGTCGCGCCGGCTTCCGCTCCGCCCGCCTATGACATTGGACAGATTCTCACCGCGCGCAAGACCACGGCGAAGCAGGTGGTGCAATACGGCGAAGGCTTCTTTCAATCCCTCGGACTGCAGACGTTGCCGGAGACATTCTGGCAACGCTCCATGCTGACGCGCCCGGCCGACCGCGACGTGGTGTGCCATGCCAGCGCGTGGCATATCGATTTCGACAAGGATGTCCGGCTCAAGGTCTGCGTGCACGATACTTCGGACGACTTCATCACCGTCCATCACGAACTGGGGCACATTTACTACTTCCTGGCGTATCGCAACCAGCCTTACCTGTTCCGCGCGGGCGCCAACGATGGCTTTCACGAAGCCATCGGCGATGCGATCGCGCTCTCCATCACGCCGGAATATCTGAAGAAAATCGGACTGATCCAGACGATTCCGCCGCAGGCGGCCGATCTGCCTCTGCTGCTGCGCACGGCAATGGACAAGATCGCATTCCTGCCATTCGGGCTGATGATCGACAAGTGGCGCTGGGAAGTGTTCTCAGGCCAGGTGAAACCGGCCGATTACAACAAAGCCTGGTGGCGTTTGCGCGAGCAATACCAGGGGATCGCGCCGCCGGTGGATCGCACGGAGGCCGATTTCGACCCGGGGGCAAAGTACCACATTCCGGCGAACACGCCCTATGCGCGTTACTTCCTGGCGCGCATTTACCAGTTCCAGTTCTTCCGCGCGATGTGCAGGGCGGCAGGCTCGACGGGGCCGCTCAATCGCTGCTCCGTGTTCGGCTCAAAGGCCGCGGGAGACAAGCTGGAGGCGATGCTGGCAATGGGGCAATCGAAGCCATGGCCGGAAGCCATGAAACAAATGACCGGCGAGGACCGCATCGATGCATCGGCGATGATCGAATACTTTCAGCCCCTGCTCACCTGGCTCAGGGAACAGAACAAGGGAGAGAAAGCGGGCTGGACCGTGGCGGCCGATCCACTGAAAGCGCGCTGATATTTATTTCGCTTCGGCGTAGACGCGCTTCACGATATTGGCGACGGAACCCATGCTGGTCCAGTCCGGATACTTCGCTTTCATTTCGGCGGAGACCAGTTTGCCCGCGTCGTCCACGGAAGTCCCCTTGCGCTTGAGAGCAAGGGAGCGAGCCTGCACGTCCACCAGGAATGCCCGTTCCCTGGCAATGAGAGAACCGTCACCCAGCGCGCCGTGATCGGGCACGATGAAGCGCGGTTTCAACGGCGCCAGCTGGTCCAGAATGGCGATCCAGTTTTTCGGGCTGGTGTCTTCATTGGGCATGTTGGGGACGAGTTTCGATTGCACGATGTCGCCGGGAATGAGGACGCTGTCCGGCTCAACGAAGATCAGTTCATCCCCGCGCGTGTGAGCGGTTCCAAGCCAGAAGAGACGGGCGGTTACCCCACCCAGATCGAGCTTCACTTCGCGGTCGAACAGGATATCCGGGGTGCGCAGTTTCAGGCCCGTCAGCAGCTCTTTGTTCTGCGCCGACATCTTGCTGAACATCCGGATGAATTCGTCCTTGCGCCGGTCCAGTTCCTCCTGCTGTACGGTGGGCCGGATCAGGATGGTGGCCGGGGGAAACGCGTCGACACCCATGGCGTGTTCCGGGTGGAAATGCGTGGTGGTGAGGAACAGCTTCGGGTTTTTGGAGAGCTTTTCGGCTTCATGGAGGACGGTGGTTCCGTTGCGCGTTCCCATGCCCGTATCGACAACGAGGGTGGCGCGGTCTCCGACGACGATGGCAATATTGGGAAAACCGACGATCGCGTGAACGTGAGGCGATACCTGAACGGCGGAGTTCCCGGACAGCAGCGGCATGGAAGACTGCGCCGTGGCAAGTGCGGATGCAAGAGCGAACGAAACGAGGAATTTCACTTGACTGGACCTCTGCTTCACTCTATATCGCCGGGGCGATTGCGCGAGGCCGCCCGATGGAGCGATCGCATGTGCGACCGTATTTCAGGAGGCTCCCGAATATCCGATGAATTCCAATAAGAACCGACACGCGAATACCGGATACGGGGGCTTCGAGCACGTCGGCCCCCTGCTCGCGCACATCCGGCTGGAGTGGTTGTTGCATCACTTTTCGCCACGCCTGGTGTGGGCTGTTTATGTATTCATCAACGGATTCATCGCAATCGCGCTGCTGACAGCGCTGGCCGCCGTTACGGGCAGTCCTTTTGTCTTTCCATCGCTCGGTCCGACCGCGTATCTCTTCTTCTTCACGCCTCTGGCGGAAGCGGCCAGCCCTCGCAACACGATCCTGGGACACGCAATCGGGCTCATCTGTGGCTATGCCGCCCTCACGCTCACGGGCGCCCATGGGGCCGGAGTGGCCGCCGCCCTTTCACTCTCGGCGACGGGCGCACTCATGGTTCTGTTTCGCGTGAGTCATCCGCCGGCGGGAGCGACGACGCTCATCGTCTCGCTTGGCATCATTTCCCGGCCCGTGCACCTCGTCATTATCGAGGCCGCGGTCTTTCTGCTTACGGCGCAGGCGCTGGCTCTCAACCGGCTCGCCGGCGTGCCTTTTCCAGTCTGGCGGGAAGAGAAACCCAACCCGCCGGCGCGGGACTACCGCGATGTCTGAGCGGTCTCCGGTTCCTCGGCCACGGGAATATGTTTGCGCCCGTGCAAACCGAAGCCTATGACGCGCTCCCGGGTCCGCTCTTCGTCGAGATCCCGTACGCGTGCTTTCAGTAAGTCCTTCAGGTCAATCATGCCAACGACGTTGCGGTCGCCGTCCACCACCGGCATTGAAGTCTCGCCGGATTCGGCCATCCGGTAGACCACCGTGCGCAGAGGTTCGTTCTGATAGGCAAAGACGGAATGAGCGAGGATTGGCGACAGTTCCGGAAGCGCGACGGGATCGGTGCGCATAACCTCCCGGGCGAAGATGACTTCGAGCGGATCGACGGCATATTCCCGCGTAACATGAAATCCGCGGCGCGCAATCTTCTCGGTGAGAATTGAGCGTTTCATGGTTATTGAGGTGAATGCATGCGCGAGCATGGCCGCAATCAACAGCGGCAGGAGCGAATTGATGTCGTGGGTGAGTTCCAGGGCGAAAACGACGGCGGTGAGCGGCGATCCGAGCGTTCCGCTGAGAACCGCGGCCATGCTGATCAATGGCCAGAATCCAGCGCCCTGATTTGGCAGGAACATGGCTTCCACGCCACCTAGTGCGCCCCCGATCATAAGCAGAGGCGCGAGCACGCCCCCGGAGGTTCCCGACCCGAGCGAGAAGACCCAGATCACGGATTTGACGAACAAAACGCCGAGGATGATTTTCATCGGCGTGCCGCCCTGCAGAATCCTCCCGATCACGTCGTAGCCGACACCGAGCGCGGGCGGAAAGATCAGCCCGCCAATGCCGATTACGACTCCGCCAATTGCCGGCCACCACATCCAGTGGATGGGCAGCTTCTTGAAGAAGTCTTCCGTGGCGTAAACGCCGGCGCTCAGGACCGCGGATACCACGCCTGCAAGCAGGCCGACCACCACGCAGCCGACAATACCCATGGCGCCGATGAGCAGAGGGTGCGGAGGGGTCGGGAAAATGGGCCCGCTCCCCAGCAGGTATCTGCGGGCGACCACGGCGGTCGCGCTCGCGAGAGCGACCGGAATGGCGCTCCGGGGTTTCCATTCAAACAGCAGCAGTTCCACTGCCAGCAGAACCGCCGCGACCGGCGCTGCGAACGTGGCGGCCATGCCTGCCGCCGCGCCAGCCACCAGCAGTGTCTTGCGCTCATGGTTCGTGAGGTGGAATAACTGCGCAATGATCGACCCGAACGCGCCGCCCGTGACGATGATCGGGCCTTCGGCGCCGAAAGGGCCGCCGGAGCCGATGGATAGCGCCGCGGAAAGCGGCTTCAGGATGGCAAGCTTCGGCTCCACGCGGCTGCCGTTCATCAGGATGGATTCAATGGCTTCGGGAATGCCATGACCGCGAATGCGCTCGGAGCCATAGCGCGCCATGATCCCGACCATCAGAGCGCCGGCGACGGGCACGAGGATCTCCCACCACCCCAGACGATTGACGGCGGGCGAGACGGCGGCGAAAGTCCAGCGGCCGAAGAAGAACAGGTTCGTGAAAAGCGCGATGAGCTTGAGCAGCACCACCGCGGAGTAAGCGCCCACCACCCCGATCACGATCGCGAGAAGCGAGATCGGTATGAGGCGGGTTGTAACGGTAAAATCGCCCAGTTCAGCGGGGTGTTCCTTTGCGTGCTCCTTCATCGGGACAACTCCATGGCGGGAATCAGCCTCTGGAGTGCGCTCACCAGGAGCGGGCCTGTCTGAGAGATCTCCGACAAATGTTCTTTCGAGAGTGCTTCAAGCAGGTTCTCGCCCGTTTTCGTGAGTTCGACAATGACCTGACGTTTGTCGGCTTCGCGCGTCCGGCGGTGCACCATGTGGCGTTCTTCCATGCGGTCGATCAGCTCCACCGTACTGTTGTGTCTGAGCTGCAACCGGTCGGCAAGATCGCCGACGGTGGGTCCGTCACCGTGGCTGTCGAACCCTTTTACCGCAAGCAGCAACTGATGGTGCTGAGGCTCAAGACCGGCTTCCCGAGCGGCTCTTTCGCTAAAATGCACAAAGAGACGGATCTGATAGCGGAATTCGGCGAGCGATTGATACTGATGTTTCTCCACGCCCAATTATATCGTAGAACGATATATTAAGTCTTCTTAACCGAGATGTTCCCGCGATCGGTCGCTACCGTAATCTGAGGACCGCTCCCGGTCTGACCGTTGATTTCAGCCGAGCGGCCGGACGAATGGGTTTGCAGCTGCGCGCCGAAATCGTTCTCGACATCTCCCAGTGCGGTGGAGCCGTTCAGCTGGAATCCGGCCTTTTCCGGTAAAGTCAGCGCGATGTCGCCATTGTGCGAATGCGCGTCGATCCTTGGCAGGGGGCCAACGGTCGCCGTAATGTCGATATCGCCCCGATCCACCACCAGGTCGAGCGAATTCGTCACGTCCGTGGCTTGAATATCGCGGGTACCTGTCTGGAAACGAACCGGGCCGGAAACGTTCGTCATTTTGAGGTTCCCGAGGTCCATTGAGATCGTGCCGGGAACGGCCTCGGCATGAAACTCGGAATGCGACGAGTTGAACTGAAGCGGACTGGCCAGGGCACGAAATTCGAGCGTCCCGGAATATTCCCCCTTGATCGTAACCGGGCCCGCGACGTTCTCAATCTGGATGTCGCCGCCGCGGCCTTCCAGATCGACATTTCCTTTCACGTCCACCGCGCGCACGTCGCCGCCGCGGGAGGAATCGATCCTGACGTCCTGCCCGATGCGGGTCAGATGGATATCTCCGCGGCCCGCTGAAACGTCCACCGTTCCGTCGATGTCCTCAACCGTGAGGTCGCCGTTACGGCCGCGCGATTCCACGCTGATTCCTCTGGGAACGGCAATATCCAGATCGGCGGCGATGCGGCTGAGACTGGAGCCGCCCGCATCGTCCACGTGGATCAGCAACCGGTCGCCCTGCCGCTCAACGCGCACCGTCGCGCGGGATTGTGTCCGATCGGCATCGTTGCGATTGAAAGCCCGCACGGTTTCATGCCCGGTGACCTTGATCTCGCCGGAGTCGCTGCCTTTCAGGGACAGATCGCCGCGGAGGTTGTCGAGTACAATGCGCGCGATGCCCTGGGCTGGCTGGACCGCATTCACGTCGTAGCCGTAGTCCGAGCCAAGAAAGCTGACGCTGTCAGTATCGAAATGCGCAAAGTGGAAATCCCGGTTCCTGTTCATGACGGCGAAGAAAAAACAGAATACCAGGATCCAGAAAATGGCTGGTCCGCCGAGCGGACGCGGAGGCGGAATCATGCCCCGGCCGGCACGGTAGAACACCTCAATCAGACCGATAACCCCGGCCGCGATCAGGAGGAACGGCCAGTAGTCGCCAATCCGCGCAAGATTGAGCAGATCCGGCCGCAAATTGCTAATCAGAAAAAACAGCCCGATCAGGACGAGAATCAGCGGCCCGGTGATGGATCTGGGTCTCACCGGCCGGGTCCATCCCACGGCGCTGGTCCAGGTTGTCCCGCGGGAGGCGGAGGAGGACTATTTCTGCCCTGCCAGCCCGTCCGGCCGCGGCCAGCCAGTCTGAGGATGCCGGCGACAATCAGGATTACCGGCCATGTCTGACTGAAGTGGAATTCGGTGAACCGGTCGAACGCGAAGAGCACGCCGATCGTGATCAGCAGCACCGGACCCTGGATCGCGCGGACCAGATAATCGCCCTGATCGTTCATTTGCGCGCCTCCGCGCTCCGGCCCGTCACTCCCTCCGGGTCGTGGCCGCCGGTGAGGCGTGCATAGAGAAGATAGAAACCGAACACGATCAAGCCGACAGGCCAGTAGCGCTCCAGTTGATCCATGCTGATGATATCGGTGGTATTCAGCAGTAAGACGAAGCCCAGGGCGATCAGGAGGATGGCCCCGGCGGGAAACCTGCCCTGCGTCGGCCGGACATCGAACAGACTGGAAAACTCTTCCACCGCCACGCCATAACGGCGATTGCGCGCGGTATGGTAAGCCTCAAACGCCATATAGAACACCCATGCGGCAATCAGCAGGCCGAAAAGCGCATCGAAGTTTCCGTGACCGCTGGCCGTAATGCTGACCAGCAAGCCGAAAACCACGGCGTGGATAAGTCCCTTGGCGTATTGGCCGTTATAGATGGCGCCGACCCCGGGTATGAAGCCAAGAATCAACGCGAGAACCGGGTGGGGGCCCATTTCGGGGTTAGCCATGCCGCGCGGCGCGGGCGCGGTATAAGGCGAAGCCGATGGGGGGTATGCCGGGGAAACCGGAGGCGGCGCGGCCATCGCGGACACATGTTCCGCGCAGTAGACCGACCCAAATGCCGGCCGCTGGCACTGCTCGCACATCGGCTTGCCGCATTCGCGGCAAAAGGCCGAGGCGGTGACTTCCGGGTGATTAATGCAATTCATGGCTATTCCCTCTTCTCGTTTCCCGTGGTATTTCCGGGCGTATTTCCGGCCGCGGGCGCGGGTTCCAGTTTTCGCTGGTTCGCCCGGGCGTCAGCGGCCGTCTCGTCTTCTTCGCGGCGCTGCTCCGACCACGCGTTGATCTGAGTCTTGACTTCATAGACCAGCCGCATGCTGTCATAACTTTTTACCGCCCGGTCCCAGACGCGATGCGCGCGATTGTCGAGCGAACTCCACAATCGTACGGGGTCGAGATCCGCCGCCGTAAACGTCCTGTCCGACACGCCGCAACCCCGGGCCAGGATTGTCAGCGACATCAACGTCATCGCCGCGCCCATTACGAAGCGCGGCCGTAATATGGGAGCGAATGTCCGGTTGATCCAGCCGCTGATGCCGCGGCCGCGCAGCTTGAACTCCCACCCGGCGTTCGTCGCATGCAGGATATTTGTCAGCAGCACGGGCGGCACTTCCACATCGGCCGCGCGGCCCATAAAAGCGACCGCGAAAGCGGCATCCCCGGCCAAAGCCCCGCACGCGGCGCAGGATTCGCGATGGCGCAGGAAGGCACCGAGCTCCGCTTCCCTTCCGGGAGCGGCCAGAGTCTCGTCGAGCCAGTCGGCGAGCAGGATCTCGAACTCCGCGCAATGCATGCTCATACAACCCCTGCCATCAGATCGCTGCCTGGTATTTCTTCAGCAGCCGCGCCAGTTCGGCCCGGCCCCGGTTCAGGCGCGATTTCACCGTTCCTTCGGGAATGGCGAGAACGCCGGCAATTTCCCGGTACTCCATCTCCTGCAAATCCCGAAGAATAATGGTTTCCCGCAACTCCGGGGAGAGTTTCCCCAGTGCCGCCTGCAGGAGTTCGCTCGCCTCCCGGCCGGCGACGGCGCTGTCGGGACGGCTGGCCGACCGGAACTTCTCCCCGGCCCGCCCCTCCGCGCCTGGAACCTGTTCCTCGATCGAATCCGTAATCCGTTCATTTCTTGTGCGGCGATAATGATCGATCAACAGGTTACGCGTGAGCCGGGCGAGCCAGGTCGTAAAAGACCCCTCGACCGAACGGAAGCTTCCGAGCGCGCGAAAAACGCGCAGAAATACTTCCTGCGTCAGATCCTGCGCCTCGGAATCCCTGCCGGTAAACCGATAGCAGATACCGTAGACCCGGCGCGAGTGCAAGCGTACCAGTTCTTCCCAAGCCGTATCCTGCCCGCTCAGACAACGCTCTACGATTGTGGAATCAGAATCCAAGCTGTCCGCGATTGCGTTGGAACGGGAAGCGCCCGAAAGATCCCAGATCGCCATGCCCGCCGTTAGTGCCATCTCCCGCTAAACCCTTCCGATAGAAGGAACGAGGCTTTCTCATGATAGGTTCATTTTTTCGGGGAATCCACAACAAAAGCGGGGGCGGGAACGTCCAGCCTGCTGTTATGCTTGCATTCTAAAGGGTCTTCGCGGTCTGTTGTGCCGTCTGCCCGACATCATGACCTGTCCATTCTGCGGCCATATCGAAGACCGTGTGATCGATTCCCGGGAGAGCCGGGAAGGCGATTCCATCCGGCGGCGGCGTCAGTGCCTTGGCTGCGAGAAGCGTTTCACCACCTACGAACGCATCGACGAAGTGCCGTACATGGTCATCAAAAAGGACGGGCGGCGGGAAAAGTTCGACCGCCAGAAGGTCTTGAATGGCCTGCTGAAGGCTTGCGAGAAACGTCCCATCGGCATGGCACAGCTTGCCGATCTGGTGAACCAGGTGGAGGCGCGGGTAACCGATTCGCCGGACCGTGAAATCACCACCACGGAAATCGGGGAATACCTGATGGACAGCCTCCGCGGGGTGGATAAAATCGCCTATGTGCGGTTCGCGTCGGTTTACAGGGATTTCCAGGACGAGCAGGAATTCCTGAACGAATTACGGAGCCTGACGCGGCAATTGCCGGGCGGCCCGGGCTAATAAATGGTCGGCACGGGGCGCAAGCGGTCGATTGCATTCTTCATTGCACTCGGCGCGGGCCTGATTCTGGTCATCATCGTTCTGTATGTCGGCTGGGTCCTGCTCAACTGGCATCGCGGGATTCTGGTGTTTCTGGGCATCCTGCTGCTGGCTCTGATTATTGCCGGCATCGTCCTGAATACCACCTTTTTAGTGCGCGAAATCCGCCGTAACGAACAGCACGACGCCTTCATCAACGCGGTCACCCACGAATTGAAGACGCCGGTCGCTTCCATCCGGCTCTATGTCGAAACGCTCCAGACGCGCGCGGTGGACGAAGCCCGGCGAAACGAGTTTTACAGTATTATTCTGGCCGACAGCGACCGGCTTCTGGGTTCGATCGAGCAGATTCTGCGCACGGGGCGGGTGGGATCGTCCAGCCGCAAACCCCACCTTGTGCCCATGAACCTGACGGAGGTGGTAACGGAGTGCGTGGCCCGCGCGCGCATCCTGCACCGAGTGGTCCCGGAGTCGCTCGAGTACAGGCCGGGGCCGCCGCTCGCCATCCGCGGAGATCGCGACGAAGTGCAGGCGGCCGTTTCCAACCTGATCGAGAACGCGATCAAATTCTCCAGCAGCGATATGCATGTGCAGGTATCGATGTCCGTGAGCGACGGCAGATACGCGGAGGTGCGGGTGAAAGACCGCGGGCCCGGTATCCCGCAGTCGGAACTGAAGCGCATCTTCAAGCGTTTTTACCGGATTCACGGACCGATCGCGACGCGCGTGAAGGGTACGGGGCTGGGGCTCTACATCGTCCGGTCGGTGGCGAAAAGACATGGCGGCCGGGCCTGGGCCGAGAGCGAGGGTCCCGGGTATGGAAGCACGTTCGTCATACAGTTTCCGATGGCAAAATGAACCGAATCCTCGTAGTGGAAGATGAACAACACCTGGCCGAGGGCCTGCGCTTCAACCTGGAAGCGGAAGGTTATCGCGTCGAAGTGGTCGATACGGGGGAAGCGGCGCTCGATCTGCTGCTTGCGCCCTCCCCGCCCTTCGACATTGTGGTGCTGGACGTTATGCTGCCGGCAAAGAGCGGATTCGAGGTGGTTTCGGAGATACGCCGGGCCGGGCAATTCGTTCCCACTCTGATCCTGACGGCTCGCGGACATTCAGACGACGTGCTGGAGGGTTTCGCCGCGGGCGCGGACGATTATCTGACGAAACCGTTCGATCTCAGCATCCTGATTGCCCGGATACAGGGCTTGCTGCGCCGCCGCGAGTGGCTGCTGAGCGCTCCGGCCGCGAACGTAAACGCTCCCGTGCCCAAGCCTCGAAACGAGAGTTTTACGTTCGGGGAGAAATCCGTTTTCTTCGATCTGCTTGAGTTGCGGGTGCGCGATCAGGTCTTTCCACTCACGTTGATGGAGATGAACGTCCTTCGGTATCTGATCGGCCACGAGAACGAGCCGGTGTCGCGCAAAGCGATGCTGGAGGACGTCTGGGGATTGCACGAAGACACCGACACACGCGCCATCGACAACTTCATCGTGCGCCTGCGCCGTTATATTGAGGACAACCCCACCAAACCGCGCCATCTGCTGACTGTCCGGGGCGTGGGTTACCGGTTCGTCGCGTTCCCTCCGTCAACGGGTGGATGAACTGCGCGCCGGGCTCGCCTTTGCGTCCGCCGAACCCGTAATGCCTCTCCACGAGAGCTGTCCGCCGATATAGACCAGCCAGACGCACAGCGCCAGACGCATTTTCCGCGGCGACAGGATGGAAACGAGTTGCGTTCCGATCAGCACCCCGGGGATGCCGCCCGCGAGCAACTTGCCCAGACTCAGCCAGGGCACTCCGGTCATGCTGGCATGAATACCGCCCGCGAAAATGGATAACATCAGACCGAATGCCAGATCCGTGCCGATGACCTCCGGCGGCGGCAGCGTGGTGTAGCGCATCAGTACGAGCGTTCCCAGCGCGCCCGCCCCGGCTGAAGAGAAACCGACTTCGAAACCGATCGGAGCAATAATCCAGGGCAGCCATTTCAGCGCGACCGGGCTGTGCACGATTTTCGGCGTCAGGCTGCGCCACAACGTGGCCGTGGCGGTCAACAGGACGGTCACCCCGACAATCAGAAGCACGGGGCGGCTCAAAGCCTTCTGATTCAGGGAACCGAGCAGCAGGCTCCCCGCCAGGACCGCGGGCAACCCGCCCATGGCCATGTATTTGAGAACGCGGAAGTTGACCTGGCCACGCGAAAGGTAGACCGGGGTGGCAACCAGCTTCACGATGGTCGCGAAGACCAGCGCCGTCGTCACCGCATCCGTTGCCGATTGATAAAAAAACAGGATCAGAATAGGCGCGGTGATGCTTCCGGCGCCCACACCGGTGATACCGATGGCGAGCGCGATGAGGAAGCCGGCAAGTATCTCCATTTGAGAGCGAGGTCCGTTGGTTAGTGTACCCCACTCTCTATGGAGATACTCGGGATACCGGTCGAAACCCGGTACCCGGCGGCCTGGCGAGGACTTGAAAGGAGCCAAAAACGAACCCAAACGAAGCCAATTGGTTTTGAGTGTTTTGAAGCACTTAGGCCTTAATATTGGCTTCGTTCCCGGTATACGCGGCGGGAGGTGTACCGCGCCGTGCGCGGTCGATATTCAATTGGCAAAGATCCGTGAAGCCGGGTTCTTCGAACGCGCGACGGCGAGGAAGACCGGCTTCGGTAAATTACGCACCGGTGGATTTGCGATTTACGAGCCTATTGTGCATTACGAAAAGGCGGGGGAACGACAGGCTGTGAGTTAAGTTGTCTGGTATCAATAAAATATTTTGCTGGAATTGTGGGAACGGGCGTCCATGCGCGAAACGGCGGCACACGGAGCCGGTGGGCATATTTTCTATCGAATGGTGAGTATTTTCGCCTCCGGCAACGCTTCCTTCCAGCGCCGGTCGGCTGTTACTGCGGTTCGTCCGGACCACGCTGCGACCGCCAGGCAAACGGTGTCGCCCATCGATAAACCGAACGCGCGGCCGGCGGCGGCCAACTCGCCCGCCAGGATCGCTTGCGGCACGTCCGACGGCCCGGGTTCCAGGGGTATCTGGAGGTCCGAAATAGTCGCTTCCACGTCCTCCCGGGGGACGCCTTTTTCCCGCAGTTTCTTCACTGCTTCCGCGAGGTTAATTGCCGTGATCGCCGACAAAGCCAGAAGCGGCCGTACCCGGTCCGCGCCCGGCTCGTTTCCGATCAGGGCCAGCACCGCCGATGCATCGAGCAACCAGCGCTCATGCACGGCCTCAATCAAGCGAAGCCTCCTCGCGGCGATCTGCCAGCAATTCCTCGGAGAGCATCGTGCCCTCAGGGATGTACCTCGCCAGCCGGACCCGGATTCGTGCCAGCGCCTGATCGCGCGTTTCCACCGTTATCGATCTTTTCGCTTCATCCACTGTTAGCAGGAGATCTGAATCACCGTCACGGATATCGAGAATTCGGCGCACATTGGCTGGAATTAGAATTTTTCCATTTTTCTCAATTTTTACAACAAGCGTCATAATGACAGTTTAGCGCCATGACCGCCGGGTCTCTCGCACGTACTCCAGGGTCTAATCGACCGTGTAGGCGCAATACCGTTCACTTAACCGGCAACACGGGGGGATTTTCGTGCAATTGCCGACTACCCGCTCATGTGACTTCAGTGGGCGGCGTTTGGCTGGAGTCATCCGTCGGCACCCCGCATACCGGCCGCGCTCGGAGTTGGATCAATGTACGAATGGCGCGTGATTCGGCCAGAGCGCGGTCCACGCTTCGCGGAACCGGACTTGCAGGGAGGGTCAGGGACTAGCGTGGGAGCGAGCCCTAAAAACCTGTCTGGTCCCGAATTTTGGAGGAAACCCGCACGACAAGCAAGATGCTTGCGGCCATTGCACGATGAAGATACGGGAGGGTTTAAGATATCTAAGGCATGCCCCGGGGAGTGCTCGGGACTGAGGCAGGAGAAACATTGGCGCGCAAAGGGGCGATGTGTCAGCAGACTCTCTCACAAAAATAAAGCTCTCGGTGTGGCGTGACTTTGCGCCGAACAGAGCGCTGATCTTCAGGCGAAGCGGTGAGGAGGGACAACACGTGCTTGGCTACGAGTCTGATCTTCAGCAGGAGGTTTACAGCTGGCAAATGCGCGAGGACCCGTTCGGCGGCGTTTATGACGAGGGTACGCGGACTCGACTTCACGAATTATTGGTTGATCGTTTCGAGGCATCGCGGCCGCCGTCGGAGCGGCGAGTCGAGGCCCTCGGCGAATTCTTGGACAAAGCGGGTCAGGTAGTTGAGGCTGGCCAGGCAGAGTGGACCGTCAGCCAAGACTCTCCTGTCGACGACGAGGACGTTCCGTACCGCCTCAACCCGCTTCTTGCCCTTAAGCTGCACCTTGAGTGGGTCGCAAATATCTTTGGCGGGCGACCCGGCATTTCGGTGTCAATTCGATGAGCGTATACAAGCTAACAACACCGCGAGAGGCCGAGTCGCTGATCGCGCGGATGTTTAACCATGATCGAAAATGTACAATCCGAGTGCGCGAGGAAAGAGCCTTTCACGGAGATGATTGGCTTTCCCTTGGTACCATGGCCATGGATAGCGGAACGCAGACCCCGGAACAGTTGATGTGGGCCGTACGGCGAGGAGCCTTCGAGTGGGAGGTCCCAGGAATAGATGCGACGCGTGCATCTCTGGCGAAACTGGTCGGCCTGAAAAACGATGCGCCTAAGCTTGATCGCGCGCTAGACGCGATCGCGGCAATCAGCGTTCGAATCGGCTTGCAGCATCCCCAATTCGATCCGCAATCGATTGAGGCAATGCCCTTTCAACGATCCTCAACGATTGTTGCCGACACCTCGGGAGCGCTTCAAGGCGGGCTGGATTTCGTGGCGAGGCATCTGCACCCGGCAGCGCGAGTCAAGGTCCCTGCGATCGTACAGATGGAAATTGTGAATTTCGCGGAGCGCTTTCTGAGCGGACGTCGCGCCGCGAAACCACGGCCCTGTGATTTATTGATTGATCACCTCCTGAGCCAAGGGGGGCAACGGGTTCTTCTTCGGCTTGAGCTTCATGCTGATACAGAGGTAGAGCGAACCTTCCTGCTCGGTGATCCACTCCGAAGTGCATTTCAAAATGATCGAGATCCCGAGTTGTCCGAACTTAACTTTAGTGTGTCGATTCGCGCATACGCTGACCGGCTTATATTGGAGTCGGCACGCCAACACCAAGCACAAGCTAATTTCGGGCACAGGGTGCAGTTGCTGACAAGTGATCAGGGGCTGGCCAGGATGGCACTCGCCGAGGGCATGACGCCGCTATTCTTCACCTCGGTCACCGCTAAGGATTTTTTCGGACACCGCTTGACTGGCACAACGCTTGATCCATTCTCAGGAGGACTCCGAGAGACATCCATCTCGTCCTTGATTTGGGAACTGTCCACCGCTTTTGGCAGTGCTCGGTTCGACACATCTGACAACAAACACAGTCTGTTGGTGTCAGCGATCGGAGACGGTCTTAGCTGGTCTCCTTATCACTCACACGCAGATCTACTGTGGTGTGATCATGATGGCGTTCCAACTACGTCTGCCAAAGGCGCATCCATTTCGGAACCCTTGAAAGGCGTGGGAGGCAAAGGCACATCTAAGGTTGCGCCAGCAAAGAGCCTGCCCGCAAAAAAGACGCTGCCCGAGACTTCCGCGATGAAGGCGCAACAGCCTCATAACTCGGACCCTCCTCCTGTCGGCGCATCTCGTCCGGTATCGCTTCAGCGCCTTAATGTGAGTCAGCTTTTGGGACTCATTGATGCCCTGGATAACAGTCAACAGATGTCGGAAGAGAATGTCATTGAGGCTCTAGGGGCTCGCAACCGGGATGGGATCGAGGAGTATCGCCGGTTCCTGATTTCGGCGGGATTCATTTCTGTCGAGAATCGGACGTGGAGGATTGCAGGGGAACTTCAAAGTCTCGCGGTCGCGCTCAGGAACGAGGATATTGATTGGTTACGCGAGTCGCTACGCGCTATACCTTCCTATGCGCTCTTTTATCAGAAGATCTCCGAAACCAGCGTGGGTGCAGTGTGGGACCCGGCCGACTTTGGCCGCGCCGCAAACACGTATCGGACTCTCGGGGAGGTCACGCGCATCTGTGCTCCAATCTCGGAGGAGGGTATTTACCCGACGCCAAATTCCCCCGACCCGGTTGCGTTCGCACCCATCGCGGTTCAGCGATTTAGAGATCTCGATCAAGGTGACGGCCTTGTGGCGACGGGAGCGTGGCTGGAAGATTTGATCCGCAAGGACGGCATTCACCCCGAAATCGCGCGGATTCGACTCAACGATGCTAGCGCTAGAGACTTGCTCAGCCGCTCTACCGAGGGATCAACGACGGAAGTGCGATTCGATAACCACCTCATTCAAGTTCTGAGAGTTCACAGAGGAAAACCTGTAGTGGTCACCGTCCATCTATATCGGGGCGACTATCTAATCCCGGGAAAATCGAGTACGAGCCTGCACATTGACGGAGCAAACGCATGAGTCTCCGCGACAAGCTCAAAGCTAAGGCTGGCACGAACGCTGGTCCAGATGTGTTTTCGCGCTTTGGTGTTACTGGGAATCCGTTTCCATCCTCTAGCCAAACGGCGAATAATCCGCACTACAAACTTTCGGTCGACGACGACGTCGAGACGCGTATAGTTAGCTTTCTTCGCGATGGCAAGTCGCAAGTTATTGTTATTGAGGGAACGCAAGGCGTCGGCAAGACGAACTTCTTGAATTTCTTCGAGGATGAGATACAGGGCGCCCTCGGCGAACTCGACGGCTACTATATTGTTCGCTATCTCGCTGATCCAGAGGCCTCATTCGAGGGTACGGTGCGGCGCCTTTTCCAGGAACTGGGCGTTGATCATCTACTGAAACTCGCCGTGGAACTCAAACAGCATCCCTCCGCCCTTGAGCAGGCCCGTAGCCAGGACATGCGCTTTGCACTCGCGCACCTTATGAACGCCGCCGACCAGAGCGCCTGCGCCAAGTCGATGATGGAGTGGCTCTTGGGATTTCGCCTGCTCAAGATTCATCGCGAATCGCTCGGAGTGCAGTTTCGCCTCGATACTGTTGAATCGAAGACGGCTTCGCTGAGAGACTTAGTGCTTGTGAGCAGCGACGTCGGGATACTAAAGGGCATATTCTTGCTCCTTGACGAGTTAGAAAAGCAGGATGGCGTCCTGAGCCCCACGGCGGTAGTCCGGTATCTCTCAGCGATGCGGGCGATCATCGACGCCCTGCCAAATCATCTCTTCATGATGATTGCCGTGACGCCCGATGCCATGAGGCGATACTCGTCGGCGTTGCCAGCATTTCGGAGTCGCCTTCAGAATCAGATTACTTTGTTACCTTTATCGAGCGTTGACGAGGCGAGGTTACTCGCCGACTTCTACTTGGATGTTGGGCGGAAACAGGCGGCAAAATCTAGGACGACAAAGCCCGGAACGAGGGCACTCATCACTTCCGCGCAAATCGAGAGCACGTTCGAACAACTGCGTAAGTTGGCTGAGCGCAGGGGCGACGCCGGTGTCCGTCAGCGCGAGTTTCTGCATCAACTATACGTCCTTGCTGAACAGGCGATTCAAGGCTCGAGCTAAACGAGTGCTCGTGACCGACGATTTCTGAAAATCTTCGTACATTTCTAGACCGTCGTGCCGTTGGGCTGACACGCTCCCCCCAAACGGGGTTCCGGGAAGCGTGCGGTCCGCTCCGAGCGGATCGTCGGACACTCCGAGAATGCTCGCTTTCCCAGGGGCCGTTCGGCCATTGCGCCCGTGAAGTCCCGCTCACGTCAACTTGACGGCAAAGCACGCAAACCTGGCCTGTGCCTCTCCCCGCAGCACGCCGAACGAGCCGTGATTCGTGATTCGGGCGACCCACAGGCAATAGGCCCCGTACGTGCCCGGCGCTCGTTAAGTGGCGAGCATTGCCTTTAGGCGGTGGTTTGTCACTTCCCGCGCAATTTCCTGAGGGATAGCAGCAGCCGTTTTTTCCCGCTGCTTTCGACCGGGCGAGGAGCGCGGATTCTTTCATTCATGCTCATCAGGTCCTCGCCGCGTTTCTGGAATCGATGGAACTCGCCGACCTCGTGTTGCTCCGTCACGCTTTTGCCGGCGACTCCGCGGGTCAAACGGAACTGAGGGCCGTGATCGGAGTCGTTGGGTTTGGGCAATGGCATGGTTTCCTTTCTGCCACTCCCACGTCGCCCCCCCCCGGATTTCGCACCCAATGGATGCCGCAGCAAATTAACGACAGGAAAATTATGATAGACTTTTGCGAATAGCCTTGAACAGGCTTGGTTTCTGAAGGTGGATCGGTGAACAAACGACTTCTCGCAATCGGTTCCTTCGTCGCCTGCATGGCGCCTGTCTCAGTTGTCCCCGCGTCGGGCCAGACTGCCTCCGCGGTGACGGCGCCCCCGGAGACCGCCACCTCCGCGCGCGCCGTCGTCGACAAATACTGCGTGGTTTGCCACAACGCAAAGCTCAGAACGGCCAACCTGCTGCTGGACAAGCTGGACCTGGCGCACCTCGGAGCCCATGCCGAGATTGGCGAAAAAGTCGTCCGCAAACTTCGCGCGGGCATGATGCCGCCGTCAGGAATGCCGCAGCCGAACCCGGCCACGCGTGATGCTCTGATTGGCTGGCTGGAGAAGGAAATCGATCGCAGTTCGACGCCGTATCTGCCACCGCCGGGCCTGCACCGCCTCAACCGCACCGAATATACCAATGCGATTCGAGACGTGCTGCGGCTCGAAGTCGACGCCTCGAAATTCCTGCCGCCCGACGATTCCACTCACGGCTTCGACAACATCGCGGGCGCTCTTACGCTCTCTCCGGCACTGATGGAGGCGTATTTGTCGGCCGCCGGAAAGATCAGCCGTCTGGCGATCGGCGACGTGTCGGCACCTACCCAGGCCGTCTTCGAGGTGCCCGCCGACACTGCACAGAATTATCAAATCGAGGGCCTGCCCTTCGGAACCCGGGGCGGCATTCTCATCAAATACCAATTCCCCGCCGATGGCGAATATGCCTTCACCGTCAAAGGCGTAACAGGTTATTTCCAGGCTGTCCTCGGTAGCGTCAAAGGCGAGCAGCTGGAAGTGACGGTCGATGGCGAGCGCGTGAAGCTGTTCGATTGGGACAAGGAAATTGCCAACACCACCGGCGTCGGTAAAGCGACCCCGCACATCCCGGTCAAGGCGGGACTGCACACGGTCGGCGTGACGTTCCTTGCCACCAACGACGTGCCGGGCAGCGAGTTGAACCGGCCGTTTCAGCGGACTATGAACACGCCGGGCTCCATACCGGGATATCTGTTCTATCCGCATGTCGGCCAGGTCTGGATTGAAGGCCCCTATAAGGCCGCGGGCGCGCATGACACGGCAGCCCGCGAGAGGATCTTCGTGTGCCGTCCTCCCAAAGGTAAGGATGAGGCTCCGTGCGTCCGAACCATTCTTTCAACGCTTGTTAAACATGCCTACCGGCGTCCGGCGACGCCCGCTGACCTCGCGGTTCTGAACGCGTTTTACGAGAACGGCCGGAGCGACGGCGGCACTTTCGACGATGGCATCGAAGCGGCGATCCAGCGGGTCCTCGCCGACCCTGAGTTTGTGTATCGCCAGGAAGCGGAACCAGCCGCTCTGCCCGCCGGCAGTACTTATCGCGTCAGCGATCTGGCCCTGGCTTCCCGGCTGTCCTTTTTTCTGTGGAGCAGCGTTCCCGATGACGAGCTGATCGACCTCGCCGCACAAGGCAAGCTCAGGAATCCCGCGGTGCTCGACAAAGAAGTCCGCCGCATGCTGGCCGATCCGAAGTCCGATGCGCTGGTCCGCAACTTCACTGGCCAGTGGCTTGGCGTTCGCTCGCTGCAGACCAGCGAGCCGGCCGTGAATGTGTTCCCGGATTTCGACGACAATCTTCGCGCCGCGTACAAGCGGGAGATCGAACTGTTCTTTGGCAGCATCGCCCGCGAGGATCGCAGCATTCTCGACCTGCTGACCGCGAATTACACCTATGTGAATGAAAGACTCGCGAAGGAATACGGAATCCCCGGCATCTACGGGCCGCAGTTCCGCCGGGTGACTTTGCCCGCGGGACTCGATATGCGCCGCGGCCTGCTGGGCAAGGGGGCGCTCCTGACGATCACGTCGGATGCGGCCCGCACATCGCCGGTCCATCGGGGTAAGTGGTATCTGGAAACGTTCCTCGGTGTCAGCCCGCCGGACCCTCCGCCGGGCGTGGATACGTCGCTGAAAGGCAAGCCTGCCGTGGCGGGCGGCGTCGCGGTCGATCCGCCGATGCGTGTTCGCATGGAGGAACATCACACGAATCCGGTCTGCGCGTCGTGCCACAAGATCTTCGAGCCGATCGGGCTCGGGATGGAAAACTTCGACGCGATCGGCACCTGGCGCGTGTCGGACGGTGGAAGTCCCATCGATGCAAGCGGTGTCTTGTCCGACGGCACGAAAATAAATGGTATCGAGGGACTTCGCAATGCGCTGGTGCGCCATTCCGATCAATTCGCGCGGGTCGTCACCGAGCGAATGATGACATACGCGCTCGGCCGGGGCATTGAGTATCAGGATATGCCGACGCTGCGCTCGATCATTCGCGAATCGGCCGCGGGCAACTACAGGTTCACTTCCATAGTGATGGGGATCGTTAAGAGCGCCCCGTTCCAGACCAACATGAAACCGGCCGGCAGCGAGCAGCGTGCGGCCCGATAAATCAAAGGAGAAACAAAGCGACCATGTTTAACACCCGGAAACACCTTTCCCGCCGGACGGTTCTGCGCGGCGCCGGCGCGACGCTCGCGTTGCCTTTGCTCGACGTGATGATTCCCGCCTCAACGGCGATGGCGCAAACGGCAGCCGCCCCCAAACCCCGGTTTGTCGGCTGCTTCGTGCCGCACGGCATGGCGCCCGGCTACTGGGTCCCGGAGAAGGAAGGCGCGCTCGATACCGCATTCCCGTTCAATTGGAAACCGCTCGAACCGTTCCGCGGCAGCACGGTAATCATGAGCGGCCTGCATTCGCGTTCGGCCGAGCCGCCCCCGGGCGCGACGGGCGCCGACCATTGGGTCGCCGCCGCCTTCCTCTGCGCGAACAAGCCGAGAAAGACCGCCGGAGCCGACGTGTATGCAGGCACGACGATCGATCAGATCATCGCGCGGAAGATCGGCCAGGATAACCTGATGCCCTCCATGCAACTGGCGGTCGAAGACCCGGGCGCGAACTCAAGTAACTGCGGCGAAGGGTACAGCTGCACATACACTAATACGATTTCCTGGTCTGCCCCGACTCAGCCCCTGCCGATGGAGCTGAATCCCCAGGTGGTGTTCGAGCGCATGTTTGGAGACGGCGGCACTGCCGCGCAGCGCGCCGCGCGCAGAAAGCGCGACGGCAGCATTCTGGACTCGCTCACCGGCAGCCTCTCGCGTCTTCGTAACGAGTCCGGCGCCGCGGATAGAGTGCGTCTTGACGACTACGCGGAGAACGTCCGTGAGATCGAACGCCGCCTGCAGATTGCCATGAAGGCCTCGAGCGTCGCGCCCGCCGATATGAGCGTGCCGGTGGGCGTGCCGCAAACCTTCGACGAACACATAAAACTGCAGTTCGATCTGCTCGCGCTCGCTTTCCAGGCCGACATTACCCGGGTGGGTACGCTGCTCTTTGCCCGCGACCTCACCGGCCGGACCTACCCCGAAAGCGAGTCGCCCACTCTGGGATTCCACGGCGTGTCGCATCACGGCGAAAATCCGAAGATCATCGCCCAGCTCTCGAAGATCAACCAGTATCACGTCAAGATGCTCGCCCACCTGGTTGCCAACCTCGCCAAAACTCCGGACGGCGACGGGACGTTACTCGACCATTCGCTGGTTCTCTATGGCAGCAATATGGGGAACTCCAATCAGCACGTCCACTACGACGTGCCTCATGTGCTGGTCGGAGGATTGAACGGCAAGCTCAAAGGCGGCCGGCATCTGGCGTATCCGACGAAGACCGTACCGACTGGTAATCTGCTGCTGAGCTTGCTCGAGATGTACGACATCCATCAGGACAGCATCGGCGACAGCATCGGTCATCTGCAAAATCTCTGAGGACATATATGAAACGCCTGGCCTTATTGCTGCTCCCGATTGCCCTCTTCGGCGCCGTGCGCTCCGACGTTGCCGACGCGGTCATGCACGGGGACAAGGCCGCCGTGCTGAAGCTCATTGAGCAGCACGCGGACGTCAGCGCGGCGCAGGCCGACGGTGCAACCGGTCTTCACTGGGCAGTATTCCGGTCCGATAAGGAGATGGTTGAGATCCTGCTTCGCGCGGGCGCGAATCCGAAGGCAGCAAACCGCGAGGGCTCGACACCGTTGTGGCTGGCGAGCGTCAACGGGGACGCCCCTGTCATCGAGGCGCTCCTGAAGGCCGGGGCCGACGCCAACGAACATCTCCCTCTCGGGCGGAGTCCTCTGATGGCAGCAGCGAGGACCGGTAACGCAGACGCGATCAGGGTGCTGCTCGACCATGGCGCGGAGGTCAATGAAAAGGAAGCCCTGCGCGGAACAACTCCGTTGATGTGGGCCGCGGACGAAGGCCATGCTGAAGCGATCCAGCTTCTGATCGAGCGCGGTGCGGATATCAAAGCCCGCTCGGATCCGGCTGAACGCGGAAGAGGGCCGGCGCTTGGGAAATCGAACGATCCGAGAAAGCAAGTCGCGGCGCAGGGTGCGGCGCTCGCGGCCGGCAAGGCTCTGGATCTGGGTGACCTTCGTACGGTGAGAGAAGGAGCACAACCCGCGCCCGCGAGAGGTGGTGGCCGCGGCGGGGCTGCCAGGGCCAGAACCGCGGCGGGCGGCGATCAGGGAGACGATGCGGCCGCGGCCGCGGTAGGCTTGGGCCGGCGCGGGCGGCCCGCGCTGAAAGATGGCGGGGCGCTAACGCCGCTGGTCTATGCGGCCCTTGCCGACAGTCTCGATTCGGTCAAGGTGCTTCTGGCGGCGGGAGCGGACGTCAACCAGACCACGGGATATGGCTGGAGTCCTTTACTGGTCGCAACGCAAAATCGATACTACAGGCTTGCGGAGTATCTGCTCGACCATGGCGCCGATGTGAATCTCACCAACAAAGGCGGGTGGACGCCTCTCTATCTTGCAACCGACAACCGGAATATCGAATCGGGAGACTACCCCGTCCGCAAGCCCGATATGGACCATCTCGCCTTCATCAAGCTCCTTCTGGACAAAGGAGCCAATGTGAACGCCCGCATGAAGGACAGCACGGAGACTCGCACGGTTTTCACGAACCAGTGGCTGGATGAGAACGGCGCGACCGCCTTCCTGCGCGCTTCCCAATCCGGCGACATCGTTCTGATGAAGCTTTTGCTGGCCCGCGGCGCCGACCCGAAGATCGACACGGTATTGCATGTGACGGCGCTTCAGGTGGCCGCCGGAATCGGCTGGGTCGAAGGGATCACCTACGAGTGGTCGGAGGATCAAACCCTGGAAGCCGTGAAGATGCTGCTCGACCTCGGTCTCGACCCGAATGCGCAGGCGGACACCGGGCGCACCGCTCTCCACGGTGCCGCGCACAAGGGGCGGCCCGCTGTCGTGCAGGTTCTCGTCGACCACGGCGCTAAGCTCGATGTCCGGGATTATGGCAACACGGACAATCGTGGCGGAAAGCTGGCTATTCACACGTGGGAACCGGTGGATTATGCGGATGGTCTCGTGCGCGTCGGCGTACAATCGGCAATCGCGCATCCCGAAACCGGGCTTCTCCTGCGTAAGTTGATGATCGCCGCCGGGCTTCCCGCTCCGCCAGTTGGCCGCACGCTGGAATCCATTTGTATAACCGACGCCTGCGAGTGATCGCAGGCGTCGATCGCCGGGGTCTTCTAACGGGTCGTGCTTATGCGCCAAACCATGTTTTCGGCGTCGTCGGTGACGTACAGCGCACCGTCCGCACCCGTTACCACTCCGACTGGCCGACCCCATGTACCTTCCCCGCCGGGAAAGGTCATGAAGTCCTCGTACACCCCGTTGGACTTGCCTTTTTCGAGTGGCACCCGGACCAGCTCGTGACCCGATGGAGCGGTTCGATTGAACGAACCGTGCTCCGCCGCGAACAGATCGCCGCGATATTCCGCGGGGAACATGTTACCGTCGTAGAACGTCAGACCGAGCGAGGCGTTGTGGGGTTGCAGCAGGACGTCGGGCACGATGACTTTATCCATGGTTTTGTCGGCCGGACGCTGCATCTTCGCGCGGTTGTCCTGATGCCGGCCGATGTAGAACCAGGGCCAGCCGTAAAAGCCGTCTTCCTTTACGCTCGTAATGTAATCGGGAACCAGGTTGTCGCCAAGCATGTCGCGCTCGTTGACTGAGCACCACAGTTCTCCGGTCTCGGGATCGATGCCCAGGCCCACTGGATTACGAATACCCGAGGCGTAAATCTTCACGAACTTGCCTTCCGGCGTGTACTCCAAAATGTTGGCGCGGTGCTCCTGGACTGCCCGGGTGTCGGAAACGTTATCCGCCGAACCCACGGCCACGAACATCTTCGTGCCATCTTTCGAGAACACAATGTCACGCGTTGAGTGATTGCCCCGCGGCGGCAGATCGGAGACGAGGACTTCCGGTGGACCGCTCGCCTTCAAATCCCCGTTCTTGTAGGGAAAGCGCACGACGCTGCCCGTGTTGCCTACGTAGACCCACTTCGGATCCGGTCCATTCGGATAGAAGTTGATCCCGAAATTCGCGGTGAGCCCTGTGGCGTAAACCGACGTTATTTCGGGCTTGCCGTCTTTGTTCCCGCGAAGGATCGTGATCTGGCCCGCGCTCTGTTCCATCACGAAAAGATCGCCATTCGGTGCCCGGCGAATCTGGCGCGGTGCTTTCAAGCCGGTCGTGAATGCTTCGACCTTGAAACCCGCGGGAACGGCAGGCATGGCTCCCTGCGGTGGTTTCGGCGGCGGGGCAAAGAAAGAGCCACCCCCGCCCGCGGGTGGCATCGGCTCTGGCAGATCGGCTACCGTGATCTTCCGGAACTGACCTGGCTTGAGGTCCTTCGCTCCGACGAAAGCGCTCGTACCGGTAATCAGGCCGACTATTTTCGCGCCGCTTCCATCGAGCGCACAGGCAAAGGCCATCAGCGTCAACCCGCCGGCGATAGTGTACTGAAGTTTTGTCATTTTCCCTTCCCGCTGCAGGGAATTGTCTCCTGCATCTCCTCGACCCTCTTCAGGCGGTTGATTATATCAGTCGCCGCGGGCCACGGAATGAGGCTCCGGCTGTCAGGCACCATTAACAGCCGCGGAAAGTATCGATGCGTATTGAACTGGAGCGGATTCGGCGTCGTGACGCTCTACACCGGCGAGGCTGGCCGAAAGTGCATTGACTAAGAAATCGGCTTTTGGGGGCAGCAATTGAAAACAACGCGGACGCAAATCCCGATATAATCACCGCAGGCGCAGCACCTCTTGAGGGGTCCAGGCTTGGCCTAAAAGCCCAATGCTCGTCACTTAACGCGCGCCGGACCCGTGCGAGGCCTATTGGCCGCGGGTCGCCCGAATCACGTTAGGACTCAATCCAAGCGTCAGCCGTACGTGAGGTCGGTGCTCTGTCCGACCTCGATAATATATCCGTCAGGATCGCGGATATAGCAGCGCGTCTCGCCGTATTTGGGGATGGGCGCCGTGATGAACTTCGCTCCTCGACTTTTCCATGATCCCAAAAACGGCAGTTGAAAGGGAGGTCAGCACGGGAAGCAGTTGATACTGTTGACGATGACCGAAGAAAAAGCTCTGCTGAAGACTCACCCGG
>Ga0207933_1000691_pt1 | contig 30328 bp, 23 predicted proteins | sample NGESurdeep092012_4_FD_184488 | JGI IMG/M metagenome (GOLD analysis project Ga0207933, IMG submission 184488) | Arctic peat soil microbial communities from Barrow, Alaska - NGEE Surface sample F53-3 deep-092012 (SPAdes) | ecosystem: Environmental > Terrestrial > Soil > Wetlands > Peat ... | reverse complement strand
CGGAGGCAAAACAAACACCGCAATACCAATGCCGAACAGGCTCAAAACGAGAAAATGCGCTTCACCGGAACCCAATACCAACGTAAAGAAGCCTTTTTCCGCAGCCTGTTTAGCCCCTGAGGCAAGGTTTTTCTAGATTGCATCAGACTCGGTCGCCACCGCGCCTAGACCCGGCGCACTTATCGATAGCCAATGGAGACCCGCGCCGGAGGCGCGGCGTTTGTTAGCCCCGCGCTTCACCGGGGTCCCCGAGAAACGGTCTTTGTTTCTTGGGGAGGTTGAGCGTGGGGTCTGGTTCCTGTAATGAAAATCGAGCCCCGTAGGGGCGGCACGAAATTGAGGCGCCCTACCCCGTCACAATCTCGCTGAAATCCGCAATCGTCGAGAAATTCCGCAGAACCGCGTCAATCAATCCCAAATTCGCGCTTCGCACCTTCTCGTCAGGATCAAGCACCATCACCTTGTCGAAGAACTGATCCACCGTCGGCCGAATTGTCGCAATCAGCGCCAGCGCCTCGCGATAGGCTCGTTGCTCGCGCAGCTTCGCGATTTGCGGAGCAATCTCTTTTGACCGGTCCCACAAATCGATCGCCTCGAGCGCCAGGTCGTTCAGCTTCTTCTCGTCGGGACGATAACCCTTTTCTTCGGCCTGCTTCAAAATATTCTTGATCCGCTTGCAGGCCGCCGAAACCGCCGCGAAATCCGCCGACTCCCGCACCGCCGTCAGCGCCTCGGCACGCGCAATCGCATCGCGCACATCGTCCGCGCCCACGGCCAGCACCGCATTCACCACGTCGTACGCAAATCCGCGCACATCCTTCAAAAAGAACTGCAGCCGCTCGCGCAGAAACTCGCTTACCTGTGTAGGAACGTCTGGGTGCCCCACTGTACCAATATCTGGGTGCCCCACCCTCGCGGCGTCGTTGTCTTTGCTGCTAGGGTGGGACGCGATCTCGCCATTATCAGCACCGCTCGCGTTAACCACATCGCTCAGCGTCAATGGCAACTCCGACTCAGCCAGAATCTTCACAATCGCATTCGCCGCGCGCCGCAGCGCAAACGGATCCTTCGACCCCGTCGGCGCGCTCCCAATCCCGAACATCGCCACAATCGTCTGAATGCGATCGGCAATCCCCAGCAGTTGCCCTTCCACCGAAACCGGAATCGGATCTTCGATCGAGGCTGGGGTGTACTGGTCGTAGATCGCCAGCGCAACTCGCTCGCCCAATCCCTGCGCCCGTGCGTACAGTCCGCCAATCACGCCCTGCAGCTCCGTAAACTCCTTCACCAGCTCCGCCGTCAGATCGGTCTTGGCCAGCTCCACTGCCTTGAAGAGCGCCGACTCTTCAAACTGCGCGTTCGCGCCCGTCAGCGTCGTCGCCAGCGCGCTCGCAATCGCCAGGTTCTGCTCCGTCTTCCAGTAGTAGCTTCCCAGCTCTTTCTGGAACGTCACATTCTTCAGGCTCTCCATGCGCTTCGCCAGCGGCGTTTTCTGGTCCATATCCCAGAAGAATCGCGCGTCTTTAAACCGCGCTCTCAGCACGCGCGCATTGCCGTGCCGTATGATCGCCGCGCCCTCGTCGTCCGCCTGCGTATTCAGCACCGCCAGAAAATGCGGTGCCAATTTTCCCTCTGCGTCTTCCACAGCGAAATATTTCTGGTGATCGCGCATCACCGTCACCAGAACTTCTTCCGGCAGTCCCAAGTACTCGCGCTCAAAATCACCCAGGATCACGCTCGGCCACTCGGTCAGATGCGTCACCGTCTCGACCAGCGCTTCGTCCTCGCGCCACCGCGCCCCCTGCACCTTTCGCGTCTCCGCGTCCAGCGCCGTCCGTATGATCTGCCTGCGCTCCGCTACATCGACCACCACGCTGGCCCCGCGCAAAGTATCGACGTAACTCTTCGCCTCGCCGATTACAACCGGCCTGTCACCGGACAGCACCCGATGCCCGCGGCTCGCATTCCCCGCCACAATCCCCGCAATCTCCGCCGGCACTACATCCGAATCGAGCATCGCCACAACCCAGCGCACCGGCCTTACAAAGCGCTCCGGCTTCGCCGCCCGCCAGTACATGTTCTTCGCCCAATAAAGCCCCAGCACTTCCTTCGGCAACTCGGCAATCAGGATTTCGCTCGCCGTCCGCCCCGTCAGCTTCACTGACGCGCCCACGTATTCGCCCTTTGACGTCTCAATTTTCTTGAGGTCGGAAACTTCCACGCCCGCTTTTTTCGCAAACGCCTCGCCCGCCGCCGTCGGCTCGTCGTCTTTGAATGCGATCTTCCACGACGGACCCATCACCACTTTTTCAGTGTCCGCCTGCCTGGCCTGCACGCCTTCCGCGAGCACCGCCAGCCGCCGCGGGGTCGAATACGTCGCCACCTTTGCGCCGTTCACCTTCAGCCGCTCGCGCTTCAGCAGCTCAGTCACGCGCTTGCCCAGCTCGGCCTCCGCCGCGGCAATCATCCTCGCCGGAACCTCTTCAAGCCCGATCTCTAGTAAAAAATCTGCCATCGCTATTCGTTCTCTCGCTAACTCGCCGACTCGCGAACTTGCTGACTCGCTGACTCGCTAATTTGCCTTTCGCTGCCAGTCCATGTTTTGTATCAGGGCACGACTTTAGTCGTGCCGAAAAGCAGCCCAATAATTGATGGGCTTTAGCCCCTGAGGTTTCGCTTTCTAGCTCCGCTAACTCCGCCAACTCCGCTAGCCCCGCTAGCTTTTCTCCTGCTGCATCACCCACGCCTTCGCCACGCCCACCGCCAGCGCGCGAATCCTTCCAATCACGCCCACGCGTTCCGTCACGCTAATCGCACCGCGCGCGTCCAACAAATTAAAAAGGTTCGAGCACTTCAGCGCCAGCTCATACGTCGGCAACAGCGGAAACCGTTTTTTCTCCGTTACGCTCGCACTCTCATCGGCCATCAGCGCATTCGCTTTTTCCAGCAGCGCCTGCGCCTCGGCCTCATAAGAATTAAAGTGCTCCCAAAGCCTCGCCACATCGGCCATCTCGAAGTTGTACACCGAAAATTGCAGCTCCTCGGCCAACCGCACATCGCCGTAGGTCACCGTGGCGCCCGTACCAGACTCGTCTTTCTGGGGATCACGCGCCCACACAATGTCGTAGATCGAATCCACATCCTGCAAGAACGCCGCAATGCGCTCCATCCCGTACGTCAGCTCCGCGCAAATCGGATCCAGATCCATCCCGCCGCACTGCTGAAAATATGTGAACTGCGTAATCTCCAGCCCATCCAGCATCACCTGCCAGCCCACGCCCCACGCGCCGCCCGCCGGCCACTCCCAGTTGTCCTCTTCAAACTTCAGGTCGTGATGCTTCAGGTCGATCCCCATCGCCTCCAGCGATTCGAGATACAGCTCCTGCACATTCACCGGCGGAGGTTTCAGGATCAGCTGAAATTGTGTGTGCTTGAACAACCGATTGGGATTCTCTCCGTACCGCCCGTCAGCCGGCCTGCGCGATGGCTGCGCGTAACCCACCTTGTAGGGCTTCGGCCCCAGCACGCGCAAAAACGTCTCCGGACACATCGTTCCCGCGCCCACTTCCACGTCATAGGGCTGCTGCAGCACGCATCCCCGCTGCGCCCAGAACGCCTGCAGGCGAAACAAAAGATCCTGAAAGGTAAGGGAACTTGTCTTCAAGCGCGCTTCGGGCTGGGCAGCGGACACAGGCTCATCTCTCTCATCTGAACTGAAAGTTGATTTTACCAGCCGTTCATTGCCCATCACGGTTACTAAGGTGTGCCAGTCGCTCATTCACCCAGCGTCACCAACGCCTGTGTACATGCGCATCCAGTTCGAAATATCTAGTCTATTCACGTTGAAACGGATAGCACGGCTTCGCTAGGCCGACTTCCGCCGTTCACGAGAACTCCGCATTGCTGTCGGAAATCGCAGGGTTCCCGGTTCCGTTCTGCTCAGCGCGCAGCGAACCATATACGCGGAACGGCTCAGCTTTGCCGCCCGCGCAAGGCTGTCGATCTCCGCCAGTTGGCTCTCGCGGGTGGTGATGTTAAACCTGACGGTTCTTTCCTGTTCGGCCACTTCCACAAGAAACGCGACTGCGCCCTTCATCGCCGGCTCGTTGCGGAGATCGTCGAGCGTGGAAGGTTCTGGCAGCCGCTCTCCATCCTCACGCAATCCTGCGATGTGCAGCGAAAGAGCCTCCGCAGCCATGCGACGCGCCTCTTCCAAGGTTGAGCCTGCCGAAATACATCCGGGAAAATCGGGAAAACTCACTCCATAGTCCGACTTAGCTTCTTTATGGAGATATGCAATGTATTCCATGTGCTTCCCCCTACCTCAATCTAATTCCCGCCTGCTTTTCGATGGAGCGAAGTGTCCCCGATGGAACATCCTTGCGCGGTGACGGAACCGTGACACGCCCCGGCTTCGTCGCGTGCTTGAATTGCTTGTGGCTTCCCGCCTGGGCAACCTCAAACCATCCGTCGTCCTTCAGTTTCTTGATGATTAACCGGCTGTCCATCGGTCGCCGTTCTTGCAGGGCCTACTGAATAATACACATTTTATACACACTCCGCAAGCCTCCTCACCCACCCAGCCTCGCAATCGCCTCCGCCGTCTTCAGCTTCCTCTCCAAATGCCGCTCCAGCGTCTGCAGCGTAAACCGCCTCAGATCCTGCCCGCGTTTCCGCGGCCACGCCTCGCCCGCAAAACTCGCCGCCGGCGCCCGCAACATCCGCTGCGCCAGTTGCCAGCTATCGGCGCTCAGCCCGCTCCCCGATCCGTTCGCATGCAGACCGCAAAACAATCCATCCGCATACGCGTTAAAGCGCACTTCGCCCGCGCCCAGCGCCTCTCCGCACACCATGCAGTGGCCAATGTCCGGCAGCAATCCCATCAGCCGAGTCATCCACAGCGAAAAATACGTCAGCGCCATCCAAGGCCCAGCGACCGCGGGCCCCGCCGCAGAATTCCCAGCCTCCGCCCTCACCGCATTCGTCTGTTCCAGCACACTCGCCACCAGCCGGAACACCGTCGCCTGCGGATCGCGCTCCGGCAGCGCCTCATCGATCACCTCGGCATAAAAGCTCAGCACCACCATGCGCGTCTGATCCACCGGCGCCGACAGCGGCGAGCGCAGAATCTCCAGTTGGTCGAGCCTCACTAATTCCTGCCGCGGCCGCTCGGCAAACCACGCCCGCGCCAGCGTCATCGGCTCCAGCGCGCCGCCAAACCGCTTCCGGCTCTTGAGCGCCGCCTTGGCCATGCCCTTCAGCCGGCCGTAATCTCGCGTAAAAAAGCTCACCAGCAGGTCGGCCTCATGCACCGGCCATGTGCGCAAAATCACCGCTTCTGAAGTGAACACGCTCATGCTTCTTCATCATCGCACCGCCGCTCAGGTGCGGGTACAAGCACAAACGCGCATCCCGGCAACCGGAATGCGCGTTCTGAGAGATCTTTACTGCTATTCCACGCTGACGTTCAGCAGTCTAACGGCCGAAATGCGCGGCGTTCTTCTCGGTAAAGTGGGCCCACTTCTCCGGCAGGTCATCCAGCGCAAAAATCGCCGAAACCGGGCACACCGGTACGCACGCGCCGCAGTCGATGCACTCAACCGGGTCGATGAACAACTGATCGGCTTCGCCAAAACCGGCTTCATCTTTCTTAGGGTGGATGCAATCGACGGGACAGGCGTCCACACAGGCGGTGTCCTTGGTGCCGATACAGGGTTCTGCAATGACGTATGCCATCTTTGCTATCTCCGGAGATTCCCGCGGCCCCCGCAAACGCGAGCCGCTCTGATCTTTACGAACCAGTCTTTACGAGGCTGATAGTAGCATACGGCCCCGCGCCCTGACTCCACGATTTTCGTCCGCGTTTTGCCATGCGGGAAGCGAAAAAAACAGGGACCAAGGGAACAAGAGAACAAGCGAACAAGGAGGGCAGCGACCGGCGGAGCAAGCCTGCGAAGCGGGCAAAAGACGGTAGCCCAGCGTGAGCCTGGGGTTAGGAGTTGCGGTTTGAGAAAGCAGCCCCAAAGGGGCGAAAGAACCAGATCGAAAGGATTTGTTGGAAAACGACTGGCTAAAACATCACGGCTGAAAGAAGATTCATCTGCCTTCTTGGTCCCTTGTTCCCTTGGTCCCTCGGTCCCTGTTTCTCTGTTCCCTGTTTCTCGCAAACTCCTCCGGAGTCGGAATGGGCGACAAATCACGCCCCGCAAACATGTCGTCAAACATTCCGATCAGCTCTTCATGAATTAATCCATTCGACGCCAGAATCTCATCGCTCTTCAGTTGGAACTGTCTGCCCGCAAAATCCGTCACGCGTCCGCCGGCTTCCTCCACCAGCAAAATTCCCGACGCAGTGTCCCACGGATTCAGGTTGAACTCCCAAAACGCATCCATGCGTCCGCAGGCCACATAGGCCAGATCGAGCGCGGCCGAACCCGCCCGCCGAACCCCGTGCGAGCGCAGCGTGAACTCCTGATAAAAATGAATGTTCGGGCTGGCATGCCGCTTGCGGCTGGGAAATCCGGTGCCCAGCAGCGCCTCGGCCAGCTCCGCATTACGCGAAACCCTCGCCGGCTTCCCATTCAGTCGAGTCCCGTGTCCTTGCTCGGCCGTGAACATCTCATCCCGCAGCGGATCGTAGATCACCCCCGCCACCAGCGTTCCATCCTCGCCGGTCTTCAGTCCTAACGGCCGGTGTTCCAGCTCAAGCGATACGCAGAACTGCGGAAACCCATGAGCAAAATTCGTAGTCCCATCCAGCGGGTCAACGTACCAGCGAAACTCCCCATCCATCCGCTCGCGCGTGCCCTCTTCGCCATAGACTCCGTGCTCCGGAAACGCCTCGCCGAGCCGCGTGCGAATCAGCTTCTCCGCCGCGCGGTCGGCCGCGGTCACAATGTCCACGTCGCCTTTGTATTCGGTCTCTACGCCCTTTGCGTAGTATTCGCGCAGGAGTGCCCCGGCCTCGCGCGCAATCGTCGCCGCCTTCGGAATATAGATCAAATTCTGCTCAGTCGCCGGTTCCGCCGCGCCGCTCACAACCCCGCCCCTTGCGGTGCGTGTCCGTCAAGCCCGCGCCCGTCAGGCCCATGTCCGTCAGATGCAAGACCGTCCGCAGTCTCATAGCGCGGCGTCCGCCGTCGTCCCGCTTCGCTGATGGTCCGGATCTGGTTCTTGTAAATAAATAGATTGGGCTGGCCCTCGCGCGTCAGCCGCAGCATCGAATCGTCGAAGTACTCGATCCACCCGCGCACTGTCTCGCCGTCCCTCAATTTGAGGTTCACAATCACCTGTCGATCGCTCAACGAGCGCAGGTAGAGCCCTTCCTGGCCGGTCTCGCCCGGCGGAGGCGTCTTCGATCGGCGCCGCGAAGACAATGGGGAAGTCATATTGTCATTTTAGATGCAATTGCCGCAAGTGGCGTCTGCGTTGCGCGGCGTTTGCGCGAAGTGGGCCAGTTTGAATCCGTCCAGTTTGCATCCGTATTGGAGAGGCACGATTTTACAGTTTGCGGAAAACTGCTGCGGGGCGGCACGAAGTGTCAGGTCACGATTTCACTCGTGCCGTAAGTTGCGCCAAATGTATTGTGGACTTTAGTCCCTGAGGGATTTCCTTCAAACCGAGCCACTACTCGAACCGCGTTCGGGCCGTCGCAACTCCGCGAAGATCAAATGGCTTTGCGGAATTCTCGCCGCCAAACTCAGTTCCCCTTAGTCCCCGCATCAGCGTAATACCCGGCTTTATTCCGCACATTAAATTCGGCCGCCGCCGCCCGCGGAACTGTCACCACCACCCGATGAAACTCCACGCCCGGAACCTGATGCTGCGGATAGTACCCGATCAGGTATTGCGTCCTCAGGTCGTCGCTCACCTGCGCGAACGCCTTGTCCAGCCCGCCCTCGCCCACGTAAAAATGTTTTCCGCCCGTCTGCTCCGCCAGCGTAATCAGTGCGTGTTCTCCGCCCAGGTCGCGCCCCGCGCTCGCTTCAATCGGCACGTCGATCAGCGAATAAATCATCACCTCGTTGCGCAGCGCCGCTTCGAGCGCCTCCGCATAAGTTGACGTCTTGGCCGTATCATCTCCATCCGACACCAGCACCAGCACCTTGCGGCCCTGCCGTTTTCCCAGCCCCTCGGAGCCCAAACGAATCGCGTCATAAAGCGCCGTCGAATAATCCGAGCGAAGCTGACCCATCGCGTGGTCTATCCGCGACAGGTTATTGGTAAACGGAGTCAGCTCGGTTACGTCCGTCGCAAACTCGATCACGCTCATCTGGTCCTGCGTCCGCAAAATGTCGTGAGCGAATTTCCGCGCCCCGTTCGCCTCCTCGTCCAGATCCTTGCGCACGCTCCCCGATGTATCGATGGCCAGCGTCAGATTCAGCGGCACGTCCGTCTTCCGCTCGAAGACCGCGATCTGCTGCGACCGATTATCCTCGAACACTGCAAAGTCGTTTTGAGTCAGGGCGCCTACAATCACGCCATTCTTGTCCGTCACGTTGACGAAGATGTTCACCAGCTTCACGTCCACGTGAAACGTGGCCTCCTGCGCAAACAGTGTCATCGGCGCAAACGCAAGCGCCGCCGCCGCGCAGAAGCCTGCAGCCGCGCAAAATCCGCGAACTCCGCCGAACCTGGGACCGGCTGCATAATTGGTGTTTTGAAGGGGCACGGCTTCAGCCGTGCCGAAAACAGCCGGCAGAATCCGGGGCTTTACAGGCTGCGGAAAAACTCGATTTCTCAAAAAGCGCGAAAAATGAATCGCGCCAGGACGACCCAGGAACGATCCGCGAAGGTTGGTCGATGGTTTTGCATCCCCCGAATTTCGCTCTTTCGCCTTCCATTTGGAGTTTTTCCGCAGCCTGTTCAGCCCCTGAGGGACATCTTTCGCCGAACATAGAGTATCTGTGCAACCAGCACTAGCCCTCATGCGGCGCCCCATCAATGCTCAATCCCTCCGGGAACGGCTCTCCCGGCGCCCAAACAGCCCCATCGGCAAACGTCTCCTTCTTCCAGATCGGAACCGTCTGCTTAACCGTATCGATCAGCCAGCGACACGCCTCAAACGCAGCCGAGCGGTGCGCAGACGCCACCACAATCAGCACGCTCGTCTCGCCAATCTCCAGCCGCCCCAGCCGGTGAACCATCGTCACCTGGCGCACGCCGAATCGCTCCCGCGCCTTCCGCCCCAGCTCCCTCATCTGTCCCAAGGCCATCTCTTCATAGGCTTCATAGTCCAGATGCAGCGTCCGTCGTCCCCGTGAATGGTTGCGCACAATCCCGTCAAACACCACCACCGCGCCGTCTTCGCCGTTCTTGGCCGCTGCAACAATCCTGTCCGCACCAATCGCCTCGCGCGTCAGCGCGACGACAACTTCGCGTTCGCCTTCGCTCTCTTCCAAAGCTTTCCCCGTCCGCGAAGCACTCCCGCCCGACACCGGCGGCAACAACCCGACTTCATCGCCGTCACGCAGCATCTGCGCAGCCTGCGCATACTCTGCGTTCACGCCCACCGCAATCCCATGGAATGCGTCTCTAGGCGCGCGCTCCGGCAACCGCGCGCGCAGTTGCTCAAGCAGCGCTCCCACCGTCGCGCCCTCAGGCAGCTCCACGGCAGCGGCATCGGGGCTCAGCCACTCCTTCAACACTCCAAAAGCAATCACTCGTACCCGCATGGTTATGGAAAGCATAACGCTCTGCACGTTAGACGCATTTGTCTGAATTCAGGGGTTGGACAAGGGCGAGTCCCGCGCGCCCCACAAAAAAGCAGGCCGGCAGTTTCGCCGGCCTCTCAGTCTCCCACTAGCGCAATTTAAGCCACTGCGCTCGCCACGCCCACAGCGCTCTCTGTCCGCCTCGGCGCAGTCGGCCTCATCTGCGGCCGAGCCGCCAGCAGCGGCAGCGCCACGTCCAGCACGTCCTCAATCTCGCTCGCGTAGTGCACCGTTACGCCTTCCGTCATCTCCGGCGTCAGGTCCTCTTCAACGTCCTGGCGGTTTTCGGCAGGCAGGATGATGGTTTCCACCCCGGCCCTGCGCGCCGCCAGAAACTTCTCTTTGATCCCGCCCACCGGAAGCACATTGCCGCTGAGTGTGATCTCGCCGGTCATCGCGGTAAGCGGTCTGACAGGCGTATCCGTCAGCAACGAGGCCAGCACCGTGGCCATGGTCACGCCGGCCGACGGGCCGTCCTTGGGAATCGCCCCTGCGGGCACGTGAATGTGCAGATCGAGATCTTTGTTAAAGTCCTCGGCCAGCCCCAGCCGCACCGCGTTCGAGCGGACCCACGTCAGCGCGGCCTGCATTGACTCCTGCATCACCTCGCCGATCTGCCCCGTCATCGTAAAGCCGCCCTTGCCCTTCATCTTATTGGCTTCGATGAACAGTATGTCGCCGCCGGCCGGCGTCCATGCCAGCCCAACTGCCACTCCCGGCCGCTTCACCCGCTCCGCCACCTCGGTCTCCACGCGCACCTTGATGCCGCCGAGAAACTCCTTCAGCGTCTCCTTGGTCACGACCAGCTTCTCCGCGTGTCCCTCAACTACGCGCCTCGCCTGTTTTCTGCACACTGTCCCGATCGTCTGTTCCAGCTTGCGCACTCCAGCCTCGCGCGTGTAGTGGCGGATAATCTGCCTCACCGCGGCTTCGGGAAACTCGATCTGTTCCGTCGTGATCCCGTTTTCCTTGATCTGCCGCGGAATCAGGTAACGGCTGGCAATGTGTACCTTTTCTTCCTCGCTGTAGCCTTGCAGCGGAATGATCTCCATGCGATCCACCAACGGCGCAGGCACCGTGTCCAGCATGTTCGCCGTGCAGATGAACAGCACCTTCGACAAATCGAACGGCACATCCAGGTAATTGTCCCGGAACGTATTGTTCTGCGCCGGGTCCAGGATCTCCAGCAGCGCCGATGCCGGATCGCCGCGGAAGTCCCTTCCCAGCTTGTCCACTTCATCCAGCATGATCACCGGGTCGTTCGTTTCCGCCCTGCGAATGCTCTGGATGATCTGTCCCGGCAACGCGCCGATGTAAGTCCTCCGGTGGCCGCGAAGCTCCGCCTCATCGTGCATGCCGCCCAGCGAGACGCGCTGAAACTTCCTTCCCAGCGCGCGCGCAATCGACCGCCCCAGGCTCGTTTTCCCCACTCCCGGCGGCCCAACGAAGCACAAAATCGGGCCCTTCATGTCTGGCTTCAGCTCCAGCACGCTCAAGTAGTCCAGAATCCTGTCCTTCACCTTCGTCAGTTCGTAGTGGTCCTCATCCAGAATCTGCTTCGCCAGGTTGATGTCGATCTTCGATCCCGAGCTCTTGGCCCAGGGCAGCAATGCCAGCCACTCAATGTAATTCCGGGTAAGCGAGTAGTCCGCCGCCATCGGCGACATCCGCTGCAACCGCGACATCTCCTTCAGCGCTTCCTTCTTTACGTCCTCGGGCATGCTCGCGGCTTCAATCTTCTGGCGCAGCTCTTCGGTATCGCGCTGCCCGTCATCCTGCTCGCCCAGCTCTTTCTGGATCGCCTTCATCTGCTCGCGCAGGTAATAGTCGCGCTGCGACTGCTGCACCTGGTCCTGCACCTCGTTTTGGATCTTGGCGCGCAACTGCTGCACCTCGATCTCCTTGGCCAGCAGTTGGTTCAATCGTTGCAGCCGTTCCGCGGTGCCCGGCGTTTCCAGCAAATTTTGCTTGTCGTCCGTGGTCAGGAATGGAAGCGACGACGCCACAAAATCCACCAGCCTGGCAGGCTCGTCGATGTTCGCGGCGATTGTCCTCAATTCGTCTGAAAGCGTCGGTGACTCGGTGACGATCTGTTGAAACTGGGCTACCACGTTCCGCACCAGAGCCTCAAACTCCGGTGAGGCCGCCGGCTCCACATCCTCCAGCGTCTCCACCTCCGCCACCAGGAATGGCTCCGACTGAACAAACTTCACCAGACGAACACGGCTCACGCCCTCGGTAAACACAAACCTGCTCTGGTTGGGCATGCGCACGACCTTGTGCACCGTGGCCAGCGTTCCCACCGTGTGCAGGTCAGCAGGCTTGGGAGCGTCCAGCCGCGGATCCAGTTGCGCCGCAACAATGATCGTGCGTTCCTCGCCCAACGATTCGATCAATTGGATGGAACCTTCACGGCCTACCGTCAGCGGCAATACCGCGTGCGGAAACAGGACCGTGTCGCGTACCGGAAGCACAGGAATCCTACGGATCGCAGGGGGATTTTTAGCGGATGTCTCACTGGCTGGCGTGTTCGGCTCGTTTGGCATTGAGTGTCCTCGTATCAACATTTCTTCATTAGATAGCTCAAATCAGGAAAAGTTGCAACTTTCACCTTCCTTGGCAGTGAGTCAGTTTGGCGCGAGCTGAAGGGGGATGAATTTGCAGGGACTCGACGTGTTTGAAAGGGCACAAACTTGGTCGTGCCGTAAATCGCGCCTAACAAAATCAGGGCTTTAGCCCCTGAGGGAAGCTCTTCAAATTGACCCACCGCCCCTTCCGTTTGCCATCTCCTTTGCCCTCTTTGCCATGTCCTACGCCCTGTCCTACGTTCCTGTCCGTGCCAGGGTTCCCACCCCACCCGGATTGTCCGAACCGACTCCGTTCTTGCTACCGGGGCCTGTCGCGCCAAAATCGACCGACCCGCCATAATGGACTCGCACGCCAAAATCCATAAATGTCAGCCCTTCGCACCGGATTCTCTAAAGTGGGAGTCTTTAAAGAGCGACCTCCCAAACAGCACGACACCCAAACACCGCCAAAGATGATCGTCCGTGGGACCTACCCTCTAGTGGCTACTGGCCAATGGCTTCTGGCTATCGGCGACCCGTGAGGATTATCGGCGGGAACTACCCGAAATGTGAGGAGAACCAGCGGCCGCTCTGAGAATGGCCTTCCTGCGTCGCCTGGATTACGTTGCGGCCTCTATTTTTTCTTCTTCTTGAGCGCCGACTCGATATTCGTCCAAACCTCGTCCGGCGGTTCCACACTGGGAAACAACTCGCGGGCGGCGTCGGCAATGGTTTGCAGGTCTGCCAGCAATGCTCGGCATCGTTCGCAACTTTGCAGGTGAGGATGGGCAGACGCGTCCTTGCCGGAACCGATCAACTCGGGCATTTGCGCCTGGAATTCTTCGCAGCTCATGTTTCTGGGATCGCCCGTCATGGCTGCTCCTCCTGCCGCCTCTGAATGCGCAATGCATCGCGCAGCTTCAGGCGTGCCTTGTGCAGCTGCGACTTGCTGTTGCCAATCGAGCAATCCAGCATCGCGGCAATTTCATTATGCTCAAAACCCTCCACATCGTGAAGGATGAAGATCAGCCGGTATCCTGTCGGCAGGTCTGAAACCGCGCGCTCCAGCGCCAGGCGGTCGATCGAGCCGGTGAGCGTCAAATCCGGAGCGCCAAAGCTGCGGCTCGGTCCCTCGTCCGGCGTCGGTTCCATCGCCTCATCCAGCGAGATCAGCGAAAGTCCCTTCTTGCGCAGTTGCATCAGAACCACATTAACGGCCAATCGATGCAGCCACGTTGAGAATGCCGAATCGCCCCTGAACGTCGCGATCTTGCGGTGTAACTGCAGGAACGCCTCCTGCGTCAGGTCTTCAGCCTCCGCAACATTGCCCACCATGCGCAGGCAAAGCGAGTAGATTCGCCGCTTGTGCAGGGCGTACACCATGGAAAACGCCTGATGATCGCCTGCCTGCGCCCGCGCCAGAACATCGGAATCGACCGCAGTGGCCGCGCCCACTCTATTTGTTGTGGGGCCCGTGGCCCGATTCGTGCCCTCTTTCGGACTCTCGTTCGCCGTCTGGTTCGTGGCCTTGTCCGCCGTTGGTTTCGTGGCCCGATTCGTGGCCTGTTTTGTGGTTTGTTTGGTGGCCTGTTTTTTCACGTGGTTCCTGGGCTCATTCGCCGAATCCGCCCGCTGCGTCTCCTTCACAGCGTTCGGGCGGCTGCGTCTCGGCGTTTGCGCGGGGGAGGTCGAATTAGGCATGCACTTCCTTCGGGATGCTTCTTTTTATCGGTTCTGACTGGTTCCTTCGTGCGATCTCAAATCCCCGGGAAGCCCAATCCAGAATTTCCCAAAATCCCAAATTCAGGATCCTGTGCTCCGGCTTTCACCGGTCTCGCTCCGTGGCTTATCGGCGGCTTAGTTGCGCAACTTTGCATGGACACCACAACCAGATTCCCAATTTGGGGTCACTGCAGACAGGCCTTTCTTGCTGCCCTTGCGGGAGCGCCTGTCCGGTTTCGTGCTAAACAGAGCGGTCGTTCATTGGTTTTGCCGTTGCTTCCTTTATCGTTAGTATAGAGTCAAGCTGCTTGGGTTGGCTGAGCTCGAATAAAAACAACCTGACGGCCAACCACCTTCCTGAGCGAGGGTTCAAAGCGCATATTGACAGCGCGTGCTGACAGCGGGTTCTGGAACCGCACTCTCTCGAACGCTGCTCCCTGGGATCAGAGGACAGGCCCTGGGGTTCCACCTCATCTTTAGGATATGGTCTTGCAAACGAAGCCTGCGGAAATATGCGGCGTATACCGGCTCCCCCGTCCACAGGCCGCGCGCACTGCTCGATTCGACTGGGCTTATTGCCGGCGTCGCTGCGCAGACCTCTCTGCGAGCCGTCCTTGCTTCTCCTTGCCATTCTTCGCCTTGATTCTTCTCTGCGTTGCAACTGCCACAATCTCCGTCCGCAGCCAAGAACCACCAGTCGCTGCCCCGCCCGCCACTCCCGCCGCCGGTGCGCCTGCCTCAGTCGCCGACAACGACTCCACTCTGGCATTCGACGGCTTAACCGTGCTCCACATCTCCTTCGAGGGCCTTCCCGCCGACCGCCTCACGCCGCTGCCCGGCCATCTCGGTCAGGCTGAAGGTGCATCGCTCTCCGCCGACAACATCAAAAAAAGCCTCCGCCAACTCTACGCAACTGGGCTTTATGACAGCATCGAAGTTCAGGCCTCGCGTGAAGCCGGCGGAGTAGCGCTGACTTTCGTCGGAACCCCGCGCACGTTTATCGGCACATTGGAAGTCGATGGCGCCATCGGCCCAACCATGAACACGCAACTCGAGCGCGCCAGCCAGCTCCAGGCCGGAACACGCTTCACTCAAGCCAAAATGCTTCGCGCTGTAAAGCAGATGCGCTCCACGCTTGAAGAGAATGGCTATCACGAAGCGGCGATCACGCAGACGGTCACGCCCCACGCCGAGCAACAGCTTGCCGATGTCGCTTTTCGCGTGGTCTCAGGCCTCCAGGCGCGTGTTGGAAAGATCGTTGTAACCGGCGACTCCGGCATGAGCCTTGAGGAATTCTGCCGCCATGCAAAACTGCGCGTAGGCGCTCATGTCGATCACGACATCGTCAATCGCGCCCTCGATGGCGTGCTCCGCGATTATCAAAAGCAGAACCGCCTTGAAGCCGACGTCAAGCTCGAATCCGCCAAGTACAACAGCACCACCAAATCAGTCGACTATAGCTTCACCGCCAATCGCGGGCCGGTCGTCAACGTCGAAGTCAAGGGCGCTGCCATCGGCGACGATCGCGTCAAGCATCTCGTCCCCATCTTTGAAGAAGGCAGCGTCGACGAAGACCTGCTTAATGAAGGCAACCGCCGCCTGCGCGACTACTTTCAGCGCCAGGGTTACTTCGATGTCAAGGTCGATCACCAATCCCAAATACCCGGCAGCAATCACCCCAGCGGCGGCCGACTGAGCAGTGACCGGGTCGACATCCTCTATACCATCCAGCTCGGCCCGCGCCGCCGCGTTGAAAAAGTCTCCGTCGACGGCAATCATTATTTTGACTCCGCCACGCTCACGGCCCTGCTCAGTGTTCATACCGCGGGCGTTCTCGATCGCCACGGCGTCTACAGCCAGGCGTTTGTGTCGGCCGACGTCGGCGCAATTCAGGCCGTATACCAGAGCAATGGATTCGCCCACGTCAAAGTAACGCCTGAAACCAGCACTCCTGAAACCGTCGTCGCCGATAACCCGTCACCCACAGGCCAGCAAGCTGCCATTGACCGCACCGCTCCGCTTCAGGTCATCTACCACATCGCCGAAGGCCAGCAACTCCGCGTGGGAACGCTAAGCATTGATGGCAACAGCCACATCGCCACCACGACACTTACTGCGCTGATGAACACCGCGCCGGGTCAGTTGCTTTCCCCGCTCAGCCTGGCGGGAGATCACGACGTGATCGTCACCGACTACTACAGCCGCGGCTTCGATCAGGCAACAGTCACCATCGCCCAGCAGACTGAAACCTCCGATCCGAGCAAAGTCGACGTCGTCTTCCATGTCGATGAGGGGGAACAGATCTTTGTTCGCAACGTTCTGTTGACCGGCCTCGTGTTCACCCGCCCGCAGACGGTGGCGCGCGCCATCACTCTCCATGCCGGCGATCCGCTCAACCGCACCGCGCTCTCCGATACGCAGCGCAATCTCTATGACTTTGCCCTCTTCAATGAAGTGAATGTGGCCGTCGAGAACCCCGACGGAGGCGCGCCCCAGAAAACAATCCTGCTGCAAACCGTCGAAGCACGCCGCTGGACACTCACTCCCGGCATCGGCTTCGAGGTGCAAACCGGCCAGCCGCAAAACAACTGCGCCGGCGCCACTGCTGGAGGCGTCAAGTGCAACCCCAACGGCAAAACCGGCGTGAGCCCCCGCATCCTCGCCGACATCACGCGCATCGGTCTTTTTGGCCGCGACCAATCCATTTCGCTTCGCGGCACCTATGGCTTGCTCGAGCAAAGCGCAGGCATTCAATACCAGATTCCGCACCTTCAGGGAAACCCCAACTTCGGCTTCACCTTTTCTGGCGGCTACGCCAATAGCCTCGATGTCTCAACCTACGTCGCTTCCCGTCTTGAAGCTGCCTTCCGCTTTACTCAGAGCTTCAATCGCCCCGGCTCCTGGCTCTCGCGCGCCAACACCTTCGTCTACGAAATCGATTTCCGTCGCGTTAAAGTTTCCGCCAGCAGTTTGCAGGTCTATCCCGGAGAAATTTCCTCGCTCTCCACCGCAACGCGCGTCGGCGGCCCCGCCTTCACATGGATTCGCGACACCCGCGACCTGGCGATGGACGCTCGCCGCGGCACCTACACCAGCTTTCAGGAGTTTCTCTCCGACCGCTTCTTCGGCGCGGAAGCCGAGTTCAATCGCATCGACACATCGAACTCCAGCTACTACAGCTTTGATAAAGGCCGCTTCGTGATCGCCCGCAACACGCGTTACGGCCAGATTCGTACCTTCGGCAGCGGCACCAACGGAATCATCCCTCTGCCCGAGCGTCTCTACGCCGGCGGTGCAGTTTCCCTGCGCGGATTTTCTCAGAACGCTGCCGGGCCTCGCGATCCTGAAACTGGCTTCCAAATCGGCGGCGCCGGCGCGCTCACCAACAGCACCGAGTTGCGCCTGCCGCCGCCGACGCTTCCCTTTTTGGGCAACACCGTCAGCTTCGTCATCTTTCACGACATGGGGAATGTCTTCACCAACGCCGGCGACGCCTGGGCAAGCGCACTGCGCGTCCACCAGCCCAACAGCGCTGCTTGCAGAAACGCAGTCGTTACCAACCCGAGCGCCTATCCCGCCGGCTACACGCCCACCGGCCCATATACTTCAACCGGCCAGCAGGGCGTTTGCAGCTTCAACGATTTCTCGCACGCGCTCGGCCTCGGCCTGCGTTACCACACGCCCATCGGACCAATTCGATTCGACGTAAGCTATAACCTGAATCCGCCCATCTACCCGGTCAACATCAACTATTCGATTCCAACCGCCGCAGGCAGTCCGATCCCCGGTTTCGCAACCGGGCCTTACCTGGGCCAGTCGCCGCACATCAACTTCTTCTTCAGTCTTGGGCAGGCCTTCTGATGATTAAACGCGCACCAATCCGGATCGAAATCGCCCGTCAGAAGGCAGTCATCCTGAGCGGAGCCCGGCGCAAGTTTGCGACAGGCGAAGTCGAAGGACCCGCATTTGCTTTTCTTCAAAAGGCAGTCATCCTGATTCAAAAGGCAGTCATCCTGAGCGCAGCCCGGCGCGGGGACGCGCCGGGCGCAGTCGAAGGACCCGCATTTGCTTTTTTGCGTCGAATCCCAGCTCAAATTCTCGTTCTTGTTCTTCTCTTTCCCGCATTCATCGCAGCCGCTCAACAACCAACCCCCAACCCCGTCGTCCTCGACAGCGTCGTCGCCGTCGTCAACAAGCACGCCATCCTTTCCAGCGACATCGACGACGAAATCCGCCTCTCCGTCCTCGATCCAAACCTCGTCGGTAAGGGCGCGCTCACAAAGCAAGGCGCTCTAAACCAACTCATCAGCCGCGCCCTCATCGAGCAGCAGATTCGTCAGGAAGATATGCTGTCCATCGAGCCGTCGCAGGATGAGGTCAACGCTCGACTCGACCAGATTCGCAAAGATCTCCCTGCCTGCGTGCACCAGGACTGCGCCACCGACGCCGGCTGGAAGTTGTTTCTTGCCGCGCACGGATTAACCTCTGAGCGCGTCGCATCCTATTTCCGCTACCGGCTTGAGATTTTGAGCTTCATTGAGCAGCGTTTCCGCCAGGGAATCCAAATCTCGCCGCAACAAATCGATGACTATTACCGCCAAACGCTGCTCCCGCAGTACAAACCCGGCGAAACCATTCCGCCGCTCGATCAGGTCGCTCCGCGCATTCAGGAAATTCTGCTTGAGCAGCAGGTGAATGTGCTCTTCGACGCATGGCTCACGAATCTGCGCGGCCAGGGTGACGTCGAAATCCTCGATCCCTCGCTTCAAGGTTCTTCGCTTGAATCTCCGCCGCTCCAGCCCGCCCCGACTCTGAATACCAACCCAGCCCCGAGTCCAGACTCGAGTCCCGCCTCGAGCCCAGCCTCGAACCCCGCCGCGAATTCAGGTGCCACACCATGAGCGAACGCGATCCAAATTCGATCTCTCGCGAACCCGACAACGCGCCCAAACCCGCTCCGCCCCGCAAGCGCACCCGTCTGCGCCGTTTCTTCCTGCGCCACCTCCCGCTTTCGCTCGCAGCTGTCGTGGCTTTTCTTGTTCTCACCGTGGTCGCGGTTTATTTCGTCGCCAGCTCTGCCGAGTTCGAGAATTGGATGCGCAATCGCATCATCGCTCAGATTGAAACCGCCACCGGCGGCCGCACTGAGATTTCTTCATTTCACTGGCGTCTGCTTCATCTCGAGGCTGAAGCCCGCGGCGTCGTAATTCATGGCACCGAGGATTCCAACGAAGCACCCTACGCCGAAATCGACCGCCTTCGCGTCCAGGTGAGTATCTTCGGCTTTTTCACTCCGCATATTTCTCTGCGCGATCTCGAAATTGTCCAGCCCCGGCTGCACCTCATCTTCTATCGCGACGGGTCCACCAATCAGCCGAGCCCGCGCAAGCCCGTAAACCGCAGCAAGTCGAGTCTCGACACATTCTTTAATCTGCGCGCCAGCCAAATTAAAGTCGAGCAGGGAATGCTCGATCTCGACGACCGCGCCGCATCTCTCGACGCGCAAAATCGCTTCCTGCCGCTCGACTTCAAGGCCAACCACGTATCCCTTCAAATGATTTACGCGCCCGCAACTTTCCGCACGCGCGAGAGCTATCGGATCAATGCGGCCGCCTCTGACCTCGTTCTCGCCCGCGATCTACCGCGAAAAAAGACTCAAACTGTTTCCCCATCTGTGCATGGAAAGCTGCAACTCTCCCTCGCCCTCGAGCGCAACCGCGCGACCCTGACCAGCCTTCAACTCACTTCCCACAATCGCGGCGAACAAGACCGCACGCTCCAGGTTTCCGGCGTCCTCGATAATTTCCTCCACCCTCATTGGCAGGCCAAACTTGCCGGCGATCTCGACATGCGGCTCCTCGATCCCGTCCTGGGCTATCCCGACGCACCCCAGGGCATCGCTCATCTCAATCTCACCGCGAGCGGAATTGCGCCTGTCTTTCAAATCGCCGGCGCCATCCACATTGCCGGCGGCTCTTACACCGGCGCAAATATGAACGCCACCGGCATCACCCTTGACGCGCGCGTCGACGCCGATCGCGACAAGCTGCTCATCACCCAGATCGTCGCTCGTCTCCACCAGGGCGGCGAGAGCGGCCAGCAGGGCGGCGAAATCGACGGCTCTATCGCGCTTCAGCCTTGGCTTCCCCGCGCGCAGCCCGTTCCCGCGCAAATCTCCGCTGGGGGCCCTGAAGAATCGCGATCGTCGCGCAACGTCCTCATCCACGCGCCGCTCGTTCCTGTCCTGTTCAACGGCAAAGTCACCGCTAATCTCAAAAACGTTTCTCTCGACACCATTCTCGATATCGTCAGCCCGCCGCAATTTCGTCGCCTCGGATTCGACTCTCTCGTCAACGGTCCGGCTGCAGCCACATGGTCGAATGGCGATGTGCGCACCGTCGCCGTCATCACCACAAACCTGGCCTTGAGCCCGTCCAGCCACACGCCCTCGGGAGAAATTCCGGCCAGCGGCGTCATCGATGCCACCTACACGCAGCGCAACGGCGGCGTCGACCTTCGCAAATTCGAACTGCACCTGCCCTCGAGCGATGTGATTGCGCACGGCGCACTCGGCGCATACCCATTGGGCAGCCCGTCAGTTCTCACCGTCGATGCTGATTCTCATAACTTGTCGGAATTCGACGCCGCCCTGCGCAGCATCGGCCTCAATCGCAACGGCAAGTCCGGCGTCGCTGCTCTCCCCGTATCCCTCGCGGGCCTTGCCGATTTCCACGGAACCTGGACCGGCTCCTTGATTCAGCCGCACATTGCAGGCTCGCTCAAAGCCACGCAGTTGGCCGTCGAAATGCCGGCGCCCGAAGCTGCCCCCGGCGCAGCCCCACCGGAAGGAGTCCAGCCTGGCCCAGCCCAACCCGGCGCAGCCCAACCGCGCCTGCTGCACCTCGACTCAGCCGATGTCGATGGTAGCTATTCGCCAACGCAGATCGCCATCTCGCACGCTACGATTCTTCACGGCAATTCGAAAATCTCTGCAAGCGGAACACTAGACGCGTCTCTGGGCTTCGCTCCGCCAGCCAGGGCCCATCGTCACTACGCCGCCAGCCCTCAACCAACCTACGATTCCAATTCCGTCCTCCACGCCCACGTCGACGCCACAAACATCGACGTCGCCGATCTGCAACCGTTTCTTGCCCAGCCGCTGCCAGTCACAGGTATATTCACCGCGCACATCACGGCCGATGGGATGCTCAGCGAGCCGGCAGCCTCCGGCTCGTTGCAAGCAGACCGTAGCGTCATCTACGGCGAGCCGGTCACGCAGCTCCGCATCGAGGCCGCCATGGCCAATCGTGCGCTCAAGCTAACCTCGGCCCACGCGGTCGATGCGGGCGGCGCTCTCTCGGCTTCAGGAAGCTACGACTTCAGCGCAAAGACATTCGATCTGCAAGCGCACGGAACTGGAATTGATATCGCCCGCATCGGGTGGGTCGGTCAGCACAATCTTGACGCGGCCGGCAAGCTCTCAGTCGACCTCACCGGCTCAGGCTCACTCGACGATCCGCGCCTCAACGCCAACGCGCACCTTGAATCCCTCACCCTCGGCGGCCAGCAATTCGGCGCTCTCGAAGTTTCCGCGCACACCACCAACCGCAACCTCATTTACACCGCAACCACGCAGTTAGAAGGGGCCAACCTTCACCTCCAGGGCCAGACTGCAATGAGCGCCGGCTACGCAACGCATGCGCAGCTCGAGTTTTCCCAGTTCAATGTCGGCGCTCTTCTCCGCATGGCGCGTGTTGATTCATTCAGCGCCCAATCCGCGCTCGCCGGAACCGTCTCGATCGACGGGCCGCTTGCCGATCTCAAGCAGATTCGCGGTGACGCCCGGCTCCAAAAATTGGCTGTCACCGTCGCCGGCGTGCCTCTCCAAAGTGACGGGCCCGCGCACGCTACGCTCGCCGGCGGCATCATCCATCTCGATCCCCTCCACATCACCGGCGACAACACCGATCTCCGAGCGCAGGGCAGCCTCTCGCTTCAGGGCTCGCACCAACTTGATCTCGCCGCCAAAGGTTCCATCAATCTCAAGCTGGCCGAAACGCTCGATCCCGACCTCACCGCGAGCGGCGTCAGCACTTTCACGGTCGAAGCACATGGGCCACTTCAGAATCCCGCCTTGCAGGGAAATATCGACTTCCAGGATTGTTCGCTCTCGCTTGAAAATCTGCCCAACGGCCTGAGCCAGTTGCGCGGCACGCTGGAGTTCAACCAGAACCGCCTTGAAGTAAAATCCCTCACCGCAATGACCGGCGGCGGCCAGCTCACCGTCGGCGGATACCTCGCCTATCAGCACGGCATCTTCACCAACCTCACCGCCACCGGAAAAGCCGTCCACATCCGCTACCCCAACGGCGTCAGCTCACTCGCCGACGCCACCATGCAACTCCAGGGCACGCAAAACAATCTGCTCCTGAGCGGCGATGTGCTCATCACGCGTTTTGCCGTCAGCCCCGACCTCGATCTCGCCGCTCTGGCTACGCAGGCCGGCACATCTGTCCAGGCCATCGCACCGCCCGATGCTCCTTCGAACCATGTGCGTCTCGACGTGCGGATCGCCTCATCGCCGCAGATGAATTTCCAGAATGCATTCGCCAAGCTCGCCGGCGACGTCAACCTGCGCCTGCGCGGCACACTGGCCGCGCCCTCGCTTCTCGGCGCCGTCTCCATCACTGAAGGCAGTGCGCTCATCGCCGGAACCCGCTACGATCTCGAGCGCGGCGACATCACCTTCACCAATCCCGTACGCATCGAGCCAGTTATCGACTTGAGCGCCACCGCTCATGTTGAGGACTACGACATCTCTCTCGGCCTGCACGGTTCGCCGCAAAAACTCAGCGTCACTTACCGCAGCGATCCTCCACTGCCTGAATCGGACGTGTTATCTCTTCTAGCGCTCGGCCACACCGCGAACCAGCAGCGCCTCTACACACAGCAGCAGGAGCAGGCCATCAGCAATCCCACAACCGATGCGCTCCTCGGCGGCGCGCTCAACGCCACCGTTTCCAGCCGCATCCAAAAGCTCTTCGGCGCAGGCTCCGTCAAAGTCGATCCAAACTATCTCGGCGCCTTCGGCAACTCCACCTCCCGCATTACCGTCGAGGAGCAGCTCGGCCGCGCCGTCACCCTCACCTACGCCACCGACGTCAACACCACCAGCCAGCAATTGCTCCAGGCTGAAATCGCCATCAACCGCCACGTCTCCCTCGTTGTCGCCCGAGACGAGTCCGGCGTCTTCTCCATGGTCATCAAGGCCACTCGCCGCTACCGCTAACTCCTCGCCTAACTCCTCCTAACTCCCGCACTAACTCCTTTCGCCTGGCTGTTTCCGCTGTCCTGCGCAACCAATCGCACCCCATCTGTGTCTAATGAGACCGGTAGCCTCGCTGCCGCCGCCGGCTCAATCGTCAGGGAGCCCGCGCGTGAAAGGCACAAATCCTGATGACGGAGGATCTTCCCATGACAAGAAAAATGAATCTGTCACGAAATATGAATCATCACAACTCTCTTCTCTTTGCCGCGGCTCTTTTCGGCGGCGCGCTGTTCCTTCCGCAGTTTGCCCAGGCAGCCGACCAGCCGGACGTAGCCGGCGCGGTCCACGCCAAGCTGAATAAGTCGCAATACAAGGACGTCCAGGTCAAAGTCGACGCCAACGGCGTCGCCACCTTGTCGGGCACCGTTGCAGACTACGAGTACAAGTCTGACGCCGACAAGACCGTCCACAAAATTAAAGGCGTCTCCGCGGTCCGCAACGATATTCAGGTTGCCGGACCCAGCGTTTCCGACGCTCAGTTGCGGAAGAGCCTGCTCGATAAGCTCTCCTACAACGCCATCGGCTATGGCAACACGTTTGACGCCATCACTCTCGACGTGCACGACGGCGTCGTCACCCTCGGCGGTCATGCCCACGACTATCCCAACCGCGACTCCGCTCTCGCCGTCGTCTCCACAATGTCCGGCGTGAAAGACGTCGTCGACAACATTGAAGTCGATCCCGTCTCGCCCATGGATAACAGCATCCGGCTCGCGGTTGCGCGCGCTGTCTACGGCTACCCGTCGCTCAATAGGTACGCCATCGACCCCGAAAAGCCCATCCGCATCTCCGTGCAGAACGGCCATGTGGAGCTTTACGGCGTAGTCGACTCGCAATCCGACAAGCAAGTCGCTTACATTCAAGCCAACGGCGTTCCTGGAGTCTTCAGCGTAGAAAACCATCTCCAGGTCGCCGGCCAGCCTTCCGAGAAGCAGCCGTAATTCCTGCGCGCGGCACGACGGTCGCGCGCCATCAACGTTGGGTGCCCCACCCTTTCCGTTCGCCGCGGCGAGCGGAAAGGGCGGGAACTCGACTCCCCTGAAGCTCTCTCAAACCTCCCCCCAACCAAACTGCCGCAATCCACCCGAAAACTGGTTATGCTGGTGTGTGGCTTTTCGCCTGTCTTCGCAGGCCGAAGAGATTTTCGCGTGCATTGAGGATCGTTGATGGAGTCGCGCCCGCAGCCCGCAGTCGAAAACGTTCCGGCCACGCCGCCCCATGCCCCGCGACCCCACCGCGACCTCGACTCGGTCTTCATCGGCCCTCATGGCTTGCGCGCCGGCTGGTCCATCCTTCTCTTCGCCGGGCTGTACTATCTCATCCGCGAGATAATCGGAACACTCTTCTACTCTGCTGGCCTTATTCACGACACACCCGCCGATTCCGCCGGTGCCGTTTTGATCGCCGAATTCGTCCCGTTTCTCGCGCTCGTCTGTGCGGCTCTCATCATGGTCCTCATCGAGGACCGAAGCGTCGACCAGAGCCCCGACAGGGGCCCCAACTCGAATATTGGCCCGAGCATCGGCCGCCGAATCCTCAGCTACAACCTCGCCGGCCCGCGCCGCGTTCGCCATTTTCTTTCCGGCCTCGCCGCCGGCATCGCCGCGCTCTCGCTGCTTGTAGCGGCCCTCGCCTGGGGCGGCTGGTTGCGCCTCGGTCCTGCTTCGCTTTCCGTGGCGCAGGCCGCGGGCATCGGCATTCTCTGGGCCCTCGCATTCCTGCTCATCGGCTCGGTTGAAGAAGGCCTCTTTCGCTGCTACTCGCTCTCCACGCTCACCCGCGGAATCAATTTCTGGTGGGCCCTGGCTGCTCAGATCGGCCTCTGCCTTTATCTCGCTGTTTCTGGCGAAGGCAACGGCGCATGGGGCGTTTACATTGCCGCCGCGGTCGGATTTTTCCCCTGCCTCATACTCCACCAAAAGTCCGCGGCCCACCCGGAATCTCGTGCCCGTAGCGCATTCTGGCAGGCGGCCTGGGTTACGTCTTCGTTTTTCGGCTTCTATCACACCTCGAACAACGGCGAGAATTGGGTTGGCGTATTCGCCGCGGCCTTCATCGGCTTCGTCTTTTGCGTCAGCGTCCGCCTCACCGGCTCCGCCTGGTGGGCCATCGGCTGCCACGCGGCATGGGACTGGGCTGAAACCTTTTTCTACGGCGCGGTCGACAGCGGCTTCCAGGGCCAGGTCCACTTCCTCTCAACCAACTCCGCAGGCAATCCGCTATGGAGCGGCGGCGCCGACGGCCCTGAAGGCAGCTTGCTCGTCCTCGGCGTAGTTCTGCTCCTGCTCCTCTTCCTGATCGCCTTCTACGCCCGCAACGAGTTCAAATTCGCGGCTGCCGCCAAGGCACAACTTTAGTCGTGCCGATAAGACCAGAAAAATCCGATCATCGGCCGCATCGCGGAAACTATAAGAAGGCAGGAGCTAATCTTTGGGGCATAGTGTCAGGGCACGACTTTAGTCGTGCCGCAAGCCGCAAAATTGAACGAGGGCTTTTGCCCCTGAGGCAATTCGGAGTGCGCGGATGAATGACAAATTCGAAGCAGAGCACAACCCGGGGGTGCCCCCGGTCCCTCGCATTTGGGGACCGGGGAGCGTCCCCGGCCCCGCAATCATCCTCCTCGCCGCCGCCATCGCCATCGTCCCCCAACTCATTCGCGGCAACTCCTGCGGCCACGACTTCAATGTTCATCTCGTCTCATGGTTAGATTGCCTCAACGCCTGGCGACACGGCATTCCTTATCCCCACTGGACGCCCAGCGCCAACTACGGCGCAGGCGAGCCGCGCTTCGTCTTCTATCCCCCGCTCACCTGGATGCTCGGCGCAGCGCTCGGCGCAATCCTCCCCTGGAACCTCGCGCCCATCGCGCTCACCTTTATCATCCTCGCCGCCACCGGATTCGCCACGCGCGCCCTCGCGCTTGAAGCCCTCGAGGACGTCCCCGCCACGCTCGCCGGCTGCGTCGCCATCTTCTCCGGCTTCACGCTCTTCACCGCCTACGAGCGCTGCGCCTTCCCTGAATTCGCCGGCGGATTCTGGCTCCCGCTCATTATTCTGTTCGTCCTGCGGGACCGCAAACCCACCGCCCCGCTTCTCCGCCGCGCCTTCTCCGGCTCAACCGTCCCGCTCGCCATCGCCCTTGCCGGCGCATGGCTCTCAAATCTCCCTCTCGGAGTCATCGCCGGCTACCTGCTCGCCGGCACCGCGCTCCTCTGGGCCATCGTCAACAAATCCTGGGCTCCGCTGCTTCGCGCCGCCGTCGCCACTGTACTCGGCCTCGGTCTCGCCGCCATCTACTGGGTCCCCGCAACCCTGCAGCGCCATTGGGTCGATATCAGTCAAGCCACAGAAGATCCTGGCTACAACTTTGAGAACAGCTGGCTCTTCTCGCACCACGCCGACCCGATCCTCGCCATGCACGACGTTGTCCTGCGCCAGGTCTCCTGGATCGCCGTCTCCATGATCGCCGTCGCTCTCGTCGCCGTCCTCATCTGCTATCTCCGCGGCACCCTTCCAAAACCAGGCAAAATGTGGATTCCCCTCGCCGCCATCCCCGTCGTCGTCCTGTTTCTTCTCTTTCCCATCTCGCGGCCAATCTGGCACACGCTCCCTCAAATGCCCTTCCTGCAATATCCCTGGCGCATGCTCGAAGCAGTTGAAGCACCCATGTCCATCTTTTTCGTCGCCGCCATCTGGCCCTCCAATCGCAATGCGCGCCCTTCGAGCCGGGCCGGTCTCGCGCGCAGTCTCGTCCTCGCCGCCTGCGCCGCCCTCTTCATCGCCGCCACCATCTACGCCGGAACAACTTACTTCCAGGTCTGCTACCCGGAAGACACCGTCCAATCCTCGCTGGTCGATTACCGCTCCGGAGCCGGCTTTGAAGGCCTCTACGAATACGAGCCGCCCAACGGCGACCTCAGCATCGTCCCCACCGGAATCCCCGACGCCTGCCTCGTCACCAACCCGTATATCGTCCTCGGCAAACCCGACCCCAACGACCCGAGCATCAACCCCGCATGGACTCCCGATCAAAACACCTGCCAGGCTTCGTTCACCTGGGCCGCAGCCCAACACATATCGTCCGCAGGCCCTCACGTCTCGGCCGCGGGCCCACAAACATCGCCCGGCGGCAGCAAGCTCAATCCCGAACACCGCACTCTTCTCGCCACCATCCCTCACGCCGGCTACCTCGTGCTCCATCTCGAGCGCTACCCCGCGTGGGCTGTTCGCGTCAACGGCCACCTCATCACCGACTCGCCGCCCCGCGACGACGGCCTAATCGCCGTGCCCGTTCCATCCGGTCCAATCAATCTCACCATCGACTGGACCCGTTCCCCCGGCGATCTAGCCGGCCGCTGGCTCAGCGTCCTCTGCATCTTTTTGCTCTTCGCTCTTTCGCTTTGTGAACGCCGCCTCGCCCGTTCTCGTCTAACATGATTGCAATGCCCCCCGACGCGAAAATCGACGTCAAAACGCTGATCCAGGAAGGCGCCGATCTGACCGACAAGGCGCTCGAAAAGCTGCTCCCATCCGCGGACACCGTCCCTGTCTCAATCCACGGCGCAATGCGCCACTCCGTCTTTGCAGGCGGCAAGCGTCTCCGTCCCGTGCTCGCCATGCAGGCTTCCGTGGCCATAGCAGGCGCTCTTCCAAAGGGAATAGAAAAACTCGGCGCGGCCATCGAGATGATTCACACCTACTCGCTCATCCACGATGACCTTCCCGCCCTCGACAACGACGACCTCCGCCGCGGCAAGCCCACCTGCCACGTCGCATTCGGTGAAGCAATCGCCATCCTTGCCGGTGACGCGCTCCAGACCCGCGCCTTTGAAGTTCTCTCCGGCCTTCAGTGCCCGCCCGAAGCAACCACGCAGATCATCGGCCTCATCGCCAACGCCACCGGCACCGTGGACGGCATGATCGGCGGCCAGGTCCTTGACCTCGAAAGCGAAGGCCGCAAGCCAACGCCCGGGCTGGTCGAAGCCATCCATCGCGCCAAAACCGGCGCGCTCATCCGCGTCAGTGTCATCACTGGCGGCGTCTATGCCGGAGCCACAGCCGACGACGTAGTGCGCCTCAACCGCTTCGGCCGCAAAGCCGGTCTCGCCTTCCAGATTGTCGATGATGTTCTCGACATGACCGTCGACTCAGCGCAGCTCGGCAAAACCGCAGGCAAAGACGCGGCCACGGAAAAGGCCACATGGCCCGCAGTCTTCGGCGTCGATCAAAGCCTGCGCGACGCCGCGCAGCTAGTCGAAGAGGCCTTCGCCGCCCTCGACCCATACGGCAGCCGCGCCTACGGCCTCAAAGCCATCGCCCGCTATTTAATTGAACGGAAAAACTAGAGATTGCTTTTCAACCAGGAGTTGTTTTTGGATTCTGTCTTGCGGGTCGCTCTCGCTGATTCACGAAATTTTGGGTGCCCCATCCTTCGCCTTTTTTCTGGCGAAGGGTGGGAAAGCACGGACCGTATCGCCATTCGCCGCTGTCGATGCCGCGGCGCGGCACAGCTTTGGCACCCGCGCAATTCTCGCGCCGTAGGCACAATGTTAGTTAGCCCCGCGCCTCAGCGTGGGGAACGCCGGAATCATTTTGAAAAGGAAGTCCCGTAGGGACGGCGCAAAACCGCAAGCCCGATCTACTTGCTCAGCACCTGCCGCAGCTTCTCGCTCTGGCTTGAAAGATCCTCGACTGCCGACTGCGTCTTGTTCAGCAGTCCCTGCACGTCTTCAAGAAATTCGGGCAACTTGTCCCAGCATTTGCGCACCACGTCCTGCTGATCGATCAGCGCCAACGCGGCGCCCGATACCGCCGCGATAAGCCCGATCCGCCGGTGGCCGGTCACCAGCAGCGCTCCGCTTGCCGCCAGTGTGCCAGCCGCCGCGTATCGAATCCAATTCGTGTCGCTCGCTTCTTCCTCGCGCGTCTCAAAACTCGACTCACTCGACTTGGATTCCCCAGACCCGTATTCTCCTCTGGCTAACGGCACAACCACCATGATCCCTCCTCACGTTCGCGCTCCAATCCGGCTCGCGAACTCCATTGCCTTCTAAGTATCGCTCGAAAATCCAGACCGCTCGTTCCAGCAAAAAAAATGGGTGCCACCGGTCTCGATTTTTGAGAACAAAGATAGGACGAACCTCAACCCTCAACTCTGAACCAGGCACAATCGCGAAAACGCAAAAAGCCGGAGGCCCTCAATCCAAATCGATCTCGCGAAACGGCTTGCCCTCCGGAGCGTCCTTCGCCTTGCGCAGCGCCTCGGCAAATTTCTTATCGAACAAATCTTCCTTGTTCTTCTCCGCATCCACGCTCTGTCTGAAAATCGACTCCGTCCGTTCCCCGTGCTCGCGCATCGCCTTGGCCGCCGTCTCCAGGTCGTCGAACATGCGCTTGCGCGGAGCAGACGTATGGCTCACCAGCACGCCGGTCGAAGCATCAATCTTCAGCATCGCCCCACAATCCGGGCACGCCACTTCAAACGTCTTGTCCTTGTCCTTACTCATCGATTTCGTCCGTCTCGAGTCTCGGCCATTCCAACTCGTATTCTAAGCGCTCGCCTTCGCTTCTGGCAGCGGCCTTCTTCAACTCTCCAATATCCGGTTGCCCATCCTAAACGCGCATTTCGCGTTTAGGGTGAGATAGCACGAACCTCGGCACAAATCCAGCCGATAGCTGAAGGCTGAGAGCTGAGGGCTGTAACCTCGGCGCCTTGACACGCCCGCGCCCTCAAGCGAAAGATGAATGGGCCGGATTCTCAACGCGAAGTCTCGAGTCAATTTCAAGGGTACGAGCTTCAGCTTGAAAGGCACGAGCTTCAGGTGAAGGGTACGGGCTTCAGCCCGTACATAAGCCAAGCAATATTGAGGGCGCTTTACAGGCTGCGGAAAAACTCGATTTCTCAAAAAGCGCGAAAAATGAATCGCGCCAGGACGACCCAGGAACGATCCGCGAAGGTTGGTCGATGGTTTTGCATCCCCCGAATTTCGCTCTTTCGC
>Ga0207933_1000689_pt1 | contig 30377 bp, 25 predicted proteins | sample NGESurdeep092012_4_FD_184488 | JGI IMG/M metagenome (GOLD analysis project Ga0207933, IMG submission 184488) | Arctic peat soil microbial communities from Barrow, Alaska - NGEE Surface sample F53-3 deep-092012 (SPAdes) | ecosystem: Environmental > Terrestrial > Soil > Wetlands > Peat ... | reverse complement strand
GGATCGTGCCCGACTCCATCGTCTAGAGCGACTCGCTGCCCAGCTATAATGCCCTGGATGTTTCGGGCTTCCGGCATCTGCGGATCAATCATTCCAAGCTCTTTGCCGCCGGCAAAAACCACAGCAATGTCAGTCCACACGCTGTCAATCGGAACGCCTTCTTGTTCGTCCAAGTAGCGTTTGAGTCTTGGAACCGCGCCGGGCTTTACTTGGACAACCAATCCATCTTTCAATGCTTGTTCCATCCGGTCTTTTGTCCAACGCCATACTCGCTTAACCCCGAGAAATTCATAAGCAAGGTTTGGCCTGTCTTTGTTGGGATTTAACAAATTGTCGAGCGTGTATCGTCTACCAGTCTCCGCGTCAATATGGGTGTAGAATTTTTTTAAATACTCTGGATTATGTGGAAGATATGCGCGATTAAAAGTGTAATTGTCGCTGCCAGTGTAGAAAAAGATCGTGTCGTGATTGTTGGGATAAGACCGGAAGGCAAGCCCTTTTGCGCTTGTGCGTTTCCAAATAATTTCGGTAGTGTATCAGTTTGAAATTTAATTTCTTTCGTTGACGGCTTCGCGGTATTGTTTCGGCATGGCAAAATCAAAGGTCAAGAAGCCAGCGAAGCGCAAAGCGCGGCTGGACGCAAGCCAGAACGCGCTCCGTGTCGTTGAACAGGCAATCGGCGGCAAGTTGGTTGAATCAAAGCCGCGCCCCAGTCATTAAGCTGGCACTTCCCAATCTTTCGGGTCGTCAAACAAGCCCGGCGTCTCTGGATAAATTGGAGCAATTTCGTCCAGTTGTTTTTCAAACTTGTCATAATCCGTGTTGATTTTCATTAAGCCAACGACCGTTCCTAAATGAACCAAGGCGCCGCGAAGCCCAACATCTTCGCTTAACCACGAATGAAGCTTATTGCTTGGGCTTCCACGCTCGCTCTTTCGCTCCTTCAATTTCCGCAATAACCCCGGCGCCATTCTTTTATAAATCAGATTGTTCGTAAGCCTACCAAAATACTGCGGCAACCTCATGTCTGGCCTTAACTCTACACCACGCAAGCGGCAAAGATGCTTGAAATAGTCAGTTGGAAACGTGCGCGCCCAGCGACGCAGATTTTCAGAAAGAAACTTTTTTAACTGTTCTTCAAGATCACGGCGCGGGCGCTCATACTGAAATCCAGTGGCTTCATCAATAAGCGCAATGATTGCAACTTTTGCGAGTGACCTAGTAAGAATGTCCGCCATGTCAGCAAGCGGTTTTTGCTTGGGATGCAATTTCCCCTCGTCGCGCGCTTTTAAGAAAACTTCGCAAACATCCGCAAGTAATGTAGCAGGCAAACCAAACGCCAATCCCCCGCTTTTTGACTTGTAGAGAATTGGATTTGAAAGCGCCACTTCTAAACTGTTGCTGATAAATGGTCTAAAGTTTGGCGCCGATAGATAAACAGGCAGCTTGGCGCCACCCTCTTTTAGACGGCGCCAGTGGGAACCACCACGCTTGCCGCCAAGCACTTTTGTTACTCCGCGCTCTGACAATACTCTTGTTCCATCTTCCAAAACAGCGCATGGAATTAAAATTCCGGCGAGCATCAAATCTTCGGATTCGTGCGTTGCCTTTGGAATTTTAGGATTATCCGGGTCGTTAGGAATTTTAGCCCAACGCGCCGTTGCCGCTGCGGATGCAATAGCAGAACGGGATTCTGGCGAAAGTGCCTTTTTTCTGGCGTCTCCGCCCCTTGATTGGATTGATTGTTCTTCGCTCATAGTAGATACATTCTAGCAGGCATAAACCCATTGTCAAATCTTTTTTACAAATTATGCTTGCAATGCTTGCTATGTAAGCATACACTATTGACATGAATAAAACGTCAACCGAGAAACGCGCTCAAATCATCGCCTGCCTTGCGGAAGGAAATTCAATGCGGGCGACGGCGCGTTTAACTGGCGCGGCAATTAACACAGTCGTCAAATTACTTTGCGATGCTGGCAAGGCGTGTTCCATTTATCAGGACAAGACTTTCCGCAACCTGAAAAGCCAGCGGATTCAATGCGACGAAATTTGGAGTTTCGTTTATGCGAAAGACAAAAACGTGCCGGAAGAAATGCAGGGCAAGAATGGAGTCGGCAGCGTTTGGACATGGACTGCGCTTTGTCCTGATACGAAATTGATCCCTTGCTGGTTTGTCGGCGACAGGAGCGCGAGTAGCGCGTATCACTTCATTCACGATTTGAAAGAGCGTTTGGCAAATCGCGTGCAACTGACAACGGACGGCCACAGGGCGTATTTGACCGCCGTAGAAGATGCTTTCGGCACAGACGTTGACTACGCGATGCTGCAAAAAATTTACGGCACGGAGCAACAGCAAGGCGAAGTCCGTTACTCGCCCGCGCAATGTATGGGAGCGCGTAAGACGGTGATTTCCGGCAAGCCGGATTGCAACCATGTTTCGACAAGCCACACGGAGCGGCAGAATCTTTCAATGCGTATGGGTATGCGCCGATTTACGCGGCTGACAAATGCCTTTTCCAAGAAGATTGAAAACCACGAACACATGATTGCGATTTATTTCATGCACTACAATTTTTGCCGGATTCATACCACGTTGCGCGTGACGCCCGCGATGGAAGCTGGTATCACTGACCACGTTTGGAGCATTGAAGAAGTCGTCGGCCTGATTAACTAGATTGAAACTGATACACTACCCCAAGCCAAGACGCACGTTGACAGATTGCATTCGCGCCCGCATTTGCTATTTTCTGCGTTCCCGAAAATTTAACATGGCTCTGATCGTCCAAAAATTTGGCGGCACTTCGGTCGGCAACACCGACCGCATCAAGAATGTCGCGGCGCGCGTGGCGAAATATCATGCGCAGGGCGACAAGATTGTCGTCGTCGTCTCCGCGATGAGCGGCGTGACCGATGGCCTCATCAAGCTCGCCAAGGACATCGCGCCATTGCCGAGCGAACGCGAGATGGACATGCTCCTCGCGACCGGCGAGCAGCAGACCATCGCGCTCACAGCCATTGCGCTGCACGCGCTGAACATTCCCGCCGTATCGCTCACGGGCGCGCAGGCGGGCATCGTCACCGACGTGGTTCACACGAAGGCGAAAATTCACAACATCACGCCGAAAAAAGTCCATGAACTGCTCGACGCGGGCAACGTCGTCATCGTCGCCGGTTTTCAGGGTGAAACGAAGGACGGCCAGATCACGACGCTTGGGCGCGGCGGTTCGGATTTGACGGCCATCGCGCTCGCCGCCGCGCTGAAGGCCGACCTTTGCCAGATTTACACGGACGTTGACGGCGTCTACACCGCCGACCCGCGCCTCGTGCCGAACGCGAACAAGCTTTCAGAAATTTCCTACGACGAAATGCTCGAACTCGCCAGTCTCGGCGCGAAGGTGATGCAAAGCCGCTCGGTTGAATTCGCGAAAAAATTTGGCGTCGTGTTTGAAGTCCGCAGCAGCCTAAACGAAAACCCAGGAACGATTGTGAAAGAAGAAACCAAAAGCATGGAAGGCGTCGTCGTGCGCGGCGTCGCGCTCGACAAAAATCAGGCCAAGGTCACGCTCGTCGGCGTGCCGGACAAACCCGGCGTGGCCGCGAAAATTTTCAAGGCCCTCGGTGACGCGACCGTGAACGTGGACATGATCGTCCAGAACATCAGTCACGGGTCTTTGCAGACGGCCACCAGCGCGCGCGCGACAGATTTGACCTTCACGATGGACAAGCCGGATTTGCTCAAGGCGCAAAAAGTCATTGAAGGTTTGAAAAAAGAAATCGGTTTCAAAGAAGTCATCACCGCCGAAAAAATCGGCAAGCTTTCCATCGTCGGCGTCGGCATGAAATCGCACACGGGCGTCGCCGGAAAACTGTTTGAAACACTCGCGCAAGCCGGCGTGAACATTGACATGATCTCGACGAGCGAAATAAAAATTTCCGTCGTCATTGACCTCGCGAAAGGCGAAGCGGCGACGAAGGCGGTTCACGCGGCGTTCATTGGATAAAAAAATTCCGATAGAAATTGCAATTTGATTTCAACAAGCCCTTCAATGTCGGAATTGCAACTGCTTGCTGACTTTCGACAGTCGTTTTCCCCAATCGCCTTTGTGCGCCAGCGGGTCGGCGTCCGTGCCCTAAAGTTTTTTCACCATCTCGCGCTGCGGCACGAACCGCATGTTTGCGTTGCGCTTGGCAAGATAATTCGCAGAAAAAATAAATTTTTTTTGACGGAAAAAAGTGCAATTTCGCATTGTGATCAACGGCGGATTTTTTTATTATTATTCGCAATCCGTCGGCGGTTTGACTGACGCAGGCATTCTCAATTTATGGCGAAAAATTCTGATTCATCCGAAGAACAAAAAGTTCCCGCGAGCGGGGCGATCAAGGCGAGTTACGGCTCGGCGCAACTTGGAAAACTGGAAGGTCTCGAAGCCGTCCGCAAAAAACCGGGCATGTATATCGGCGGCACGGACGAGCGCGCGCTGCATCATTGCGTCTCGGAAGTGTTGGACAATTCCGTGGACGAACATCTCGCGGGTCATTGCGATAAAATCGAAGTGACGATTCATGTGGACGGTTCGCTGTCGGTGCACGACAACGGGCGCGGGATTCCGGTGGACATTCATCCGCAATATAAAATTCCCGGCGTGGAAATGGTTTTGACGACGCTGCATTCGGGCGGCAAATACGGGCAGGGCGGATATAAATTTTCCGGCGGCACACACGGCGTCGGCGCGAAATGCGTGAATGCGGTGAGCGAATGGTTTGAAGTGGAAGTCTCGCGCGGCGGTGAAATTCATCACATGGAATTTGAGCGCGGCAAGACGGTTCAGAAATTGCACGTCATCGGCAAAGCGAAAAACACCGGCACGTTGATCACGTTCATGCCCGACCCGGAAATTTTTCGCGAAACGACGGAATTCAAGGCGGCCATCATTTCGCAGCGTTTGCGCGAACTGGCGTTTTTGAATTCGGGTTTGGAAATTACTTTTCTGGACGAACGCCAGCCGGACGCGAAGCCGGAAGTTTTTTATTATCGGGACGGCATTGAGCAGTTTGTCCGGCAATTGAACAAGAATAAGGAGCCGTTGCATCCGAAGCCGATTTCGTTCCGCAAGGAGACGACGGAAGACAATGACGGAAAAACAATCGAGGTGCACGTCGAGGTCGTGCTGCAATACAACGACAGTTACAACGACCAGGTGCTTTGTTACACGAACACGGTTTTCAATCCTGACGGCGGCGCGCATTTGAGTGGGTTCCGCAGCGCGGTCACGCGCGCGATCAATCAATACTCGAAGTCGAACGAGTTGCTGAAGGAAAAGGACCCGCAAATCACCGGCGACGACGTGCGCGAAGGTTTGACGGCAGTGATCTCGGTGAAGCACAGCGACCCGAAATTTGAATCGCAGACGAAAGTGAAATTGCTTTCGCCGGAAGTGGAAAAGATCGTCGGCTCGGTGACTTACGAAGGGTTGATGACTTATTTTGACGCGAATCCGCCGGTCGCAAAAAAAATAATTGATAAGGCGCTCAACGCGGCGCGGGCGCGTGAAGCGGCGCGCAAGGCGCGTGAAGCGGTTCGCAAAAGCGCGCTGACGGGCGGAGGGCTGCCGGGGAAATTGGCGGATTGTTCTGACCGCGATCCGGTCAACACGGAACTTTACATTGTCGAGGGCGATTCCGCCGGTGGTTCGGCCAAGCAAGGGCGCGACCGGAAATTTCAGGCGATTTTGCCGTTGCGCGGAAAATTGATCAACGTGGAAAAGGCGCGGCTGGACAAAGTTTTGCAGAACACAGAAATCCGCACGATGATCACGGCCATCGGCACGGGCATCGGCGACGGTGAAGGCGAGGGCGCATTTGACATCGCCAAATTGCGCTATCACAAAATTATCATTATGACGGACGCGGACGTGGACGGCTCGCACATCCGCACGTTGCTATTGACGTTTTTTTACCGGCAAATGCCCAAGCTTATCAAAGACGGTTTTGTTTATATCGCGCAGCCGCCGCTTTACTCGGTCACACGCAAGAAGAAAACGGATTACATTGACGACGACGCGCAGTTGAATCGTATTTTGCTGCAAAACGGCACGGAGGAAGTGCGTTTGAAAAATCTCGCGGATGGGCGCGAAATTCCGCCGAAGCAATTGGAAGAAATGTTGACGTTGCTGGAATCGCTGGACAAATACGCGACGTTCATCCGGCGGCAGGGCGGAGATTTTGGCGATTACGTCGAGAAACGAAGTCAGCAGGGAACTTTTCCGATTTTTCTCATCAAGGTTCGCGAGGGCAATGACGAAAGCGTTCATTATTTTGAAGACCTTGACGCGGTGCAAAAGTTCAAGGACAAAAATCCCGACCTTTACGGCGAAAATGACGCGAAGGAAAAAGCGGAAAAAAACCGGACGCAAACGCGCCGCGCCATCGAGGCGGACTTGCATCTCGAAAGCAAAGTCATCGGCGATTTGCTGGGCAAACTCGGTAAAAAAGGTTTGGCCGTGGATCATTATGCGGCGCAGGACAAGCCGCTGTTTGAATTGATTGAAGGCGAAGGCGAAAAAGTGACGGTCACGCCGTTGTTTTCGATTCCTGAAATTTTGGCGAGTGTCAAAGCCGTCGGCAAAAAAGGAATTCAAATGTATCGCTTCAAAGGTCTCGGCGAAATGGATGCCAAGGAACTTTTTGAAACAACGATGAATCCGACCGCGCGCAAATTGTTGCGTATCGAACTCACCGACGCCGTCGAAGCCGAGGAAATGTTCGTGCGGCTCATGGGCGATGAAGTTGAGCCGCGCCGCCAGTTTATTCAAGACAACGCTCTTAATGTGCGGAATTTGGATGTTTGAGAAAAGAGTTGACAATGTGGTCACACGTGACTACATTGGGTGCATGAAGAAAGAAATACCATTATACAGGCAGCGCAAACCGGCGTTGAAGATGAGGGCGGAATCTTCCGGGCCAATGGTGATGCGCGAAGTTGCGACCATGCCGAGCATCGGCCAGATCATCAGCGTGCGCGCGGCCAAGGCGCATTTGTCGGCGTTGTTGGAGTTGGTGGCGGGCGGGCGGGAAATCACCATCACCAGCGATGGCGAGCCGAAGGCCGTGTTATCGCCAGTAGGAAAACACAAGGCGCGAAAAATTTTCACCGGCACGTGGGAACATCTCAAGAAAATGCCGGTGCAAACCGAAGGGCCGTTCGCCGACGAGATCATTCGCGCTGATCGCGATGGGCGTGGCTGGTAAAACGACGATGTATCTCGATTCCTGCATCATTGTCAAACTGGTCAGCCATGAGCCGGACAGCGCGGCGTATCATGCAATCGTGGCCGGACAGCCTGTCGTGACCTCTGAATTGGCGATTGCAGAAGTGCGTTCCGCCTTGTTCACCAAAGAACGGACGGAACGCATTTCGCATCAGGCGCGATTGACTGGCTGGCATTTGTTTCAGGAAAAAATCCGCCAGCAGGAATTTGTTTTACTGCCGTTAAGTCGCCAGGTGATTGAACGCGCTGGCGCCGTTATAGAGCAATGTCATCCCGACGTTGCCTTGCGGACGCTGGATGCGATTCACATCGCCACGGCGGAACTCAATGGCGACACCATGTGCAGCAGCGATGGGCGCGTGTGTGGAGCCGCCGATTTTATCGGACTGTTATTAACTCCGCCGCCAAAAAAATAAAATTTATCATGCCTGAAGAAACTGAATCCAATGCGTCGCACCAAAGCGGCGGCGCTTATACTGTCGGGGAAAAAATCTCCAAAATCAATGTCGCGGACGAAATTAAAAATTCGTTTCTCGATTATTCCATGTCTGTGATCATTTCGCGCGCATTGCCCGACGTGCGCGACGGATTGAAACCTTCGCAACGCCGCATTCTTTACGCGATGCACGAACTCTCGCTGTTTCCCGGGCGCAAACATTATAAATGCGCGAAAATCTGCGGCGACACTTCGGGCAATTACCATCCGCACGGCGAAGCGGTGATCTATCCGACGCTCGTGCACATGGCGCAACCGTGGGCGATGCGCGAAAAACTCGTGGACGGCAAAGGCAATTTTGGTTCCATCGAAGACGATCCGCCGGCGGCGATGCGTTACACCGAAGCGCGGCTGACGCATCTGGGTGCGGCGCTCATGCAGGACATGGATCGGGACACGGTGGATTTCGTTCCCAATTACGACGAGCGCATGACCGAGCCGACCGTTTTTCCATCGGCGTTTCCGAATCTGCTCGTCAACGGCGGCACGGGCATCGCCGTCGGCATGGCCACCAACATGGCGCCGCACAATTTGGGCGAAGTCATTGACGGCATTTGCGCGCAGATTGACGACCCGAACGTCACCATCAAGCAGTTGATGAAATTCATCAAAGGCCCGGATTTTCCAACGGGCGGAATGATTTGCGGCGTCGAGGGAATTAAAAATTATTTTGAAACGGGCAAAGGCAGCATCAAATTGCGCGGGCGCGTTGGCTCGGAAGAATTGAAGGGCAATCGCGAACAACTCGTCATCACGGAAATTCCATTCAATGTGAACCGCGCGGCGTTGGAGCAAAAAATCGCCGAATTGGTGAACGAAAAAGTCATCACGGAAATTTCCGCGATGCGCAACGAATCCGACGAGCACACGCGGCTCGTGATGGAACTCAAGCGCGACGCAAATCCGAAGGTCGTCATCAATAATCTTTACAAGCACACGCAGCTTGAAGTTTCGTTCAGCGTCAATTCGCTCGCGATTGATCACGGCAAACCGAAAACGCTCAATCTCAAGGAACTCATTCAATGTTACATCGAGCATCGCCGCGAAGTCATTCTGCGCCGGACGCGCTTTGAATTGCGCAAGGCCGAGGAACGCGCCGAGTTGCTCGAAGGTTATCTGATTGCGCTCGCAAATCTGGACGAATTCATCGCCATCATCCGCAAATCCAAAACCCGCGATGAAGCGCGCGTGAAATTGCTCGCGTTCGAGTGGACGCAAAAACAAGTCGAGCGTTGGGGAATTTTGATCCGCAACGAAGAACGCCTTCAGGCCGGACGTTACGCGCTGACCGAACGGCAGGTGGACGCGATTCTGGAATTGCGCTTGTATCAATTGACTGCGCTGGAAATTGACAAAGTCGAGGGCGAATACAAGGAATTGCTCGAACGCATCAAGGATTTGCTCGACATCCTTGCGAAAGAATCACGCGTGATGACCATCATTAAAAGTGAATTGAAAGTCATCAAAGAAAAATACGCCACTCCGCGGCTCTCGCAGATCGTTCCCGACGAAGGCGAGATCGCCATCGAAGATTTGATTGCCAACGAAGGCGTCATCATCACGCTCACGCACAACGGCCTCATCAAGCGCACGAATGTTTCGAGTTATCGCGCGCAGCGGCGCGGTGGCAAAGGCGTCATCGGCATGACCACGCGCGAGGCCGCGACCGAAGCCGAAGTGGACGATTTCATCGAACATTTGTTCACCGCCAGCACGCACGATTATCTGATGTTTTTCACGAACACCGGACGCGTCTATGTCGAGCGCGTTCACGAAATTCCCGACATGGGGCGCGCGGCGAAAGGCCGGAGCATCGCGAACATTTTGGAATTCAAGGCCGGCGAAAAAGTCGCCGCGCTCATCCGCATTCTTTCCAAGACCGACGCGAACAAGGAAGATGTGACTTGGAATCAGTCCGGCGAATTATTTTTCGCCACGCAACAAGGCACCGTGAAAAAAACTTCGCTCAACGAATTTTCCAACGTCCGCAAAGGCGGCATCATCGCCATTGGCATTGATCCGGGCGACACGTTGATTGACGTGAAACTGACTCGTGGCAGCGCGGGCGACGGCGATCCCGGTGACGGCGTTGTTTTGATTACGCGCGACGGCATGAGCATCAGTTTCAATGAGTCGGACGTGCGTTCGATGGGCCGCGCCGCCACCGGTGTGCGCGGAATTAATTTGGAAAAAGGCGATGCCGTGGTTGCTTCCGCCATTGTTGTTCCCGATGCTACTTTATTGGTCGCCGGCGAAAATGGCATCGGCAAGCGCACGGACTTTGGCGAATACCGCCGCCAATCGCGCGGCGGCAAGGGCATCATCACGATGAAGACGAATGAAAAAACCGGCGCGGTCGTTGGCGCGCTGACCGTTCGCGATACGGATGAAATCATGTTGATCACCGTCGGCGGCCAGATGGTTCGCATTCCGGTTCAGGGAATTCGCGAAGCCGGGCGCAACACGCAAGGCGTCAAGCTCGTCAACCTGGCCGACAAAGATAAACTTCAAGCCATCGCGCAAGTCATCGGCGAGGACAAGGAAGATTCTGCTGTTGAAGAAAAATAATTGTAGGAGCCGAGGTGACGAGGCTCTGATCAATTCGTTTTTGAAATGAGACTCCTTACGTCGTCTCCTACTTTCTTACGGCGCGAGCCGTTCGAGTTTCCAAAAATCATTTTTTTGGCGCGTATATTGAAAACGGTCGTGCAAACGGCTGGGACGGCCCTGCCAGAATTCAATTCGTTCCGGCTTCAGCACATAACCGCCCCAATTTGGCGGCAACGGAATTTCGCCCGGAAATTTTTTATCCATTTCGCTCCGTTTGTGTTCGAGGGCCGCGCGGTTTTCGACAACATCGCTTTGGTTTGAAGCCTGCGCTGCCAACTGGCTGCCGCGCGGACGCGATTTGAAATAATTTTCCGAATCCGCGCGCGAAATTTTTTCCGCCAAACCGGCAATGCAAACCTGCCGTTCCAATTGCTGCCAGTAAAAAACCAGCGCCGCGTTTGGATTTTCCGCCAGCTCGCGCCCTTTGCGGCTGCCGTAATTCGTGAAAAAAACAAAGCCGCGCTCGTCCAATCCTTTGAGCAAAACAATTCGCGCGGAAGGTTTGCCGTTTTTATCAGCCGTTGCGAGCGACGCCGCGTTCACGTCAATTTCCTTTTGCGCGAGAGCTTCCGCCGCCTGTTCAAACCATTTTCGGAATTGTGCGATGGGATTGGCGTCCAAATCCGCGCGGCACAAACCGCCGAAAGTATATTCGCGTCTGATGTCGGCGACGTTCACAAGTTTTTAATTTTGAATTTTCAGTTTTAAGTTTTGCGGAAATTACGCGGAAGATTTTAACTTAAAATTAAAAATTAAAAACTTAAACTACATCGCGCGAAACGCCGTCAAGCCGAGGATTAAAATGAAAAGCCCGAAGGCCAGCCGGATGGCGCTGCCGGTTTTGACGCGCGTTTCATTCGCCGTCAACCAGTTCAAGATGTCGCGCAATTTCCACGGCGTAATCGTGAACCAGATTCCCAGGACAATCAAAACGTAAGCCCAAAGTTGGATGATCAAAACCCAGTGCGAGTCGCCCAAATGCGGACGGCCTGTGTCCAGCATTAGTTTTCCCAGCAACAACGCCACGACCGCCAGTCCGCGCACCGCGAGAAAATCTTGGATGAAAACGCACGCCAAAATTCCAACGGCGGCGAACGCCAGCATCATGTAAGGTTTGAAAGCCGAAAAATCCGCGATGGGTTCGCTGTTCACATTCCACAAAAACCAAGCCGTGCCGAGCAGCATCAAAAAAATTCCGGCGTTGAGATTGCGCGGAAACCGGCGCGCGACAGCGGCAAATTTCTGCGGATTGGCGAGTCCGTAAATTTGCGGCACGCTCATGCCGACGCCGAGCAGAATTGAAAGCAAAGACAATTTCATTTTAGAAAAGCTGACTGTGAATTACACACGCGATGGTGGCTGGGGGCGGAATCGAACCGCCGACACAAGGATTTTCAGTCCTCTGCTCTACCGACTGAGCTACCCAGCCAATCGCGGTCGCCTATTCAACTTGTCGGAATGCTTTTTGGCAAGGCGTAAAGTTAAACCGATGAATCAAAATTTGTCAGTTGAACGCCGAGTTTCAAAAGTTTCTGCGCGTCGGAATCCGATTTTGCTTCGGCATAAATCCTCAAAATCGGTTCTGTGCCCGAGCCTCGCAACATCAGCCAGGAAGAATCCTGCGCCACAAATTTTACGCCGTCGAACGTTTTCACGCCGACCAGCGGCGAGCGCAATAATTTAGCCGGCGGATTTTTTTGCAAAAATTCCATGAGCGCGGCGCGTTTCTCCAATGGAAAATGCGTGTCAATCCGGCCATAACGATGCGGGCCAAATTGTTTTTCGAGTTTCGCCAGAATTTTATTCACGGAAATTTTTTCTGTCGCCAGCAATTCCAAAAGCATGAGTCCGGCGGCGATGCCGTCGCGCTCGGGAATGTGGCCGGGAAAGCCGATGCCGCCGCTTTCTTCCGCGCCGAGCAGCACGCCGCCTTTGAGCATTTCCGCGCAAATATATTTGAAGCCGACGCCGGTTTCGACGAGCGGCAGATTGTAAGCCGCGCACATTTTGTCCACCATCGAAGTCGTCGTCAGGGCTTTGACGACGCGTCCGGTCTGTTTTCGATTGACGATAAAATGATGCAGCAACAGGCAAATGATTTGGTGCGTCGAAAGATATTTGCCGCGACCGTCCATGCCGCCAACGCGGTCTGCGTCGCCATCGGTCACGAGACAAATGTCGTGCGGATGTGCGCGCAAAAATTTTTGCGTCGGACCGTAATTTTTTTCAATCGGTTCGGGATTGATGCCGCCGAATAAAACGTCGTGCGCGCCATTCAGCGTCGTGACTTGACAACTCGTGCCCGCAAGAATTTTTTCAAAACAACCCGCGCCGACCCCGAACAAAGCATCGTGCGCGAAACGCAGTTTTGATTTTGCGATGAGTTTGAAATCCACCAGTTTTTTCAACGCGGCATAATGCGCCGGGCGAACGTCGTCGAGATTTACGATTTGCGATTTACGATTTACGATTTGCTTCGGCGCATTCACATCCAAAAAACTTTCGACGGCTTTGCATTCTTCGGAACTGCTGGAGCCGCCGTAAAACGATTTTAATTTGAAGCCGTTGAAAATCGGCGGATTGTGGCTGGCGGTAATCATCACGCCGCCGACGGCGTTCAGATTTTTTACGGCGAAAGAAACGGAAGGCGTCGGCGTTGGCTCCGACGTGAGAATGACTTGAAAATTATTTGCCGCAAAAACTTCGGCGGTGATTTGAGCGAATTTATCCGAAAAAAACCGGCGATCAAAACCGACGACGACTTTCAATTCGCGCCCGAAAACTTTGGACTTTGGACTTTGGACTTCAGACTTCCAAAAGTCCGCCGTGGCCTGCGCGACGCGCGCGACGTTGGCAAAAGTGAAGTCTTCCGCGATGACCGCGCGCCAGCCGTCGGTTCCAAATTTGATTGGTGACACGCGCGGAGTCTGACAAAACAATTTCTTCCTGCCAAGCGTGGGCGCGCAAAAATAATTTCGGAAATTTTACGCGGCTTTTCTTTTGGCCGGTTTGGATTTGGCCTGGGTTTCTTTGAGGCTGCGTTGAAGCACGGAAACGAGGTCAATGACGTTCGTCGGCTTTTTCGCTTTTTTGGGCGCGGGCAATGATTTATCGCCGCTCGAAATTTTCTTCTCGATCAATTTTTCCAGCGCCTCGTGATAATCGTCGTGATACATTTCCGGTTTCCAATCCGTCGTCATGCTTTCAATCAATTGCGCGGCCATGTTCATTTCCGGTTTGCTCGCGCTTTTTGCCATCGGCGCCTTGATTTCGGAAGCGTCGCGCAATTCCTCGGGAAAGTGCATGAGTTCGAGCATCAAAGTGTTTTGCTGCGCTTTGATCGCCGCCAGATGCTGGCGGACTTTGATGACGACTTTGGCGATGCCGATTTTTTTCGAGGCGGTCAAAGCCTCGCGCAACAGCACATACGCTTTGTCGCCGCCTTTGCCGGCTTCCATGAAATACGGTTTGTAGAAGAGCAGGGGATTGATTTCTTCGAGTTCGACAAAATTGATGATGTCCACCGTTTGCGTCGCTTCCACGTCCGCGCGCGCGAAATCTTCATCCTTGATGACGACGAATTTCCCTTTTTCGTATTCGTAACCTTTGACGATTTGATCCCACGGAACTTCTTTGCCGTCCGCTTCGGCGACGCGTTTGTAATCAATCGGGCTTAAATCGGACGCGCGCAAAAGTTTGAATTGAAGCTCCTCGCGGCGCGTGGCCGGATAGAGTGAAATGGGAATGGAAACGAGGCCGAAGCTGATGGTGCCTTTCCAAATCGCGCGCATAAATTATTTCAAGCTGAAAAACGGAAGGTGAGATCGTTTGATTCAGTCCGGCTTGTTTCGTTTCGACGTTTAACTTTCGGAACCCACAAACTTTTCCACATCACTGTCTCACCTTCCAGTGATTTGGTTATAGCTTTAACCTTGCCACGTTTCTGAAGGGTAATTTACAAGGATTTTTCAAAGGCGTGATTTTGAATTATGCAAAATGATCAAACGGATTTTGCAAATTGCATTTTGAAACTTTATGGCGCTCTCAATTCGGAAATGGCCAGAACATTTTCCAAAGCCTGCATGTGAATCGGTTTGGTCAGGTGCGACACGAAACCGGCGGCCAGGCTGCGGTCAATGTCCTGTTCCATTCCATAACCAGTGAGGGCGATGCCTTTCAATCCGTAAAGGTCGCGCAATTCGGCCATCAAATCGTTGCCGCTGCCATCGGGCAAACCGATGTCCGAGATCACAAAATCGAATTTTTCGCGGGCGGCGATGGCGCGCGCCTCGGCAATGGAAGCGGCGGGACGAATTTTGTAATGGCGGCGCATCAACAAATTCGTGAGCGCATTGCGCGTCGGCTCATGGTCTTCCACGAGCAAAATGCGCTGGCCGCGAGTTTCAGATTTTTTCTGGATTTCCGAATCTTCCGGGCCGCGCGGCCCGGGAATTTCTTTTTCCGTTGCCAGCGGCAATTCGATGGCGAAGGTCGAGCCGCGATTGCGGCCTTCGCTGGCGGCGCGAATGTGGCCCAAATGCAATTGGATCAATTGCCGCGAAATGGCGAGTCCCAAACCCAGGCCGCCGAAACGGCGCGAAATGTCGGCGTGGTCGCCCTGCGAAAACGCGGCAAAAACGCGATCCAATTCTTCCGGCGTCATGCCGATGCCGGTGTCCGTGACTTTCACGCCCATTTTTCCGCCGTCGGAATAAGTTTCCACGATGATTTTTCCGCCGCCGGGCGTGAATTTCACGGCATTTTTGATCACGTTCCAAAAAACTTGCTGGAGGCGCACGGCGTCGCCATGAATCGTATGCGTTTTCGCCTTCAAATTAAGCATGAGTTCAAGGCGCTTTTCATTCAGCTCGCTGCGGACGTTCGCGATGGCGTCCTGCAAAATCAGGCGCGCGTCCAAAACCTGTAGGTTTAGAGTCAGCTTGCCGCAGGTGATGCGCGTCATGTCCAGCAAATCGTCAATGAGCCGCGCTTCGAGTTCGATGTTTTTGCGGATGATTTCAAAATTCGTGCGCACGCCCGGCGGCAATTCCTGATCGCGCGCCGAATCGCTGGCGATCAACAGAACGGGATTGAGCGGCGTGCGCAATTCGTGCGAGAGCGCGGCGAGAAAATCATCTTTGGCGCGATTGGCCGCTTCCGCCAACTGGCGCGCGGCTTTTTCCCGCACAAAACTTTCTTCCAATTTTTGCTCGGCATGTCGGCGTTCGGTAATGTCGCGGGCGATGGACGACGCGCCGATGATTTTTCCGTGAAGGTCTTTGACCGGCGAGACGGTCAGGGAAACATTGATCAACGTGCCGTCTTTTTTGCGGCGGATGGTTTCGTAATGTTCCATGCTCTCGCCGCGCTGGATGCGCGCGAGGATTTTTGGCTCTTCATCGGGACGGTCAGGCGCGATCAAAACCGCGATGGATTTGCCGACCAATTCCCCGGGCGCGTAGCCAAAAATTTCCGCCGCGCCTTGATTGCAGCTGATGATTTTTCCCGTCAAATCTTTGCCGATGATGGCGTCGTCGGAAGATTCGACGATGGCCGCGAGCCAGCGATTGACTTCCTCCGTCTGTTTCCATTCGGTGATGTCTTCGATGGAAAGAAAAATCATGGGCGCCGCGCCGGATTTTTGTTCCAGCCGCCGGGCATTGAGCAGCATCATGCGCCGGCCAATCGTTGGAAAAACATGCATGACTTCAAAATCTTTCAGGACCGATTTGCCGGAAAAAATTTCCGTGAGCAATTGGCGCAGGCCGGGAATGTTCCACTGGCCGTTGTTCAATTCATAAATCAAATGGTTTTCAGTTTCAGCTTTGGCGACCTGAAATTTTTCACAAAAAGCGTCGTTGGCCATTTTAATATGCAAATCGAAATCTAAAACCAGCAAGGGCGAGCGCGTCATTTCGGCAATCGCGGCGAAGTAATCCCCAAAATTTGAAACGGAGGTGGAGGCGGGTGAATTTTTGGAAGCAGAACTCATGTAATAAAATGTATTCTGGCACAAACGGCGCTACTTGCGAATAAAATTTATTTTACGATTTTCAAGTGCGCCGCCGAAATCGCAGCCAGAGAAAGCAACCGCTTAAAAGAATGGCGGCAAAATCCAGCCACGTCGTGTAATTCCATTGAAAGGATGCCCGGGCAATGGCGCTGGGCGGACGAACCCTTGGAATCAATCCGCACGCGCCAAACAGCAAGTCCACGATGATTCCCGCGCCAACCATCGAAACAAACAAAATCGCAGTGATATAAATGGCGGCTCTGGTTCCGTAGTATTTTCGATAAATAAAAATCAGCGGAAGGATGATCAAGTCGGCGTAAATAAAAGAAAGGACGCCGCCAAAACTGATGCCGCTGGACCAAAGCAAACCCGCCAGCGGAATGTTGCCGACGGAACAAACGAAAGACGCCACCGCGATCAACGGCCCGACCACGGCATTTTCAATCAGGCGCAAAAAATTATTTCCGTGCGCGATGAATAATTTTTTCCACCAGTCATCGGGAACCAGCGCCATCAAAAATCCAGCGATGAGAAAGCCGAGGAGAATTTCCTTCCACAACATCGAAACGTCCATGACAAAAGCGTCGGCCACGCGCCGCCAATTTTTGCCCCGCCTGATTTTTTTCAGGAACGGCTCGTCGTTTTTTTCCGCGTGATGAGGCCCGTGCGAATGGCCGCCGGATTTTTCTTCATCGTCATTATGCGCGCGCGCTTCCGCCACCAAACTTTCCGGCAAAGTCAATTTCACCAGCAACCACATGATGGCGATCAAAATGAAGGCGCCGACGATTTCCGCCAGAAGAAATTTCCAGCCGAGCAGCAGGCAGAGAATGAATGCGAGTTCGAGCACGAGATTGGTCGAGGCAAACATGAAGGCGAGCGCCGGCACGAGCGCCGCGCCTTTTTTGAAAACGGTTTTGGCCGTGGCCGCCGCCGCGTAGGAACAGGACGAACTCACCGCGCCAAAAAATGTCGCCAGCGCGACTTCGCGGAACCCGGCGCGGCCCAGGCGTTTTGTGATTTGTTCATTTCGCAAAAAAACTTGGAGGCCGGCGGACAGGCTGAATCCAAAAACCAGCGCCCAAAGCGTTTCCCAAAGCATCGCGGCGGCATGATATAAACTTTGCCAGAGCCAGGTCATGTTTTTGAGTCTCCGCTTTTATTTGGATTTGTCGAATTTATCGTTTTATTTTTCGGATTTCGCATTGGTAATATATGCGCCGCGCGCCGCGACAACCAAAATTTCCTGAAAAATCTTCTTGCGCGGAAAAGTTCAGTTGCTATATTCCGCGTCCGCTTTGTGAAATCGAAAGCGGACATTTAATTAAACCATAACTATAAAATTGCTCTTTCTATGGCCTCACAACGCATACGAATCCGACTGAAGGCTTTTGACTTTCGGGTCATAGACCAGTCCGCGCGCGAAATCGCGGACACCGTCAAGCGCACCGGCGCGCGCGTCGCCGGGCCGATCCCATTGCCGACCCGCATCGAGAAATTCACCGTCCAACGCTCGCCGCACTCCGATAAGAAATCGCAGGAAACTTTCGAGCAACGCACCCACAAACGGCTGATTGACATTCTCGATCCGACCGCCAAGACCGTGGATGAATTAAAAAAATTAAATCTGCCCGCCGGCGTTGATATTACGATTAAAATTTAAGAAATAAAATCGCCACAGAGACACAGAGCGCACAGAGTTGTTAAATAAATTTTTTCTCGGTGTTCTCTGTGACTCTGTGGCAAAATAAAAAAAGTTATGCCTTTAGGATTGCTAGGAAAAAAACTCGGACACACGCGCGTTTATGACGCGAGCGGCAACGTCGTTCCCGTGACAGTTGTGCTCGCCGGACCGAACCGCGTGCTGCAAGTGAAAACGCAGGCGGGCAAGGACGGCTACAATTCCGTCCAACTCGGCTTCGACGACCAGAAGGAACAGCGCCTGACGAAGGCGTTGCTCGGACACATCAAAAAACAAAACGGCGCGGCGGTGAAACGCATCCGTGAGTTCCACAATTTTTCCAAGGACGTGAAGCCCGGCGACATCGTTGGACCGACATTGTTTGCGCCGGGAGATTTTATTGACGCCATCGGCACGACCAAGGGTCGCGGCTTTGAAGGTGTCGTGAAGCGCCATCGGATGGCTGGTGGTGATTCGACGCACGGCGCGAAAGGCTGGCATCGTCGCGGCGGCGCGATCGGTCAACGCTTGTTTCCCGGCACAGTCATGCGCGGAATGCGGATGCCCGGCCACATGGGGCAGGACACGCGCACGACGCAAAATCTTCAGGTCATTCAGGTGCGCGAGGCGGACAATTTATTGCTCATCAAAGGTGCGATTCCCGGCGCGGAGGGCGATTACGTCATCATCCGCGAATCCAAGAAACGTCCGAAGGGCTGGAAACCGCCGGTCAGCGTCTCGATCAAGAAAAAAGGTGGCGATAAAAAAGCCGAGGCCAAACCTGCCGCCGCGCCTGCCGCCGCCAAGAAATAATTTAGGCCATGAAAATTGCGATTAAAAATCTCGAAGGAAAAGATGCCGGCGAACTCGAAGTGAAATTTGAGTTGATTGAAAACGGAAAAGGCACGCAAGCCGTCCATGACGTGGTCGTCGCCCATCGCGCCGCGCAACGCAGCGGCACGGCCTCCACCAAAACGGTCGGCGAAGTCGCGGGCACCAATCGAAAGCCGTGGAAGCAAAAAGGCACGGGCCGCGCGCGCGCCGGTTCGTTTCGTTCGCCATTATGGGCGGGCGGCGGCGTGGTTTTTGGACCCAAGCCGCGCGATTTCTCGAAAAAAGTTTCCAAGAAAACCCGCTCGCTCGCATTGCGGAAAGCTTTGAGTGAACGCCTTAAAGCCGGCGACGTGGTGATCGTTGACGATTTGAAATTGGATTCGGCGAAAACAAAAAATTTTATCGGCGTCATTTCCAAATTGGAATTGAAAGGCACGACCCTCGTGGTTTCTAACGGCATTGACAAAAATCTGACGCTCGCGTCGCGCAACCTTCAAAAAGTGGCGCTGGCCACGAGCGATTCGCTGAACACTTACGACGTGTTGCGGCCCGACAAATTACTGTTCACGCGCAGCGCGTTTGAAAAAGTCGAAGCCCGACTTGCCATTGATTGATCAAGCCGATTCAACAATTTAACCATTCACGATTTAACGAACCATGAACGCTTTTGAAATCATCAAAACGGTGCGCCTGACGGAAAAAGGCACGAAGCAGGGCGAAAAATTTAATCAATACACGCTCGTGGCCGATCCGCGCGCGAACAAAACGCAGATTCGCCAGGCCGTGCAGGAATTGTTCAAAGTCAAAGTCGTCAAAGTGAACACGCTGAACGTGCGCGGCAAAGCCCGGCGCAAGCGCACCGCGCAAGCCGGCGTGACCTCGAATTGGAAAAAAGCCATCGTCACATTGAAAGACGGCGATAAAATTGTTTTGACCTAGAAAATTTTTGAATCTCACAAAGCGCGAAAGGTGTAATTCACTTCGCGCTTTTTTTGGATGCAGTTTTAGCTTAATTTCAAAGCCGAGTGAACGTCCGAAAATGGAAATTTTTAGGTTGGCTGCTGATGGTGGTTCTGGTGGCGGCGTGGTTTTTGATGCGGGCGCATTATCTGGATTTATTGGGACGCTCGTTTTCAAAATAACTAACCAGGTTTCATCATTAAACAAATCCAACTTGATTTGCGGCCACGCAAATTTATTCTCCCGCCATGTCGTTTTCAGAAAATGTTCCCAATGCTTCGCTCGCGCATCCCGATCAATTTGTCCGCCGCCACATCGGGCCAAATGAAAGTGACGCCGCCGAAATGCTTGCGCAGCTTGGCTTCAAAAATTTGGATGAATTGATGGAGGCCGCCGTTCCGAAAAATATCCGGCTCGCGGAAAAATTAAATCTTCCCGCCGCGCGCAACGAACATGACACGCTGGCCGACCTGAAAAAAATCGCGGCGGAAAACAAAGTGTTCCGCTCATTCATCGGCATGGGCTATTACGATTGCATCACGCCCGCCGTGATTCAGCGTAACATTTTGGAAAATCCCGGCTGGTTCACGCAATACACGCCGTATCAGGCCGAGATTTCGCAAGGCCGGCTCGAAGCGCTCCTGAATTTTCAAACGATGGTCGCCGATCTGACCGCGCTGCCGATTGCCAATGCTTCGTTGCTGGACGAAGCCACGGCCTGCGCCGAAGCGATGACGATGAGTCACGCGCTCAAAGACGGACGCAACATTTTCTTCGTCGCGCAAAATTGTCATCCGCAAAATATCGAGGTCGTTCGCACGCGCGCGAAAGCGCTTGGAATTGAAATCGTCGTCGGCGATCATGAAAGTTTTCAATTCAGCGAAAAAGTTTTCGGCGCGCTCGTGCAATATCCCGACACGTTTGGCGCGATCCACGATTTCGCACCGTTCGTGGAGAAAGCACACGCTGCCGGCGCGCTTGTCACCGTCGCGACCGATTTGCTTGCACTGACTTTGATAAAACCGCCCGGCGAATTTGGCGCGGACATCGCCGTCGGCAGTGCGCAACGTTTCGGCGTGCCGCTGGGTTACGGCGGCCCGCACGCGGCATTTTTTGCCACGCGCGATGAATTCAAGCGCCATATTCCCGGACGCATCGTCGGCGTCTCCAAAGATTCGCGCGGCAAACCCGCGCTTCGCCTTGCATTGCAAACCCGCGAGCAACACATCCGCCGCGAGAAAGCCACGAGCAACATCTGCACCGCGCAGGCGCTGCTCGCGAACATGGCTTCGATGTATGCGGTTTATCACGGGCCGGAAGGTTTGAAGAAAATTGCGCAACGCGTTCATGCGTTGACAAAATTTTTGGCGAACGGTTTGGAGAAGCTCGGGCACAAAATTTACGCGCAAAATTATTTCGACACAGTCCGCGTTGAACTTGCTGGAAAAAACGCGACAGAAATTTTGAAAATTGCCGAAGCGCACCGGATGAATTTTCGCGTGGTTGACGAAAAGACCGCTGGTATTTCTCTCGACGAAACTACGGGCGCAAATGACGTTGCGGAAATCTGGCAGATCTTTAATGGCGACAAAGCTTCCGCTTTCATTGTGGCCGAACTTGCGCCAGCCAATTCGCAATTCGCAATTCGCAATTCGCAATTTCTCCAGCACTCCGTCTTCAACCACTACCACTCCGAGACCGAGATGCTCCGTTACCTCAAGCGGCTCGAATCGCGAGACCTTTCGCTCACGGCTTCGATGATTCCGCTCGGCTCTTGCACGATGAAGCTAAATGCCGCAGCAGAAATGATCCCGATTTCATGGCCGGAATTTGCGAAAATTCACCCATTTGCGCCGCTCAAACAAACGCGCGGCTACCAAATTTTATTTCAACAGCTCGAAGATTGGCTTTCAGAAATCACTGGCTTCGCGGGAATTTCGTTGCAACCGAATGCCGGTTCGCAGGGCGAATACGCCGGGCTGCTCGTCATCCGCGCGTATCACGAATCGCGCGGCGAAGCGCATCGCAACGTTTGTTTGATTCCCGCTTCGGCACACGGCACAAATCCCGCGAGCGCAGTCATGGCCGGAATGCGCGTCGTCGCGGTTTCGTGCGACGGCGACGGCGACATCAATCTCGCCGATTTGCGCGCGAAAGCCGAGGCGCACAAAAATGATCTCGCCGCATTGATGGTCACTTATCCGTCCACGCACGGCGTTTTTGAAGAAACGATCAAGGAGATTTGCGAAATTGTTCACGCGAACGGCGGACAGGTTTACATGGACGGCGCGAACATGAACGCGCAGGTCGGTTTGACTTCGCCCGGATTCATCGGGGCGGACGTTTGCCATTTGAATCTACACAAAACATTTTGCATTCCACACGGCGGCGGCGGACCGGGCGTCGGGCCGATTGGCGTCGCCGAACATCTGGTGGAATTTTTGCCCGGCCATCCGGTGGTGAATCTCGGCGGTGAAAATCCGATTGGCGCGGTCGCCGCCGCGCCGTGGGGCAGCGCGGGCATTTTGCCGATCTCTTGGATGTATATTGCGATGATGGGCACGGATGGACTGACCGACGCGACGAAATTTGCGATTCTGAACGCGAATTATATTTCCAAGCGGCTGGAAAATTATTTCCCGACGCTCTTTCGCGGACACGGCAATCTTGTGGCACACGAGTGCATTTTGGATTTGCGCCAGTTCAAAAACGTCACGGTCGAGGACGTGGCGAAACGGCTGATGGATTATGGTTTTCATGCGCCGACGATTTCGTGGCCCGTGCCCGGCACAACGATGGTCGAGCCGACCGAAAGCGAATCGAAATTTGAACTCGACCGTTTCTGCGACGCGATGATTTCCATCCACGCGGAAATGACCGCGATTGAAAACGGTTCAGCCGACGCGAAAAATAATCTGCTCAAGAACGCGCCGCATACGGCGGATCAAATCGCGAGCGACAATTGGAATCACCCTTACAGCCGCGAACAAGCCGGGTTCCCCGCGAAGAGTTTGCACGACTACAAATTCTGGCCGCACGTCAGTCGCGTGGACAATGTCTTCGGTGACCGTAATCCGGTTTGCTCGTGCGTCGGGATGGAGAATTATTCCAGCCACAGATGAAACACAGATGAACACAGATATTTATTTCACCACGCGCGGAAAGATTTTATCTGTGTTTCATCTGTGCGAATCTGTGGCTAAAGATTCAGTGCCGCATTTACAGCTGTCACCAAAGCGTTGACGCGCGTCGCGAGCGGAAAATCCGATGGCGCTTCGAGCGTGTAGCCGAGCCGCGCTTTGTGCGTGATGAGATAAAGTGCTTCCGGCCAATCGGGACGTTCGTGTGGCAAAATGTTCGGGCGCACGATGCCGCCTTTCGCCGGACGGCCTTCGATGGTTTCCGACAAGTCAATCGGGCAAACTTTCTGGACGGCCTCGATCATTTTTTCCGCGAGTGAAATTTTTCCGTCCGGATTTTGTTCGTAGAGATAAAAGCCGTGTGATTCCCAATCTTCGTGCAGGCAGAGATACAGATCAAACTTCGGCTGTCGTTCCAACCACGCGATGTGCGCGCGGACTTCGGCGGATTTGGAATTGAGATAATCGCGGTTCAAATCCGTGCCGTTGGAATCGCCGCGCGAGTTCAAGGTAAAGCCGATTGGATTCAGGCACGGCAGCAGGAAAATTTCAGCGTTGGGTGGCCAATTATTTTCCTGCAAAAGCCGCAACGCCGCGAGTGGCCCCGCAGGTTCGTCGCCGTGGATGCCGGTGGAAATGTAGATGCGGAATACAGAATGCGGGATGCGGGATGACGCTTCGCGATGCAAGGCAACCCATTTGAATTCTCCGCTCTCGTGAAAAATTTTCGAATGCCAGCCAAATTTTTGCGCCGCTGTTTCGGCATCACGCAACACAGCACGGATATCAATCGTCTCGCCGAAATACTTGCCAAGATTTTTGCCGAGTCGCTGCATGCCGGAATTCAAGGAATTTCCAAGATAAAATATTCGCCTGCCGAAAGTTTTTCGACGGCAACCCGGATTTCTGCAAAATGGCTTTCCAACGTCGGACGATGGTTTGTCCACAGTTCGAGAATAGCAATGCGCCGGTTAGAAAGATTTTGTTGATAACGAAGATTTTTGTCCGCGAGGATGAAAACTTGAAAGCCTTCGCGTTCCGCCTTGTCGAGCAAATCACCATTGGAGATTCCGCTCCAGCCCATGCGTTGCGCGGTGGCGACCTCGTGATCCGGCAGTGCGTCGCGCACTTGCAGCGGAACGCATTCGTCCAACAGAATTTTCATGCCGCCAGTTCGGTTTCAATCCGATGAAAACCGTGGCGCAGCACCGCCGCCGCGTGCTCGCGCGTGACGGACGGAAATGTTTCCAGAAAATAATCCAGCGAAAGGCCGTCGGCCAGATAATCAAACAAGGCCGCGACCGGCAGCCGCGTGCCGCGAAAGACCGGCTTGCCGCCGAGAATTTTCGGATCGCTCACCACCAATCCGTCAGCGGCGGTATGAATGTCCATTACCGTTGTCATGGCAGTAATCTAAACAGAAAAAACAAATCAATCAAGCGGTGGGCGAAATCTTCTGGCAAAGGACGGATGATGCCGCCCCGACGGGGGTGGGGAATTTTTGGTTTGGGTTTCTACAAAGATGTCGCCCCTACGGTGCTGGGAAAAAATGTTCGACAAAAAAAGTATCGGACGCAAACTTAAAGAAATTTCTAAAGTAAATGAAACTGACAAACATTTTTTTACTGGCGACGGCCTTGACGTTTCAAATAAGTCGCGGTGCTGACGAAACTAATTTGTTGGCCGACACAAAAACCATCATCTCCAACGCGGAACAAATGAAAACCTTGAGAAAGGAAGTTGATGACGCGGAGGCGGCTTACATGAAGTCGGCAGTCAGTGATGAAAATTCCGATCAAACTGAAAAACTTTGGAATTCTTACAAGCAACTTAACAATACAAATTTTCCGAAGATTTTTGAATTAGCGCGGCAGCAACCCAAATCAGAGAGGGCATTTGAAATGTTTGAATGGATTGTGACAAATAGATTTATTCAGACACCAACAGCACTTCAAACCGGTGGCCTGCAATCAATGGAATTTCTGCGAGATTATTATGCGACAAATCCAAACATTGCCCGGACTTGTCGAATAGTAGGGAGCCGTTGGGAACCGACTTGTCAACCAGTCATAGATTTTTTGCAAATTGCCGCTGATAAAAATCCAGACCGCGAAGTTCGCGGACAGGCCACTTTTGCACTTGCGCGTGTTACAAAGGACAAAGCCGATCTTTTGGTAGCCTGGGAAGACAATTCTCATCGAGCATGGTTTGAAAAGCACGGAATTAATTTGCTAGAAGAAGAAAAAAACGGCGGTTCAAAGAAAGCTTTTCTCACAGCAAACGAATTATTTCAAACCGTTCTGAATAAATATGCTGATTGCCCGACGCTTCAACCGACCAACACTTGGCAATATAAAGCCACATTGGGCGAGGCGGCTAAAGGTGAACTTTTTGAATTAGATCATTTGTCACTTGGCAAAGTGGCTCCGGAAATTGAAGGTGAAGACATTGATGGCAAAAAATTAAAATTGAGTGACTATCGCGGCAAAATCGTGGTGTTGAGTTTTTGGGCTTCCTGGTGCGGCCCGTGCATGGCGATGGTGCCATCAGAAGTCAGACTTGCGGAACGAATGAAAGGAAAACCATTCACCCTAGTTGGCGTCAATGGTGATGGGATTCGAGACGACGCAAAACACGCGGTAGAAAAAGAAAAAATGACATGGCCGTCGTTTTGGAGCATAAAAGGTCCAGACGGTCCGATTCCAACAAGCTGGAACGTCAGCGGCTGGCCTACTGTTTTTGTATTGGATTCCAACGGCGTTATTCGATTTAAGTCAGAGGGCTATGGCGGCACAAATACTGAAAATATTCTGAACCAAAAAATTGATCGAATTCTTGACCGGTTTGCAGACAAAACCCACCCCTAAAACTTGCCGAACCTTTTATTTACGGATGGTCTATGATTGCGCTGCCATTTCCGCTTCGCAATTTTCTTTTCCGCAGCCACAACCGCTTTCTTCCTGATCGCTGAAATCGTGGCTGTCCCAGTTCGGGTCGAGGCCGAGGTCTTTGAGCATTTGCAAATCTTTTTCGACGGGCTGGTTCAGCGTGGTCAAATAATTGCCGACCATCAGCGCGCTCGCGCCGGCCATGAAAATCATGCTTTGCGCGTCGCGCAAATTCACCGTGCGACCGCCGGCGATCATGATTTCCTGTCGCGGCAGAATGAAACGGAAGCACGCGATAGTTTTCAAAATTTCCATGACGGGCAGGGGCGCAAGTTTTTCAAACGGCGTGCCGGGAATCGGATTCAAAATATTTACGGGCACGACATTCGCGCCGATGGCCTTCAATTCAAACGCGAGGTCGCAGCGGTCGGCGCGCGTCTCGCCCATGCCGATGATGCCGCCGGAACAAATTTTAATTCCCGCTTTTTTCAAATAGCCGATAGTTTCAAGGCGGTCATCAAAAGTGTGCGTGGTGCAGGTCTGCGGAAAAAAGCGGCGCGAGCTTTCGAGGTTGTGGCCGTAACATTCGAGTCCAGCTTCTTTCAGGCGGTTCGCAACTTCCTGTTTTTTAATAATTCCGAGCGAGGCATCCGGCCGCGTTTTGCCGCTGGCTTTCAATTCGCGGATGCGGTCGCAAACTTCGTCCAGCATCTTGCCTTCGTTCAGCCCTTTCCACGCGGCGACGAGGCCGACGGCGGTGACGGAATTTTTATTCGCTTCGTCCGCAGCTTCGAGAACGGGTTCGGGATCAACGAATCCATATTTCGGCGAGCCGGTTTGATAAAAAGAGGATTGCGCGCAGAAGCTGCAATTCTCCGAACACGCGCCAGCTTTGGCGTTCACAATCGAGCACAAATGAATTTTATTGCCTTTGAATTTTTCGCGAATGCGATTCGCCCATGAGAGCAAATCCAGAATATCGGCGGAACTTTCCAAATTAAAAAGCCAAGAAGCTTCGTCGCGGGAAATGTGTCCGCCGCTCAAAACGCGTTCGCCGAGGATGGAAAGTTTGTTGTGCGTTGTCACGTCAACCAGGTTTGCTGTCATGGTTGACAGCGTAGTGTGCGGAAGAAATTTTGCAAGCGGACGTTATTGCGACGCGGGCGCGACGCGCGACGGAATTGCGGCGTTCAAATAAGCGGCCAACGACGCGATTTGCATGTCGTTGAGCGGGCCGCCTTCGGCATGTGAAAATGCGGGCATGAGCGAACCGGGTTTGCCATGCGCAATCCACGTCTGCCAGAATTGATCGTTGGTCGGCACCTTTAGATTGTGCAAATCGGGAACCATGGTGGCGCGATGTTCCGCTTCGTGGCAGATTCCGCAAACCGCCGCGTAAAGTTCCTGTCCGTATCGCGCCTCGGCATTTTTGGGAATGTGGCACGTCGCGCAATCGCCGTGAAAAACCGCCTGCCGATCCACTTTGGCGATGGCCATTTGCTGCTCGCGTTCGGCATCAGTTAATTTTCTTACGACGGGCGGAAGAATATCAATTCGCATCATCAACCTTTTAATGCCCTGGTCGGTGGTGACGCCCAGAGATTTGAAAAGCGTGCCGGACTTGCCCTCGAGATTGACGCTCAATTTGATTTCGCCATTGGTTCCGGGCGGCAACAACCACGGGGTCGGCGGCAATTGCGCCGTCGTGCAACCGCAAGAGGGTTTGACATTCAAAATCGTAACATTGCCGCCCGACACGTTTGTAAAACCAAAAGTAAAATGCGCCTGCGCCTCGCCGCTGTTCACGTTCGTCGCTTTCGACAAAGCGTCCCACGCCAGAATGCCATCGGGCAATTCCCGTGAGGCATGGGAAATGTCCGGCACATAAACCGGCGGAGTTGTGGCTACCGGCGGCGACCTGACGATTGGCTTCGCCGGCGCGGGCGCGGCGGACGTGCCTGCACGATGCTGAACACAGGCTGCGGAAAAAATAATTCCCGCCAGGGTGCAGGAAAAAATGCGTCGAAATTTCATAAATGAATTTTTTACAAATTAAACCATGCTAAAATTTTTGCGAGCCAGAAATTCTTTTCCACAAAAAATTCACAAACGATTCAGCGCGCTTAAAACTGCTTTGACCGAGGCGAGCTCAATGTTCGTGTCCACGCCCGCGCCCCATTTCATTTTGCCATCGGCGGTTTTGATTTGGATATACGCAATCGCCGCCGCTTCTTCGCCGCTGCTCAAAGCGTGTTCGCTGTAATTGGAAATTTCAAAACGCGGAATTCCAATTTGCGAAAAGCCGTGGACGAGCGCGGCGAGCGGGCCGTTGCCTGCGCCGAAAAATTCAACTGGTTTTCCGTCGCGCAATAATTTCGCGCGACATTTTACAATTCCATTTTTACTTTCCGTTTCAAATGATTTCAATTGCCATGGCGAATTGCGCTCGACGTATTCGCGCCAGAACATTTGTTTCAATTCCGCGCCCGAAACTTCGCGGCCAAGTTTGTCCACTTCGTCATTGGCAATCGGACCAAACTCGCGTTGAAAATCTTTGGGCAACGAAATTCCAAATTCGCTTTCGAGCAAATACGCCACGCCGCCTTTGCCGCTTTGTGAATTGACGCGAATGACTTCGCGGTATTCGCGACCAATGTCCGTCGGGTCAATCGTAAGATACGGCACGTCCCAATATGCCGATTCATGGGATGTTGGATGTTCGATGTTGGATGTTCGATGTTTTTCCTTCCATTCATTCAAACCTTTTTTAATCGCGTCCTGATGCGAACCGCTGAATGCCGTGAACACCAATTCGCCCGCGTAAGGATGTCGCGGCGGAATCGTCATGCCCGTGCAACGCTCGTAAATTTCAATGACGGAATTCAAATCCGAAAAATCCAATTTCGGATCAATGCCGTGCATATACAAATTCAATGCGACGGTCACGATGTCCAAATTTCCCGTGCGCTCGCCGTTTCCGAACAAAGTTCCCTCGACGCGCTCCGCGCCCGCGAGCAAACCAAGTTCCGTCGCCGCGACGCCAGTGCAACGATCATTGTGCGTGTGCAAAGAAATGATTAACGATTCGCGATTTTTTATATTGCGACATATCCATTCAATTTGATCCGCATAAACATTGGGCATCGCGACTTCGACGGTGTCCGGCAAATTCAAAATCATTTTTTGTGAGACGGCCATCCTGTCTGTCTCGGATTTTTTTACAGAAGATAACAAAGGCAACGAAGATTCTTTGTTATCTTCGTTTGCTTCTGTTTTTGGTTTTTTAGACAGGCTGGAAGCGTGTCCCACTTTTGGCAACCACACATCCATGACGGCTTCGGAAATTTCCTTCGCAAATTCCACTTCCGTCATGCTAAAACTTTCCGGCGAATACTGGAGCATGACTTCCGTGCCGTTGAGTTTGTGCAAACGTTCTTTGATCCATTGCGCGCCGCGCACGGCGACTTCAATGATTTCGCGTTTCGATTTTCCGAAAACAACGCGGCGTTGCGCGGGCGAAGTGGAATTATACAAATGAATGATCGCTTTCTTCGCGCCGACCAAAGATTCCACAGTTCGTTCGATTAAATCTTCGCGCGCCTGCACGAGCACTTGCAACCACACGTCGTCCGGCGCGTGATTTTTTTCGATGAGCAAACGGTTGAAATTAAATTCCGTGTTTGACGCCGATGGAAAGCCGACTTCGATTTCCTTGAAACCGATTTTGACGAGCGCCTGGAACAATTCCAGTTTCTGCGAAACGTTCATCGGCACGGCGAGCGCCTGATTGCCATCGCGCAAATCCACGCTGCACCAGCGCGGCGCGTGCGTGAGCGTGCGCGAAGGCCATCGCCGCTCGACCATTTTCGGCGCGTGTTGGAACGGACGATATTTCGATGACCGATTTTGCATGTTCATTTGCTTTCTAATTATTGCCGTCCGGCGACGAAGTTAAAATAAAAAACCCACCGCCGTCTGGCAGTGGGTTGATAAATTTCGGTGAACGAATCAAAACCCGACTGCCGCGCTGATCAGCAGCGCGTTCGCAAGCAGCAGGTTTAAGTTTTGAGTCACGCAGACAAATTAACGAAGCAAATGGCAGCGGTCAAATAATTAAACGCATGGAAAATTTTAAGTAAAGGTCATGGCAGAACAATAAAAGCGGGTCTTAAAATTCTTCAAAAAAGCGCTTGCGTTCTATTTTACGTCTGATAATTTACGCGCTCCTCGTCGCCCGCAAGGTCGTCAGGACAGCATGTTTGCGGACCGATAACTGATTTCCCACAGAAACAGGATTGATGGCTCGCCGACTTCGAAGTTGCTGATAAAAAACTTTTGCATTTATGCCAGTTAAACATTTTAGACCGCTAACGCCGTCCACGCGATACATCACGATCGCGGACTTTAGCGACATCACGAAGACGACGCCGGAGAAGTCGCTGGTCGTCACGCGGAAAAAATCCGGCGGGCGAAACCATTACGGT
>Ga0207933_1000688_pt1 | contig 30404 bp, 28 predicted proteins | sample NGESurdeep092012_4_FD_184488 | JGI IMG/M metagenome (GOLD analysis project Ga0207933, IMG submission 184488) | Arctic peat soil microbial communities from Barrow, Alaska - NGEE Surface sample F53-3 deep-092012 (SPAdes) | ecosystem: Environmental > Terrestrial > Soil > Wetlands > Peat ... | reverse complement strand
AAAACAAATACTATTCAATTCATCACGACCTATCTGCTTTATTCTATAAAATAATAAATACTCTTCGCGGCATTTTTAGATGCATCGCCTCCTTCAGACAGCAGTTGTTTTAGCTGCAAGTAATCTTCTTTTAATTGTTGTTGTTTTGAGGAATCCAACAAAATCTTGTTTAGTTCGATCGTGATTTTTTCAGGGGTAAGATCATGTTGAATTAATTCTTTTACTACTTCCCGGTTCATAATTAAATTAACCAGGCAAATGAACTTCAACTTCACCAGCCGCTTTGCAATCTGGTAAGACATATTGCCGGCTTTGTAACAAACCACTTCAGGAACGCCGAATAAAGCGGTTTCCAATGTGGCAGTACCCGAAGTCACCAAAGCCGCACCAGACTTCATCAGCAGCGAATAGGTGTCGTTTGCGATCATCTTTACATTGGCATACTCTTTTATAAAGCTGTCATAAAACTCATCTTCAATTGAAGGAGCTTTGGCAATGAAAAATAGGTAATCCGGAAAGTTTTTGGTAGCGGAAAGCATTACCGGAAGTTTGGCTTTTATCTCCTGTTTGCGGCTACCTGGCAAAAGAGCAATCGTTTTCTCTGATCGTTTTATTTCGGGATGATTCTTTTTAAAATTTTCGATCTCTTCAACTAATGGGTGTCCCACATATTCCACCTCGTAATTCCATTTTTTGTAAAATTCCTTTTCAAAAGGAAGAATGACGATCATTTTATCAATATCGCGTTTAATACTTTTTACCCTGCTTTCTTTCCACGCCCACACTTGCGGGGAAATATAAAAAACAGTTTTGAAATGATTTTCTCTAGCCCATTTTGCTATTCGCAAATTGAATCCGGGATAGTCAATAAAAATTATTATGTCAGGATTAAAAGAAGAAATATTGCTTTTGCAAAATTGAATATTCTTTAAAATAGCGGGAAGATTTTTTACCACCTCGATGAATCCCATAAAAGCAAGTTCTTTGTAATGCTTAACCAGAGTGGCTCCTGTGGCCTGCATTTTATCACCGCCCCAACAACGGATATCTGCACGCGAATCCAATTGTTTAAGTTCCTTTATTAAATTACTTCCATGTAAATCGCCGGAAGCTTCGCCGGCTATGATGTAATATTTCATGCAGGTGCAATGTACGATGCAAATTCAAATACAAATCTGCCCTTTTTCTTTGTTTACTGTCTCATAAAGAAATGAAATTATATTCCATCCAAAAACTGGCTTTGAATATAATCCACGACTGATGTTATGTTTTGCGTTTCTTCAAAAACTTTTAATTGACGGTCGGCGCCAGTGCCCACTTCAAGAATCCTGTTGACGTTGCCAATGGCATTTTTGATACCAAGTGGCCCGGCTACATCATCGATAAAATCGAGTAATTCATAAATAAGTACCCGTGTATTCACCTCCATCTCTTTGCCAAAATCTACCATACTGCCTTCAATGCCATAGCGGCTTGCGCGCCATTTGTTCTCATTGATGAGGGCTCGGGGATAAGTTATGAAATTTAGATTTTCCAGGCGAAGTTTATAGAGCTTGGCGCAAATCCCCTGGAAAAGGGCTGCTATCGTGATGGTTTCATGTACAGTTAGTGGTACATCACAAATTCTGAATTCAACTGTATTGAAGAAAGGATGCACTCTCAGATCCCACCAAATCTTTTTTGCATTGTCTATACAGTTCGTTTTCACCAACATTTTTACATAATTATCATAGGCTTCTATACTCTCAAAAAAATCGGGTATGCCTGTCCGTGGAAACTTGTCAAACACTTTGGTTCGGTAAGATTTATATCCGGTTTGCCTGCCTTCCCAGAAAGGTGAATTAGTACTCAATGCATAAATATGTGGTAAAAAATACCTGGCGGAATTCGCTATATGAATGGCCATTTCCCGGGTTTCCATCCCTACATGTACATGCAACCCAAATATTAAATTGCTCCTCGCGGCTTCCTGTAATTCTTTTACGATATCATTGTAGCGTACCTGGTCAGTAATCAACTGGCGCTCCCAGTGGCTGAAAGGATGAGTTCCTGAAGCGCCGACCATCAATCCAAGATCACCGGCAATTCCACTTATCGTTTTTCTTAGGGTAGCCACATCTACAAATGCCTCATCAATATCCTCGCAAATGTCGGTTCCTACTTCCACCACAGCCTGGTGCATTTCAGCTTTCACTTTATCCTTTAATATCTTTTCACCTTCCTGCACTATCCGTTGCTCATGGCTTTTTAGCTCGCGGGTCTTCGGATCAAGTACCATATACTCTTCCTCTATACCCAGCGTAAAATGTTTAAATGAAATAGCAGCCATATATTGTCTGATTAATTTGCTGATCTGCTGATTAGCCGATTAGCTGATTGTTTAATTTGTTTATTCGTTAATTACTTAATTAGAAATTTGCATAACTTATTCGTTTACTGCATTTGTATATGTCAAATTTCATTTTTCCTCCTTGGCAAATTAGAGTGTTTTCACATTTTCATATTGGCACATTAGTGAATTAGCACATTAGCATATCAGCTAATCAAGCCTTTACCTTCCGCGCTCAGTTTTACATACTCTCCCCATGTCAAATTATCTTTTCCGTCCTCCTGGTTTTGAGCTTTATTAATAGCAAAATTAGCCGCTGCCTCTACTACCCAATCAAAATTTCCCTGGCCTACACTGTTAAGTTCCGCATCCGGAGCAGGGTTACAGAAATCAATTGCATAAGGAATGCCATCGCGAAGCGCTAATTCCACGGTATTGAAATCGTATCCGAGATATTTGCAAATCCGTTTAACGGTATCAGTCATTAACTCTAATCGTTGCTGATCGGGTTTAAAATCTGCAACATAACGAAGGTGATGCGGATTGCGCGGTTCGTAAGGCATAATGCGCACATTATCTCCTCCGATGCAGTAACACCGATAATATTCATCAAATATAATTTCTTCTTGCAACATCATAATCAGTTCCCCCGTTTCTCCATGTTTCGTAAAAAAATCGTCGATACCCGTTACTTTATACACACTTTTCCAACCACCGCCGGCATGCGGTTTCATATAGGCCGGAAAACCGATATAATTAAAAATACTTTCCCAATCCAAAGGGTAAGCCAGATTTGAAAATGACTGGTCGGTAGTGTCAACAGGAAGCGAACTTGAAGGAATAATAACTGTTTTGGGAACGGGCACATTTATTTTGGTCATCAGGCAGTTATTGAAAAATTTCTCATCTGCGCTCCACCAAAATGGATTGTTGATAACTGCTGCTCCACAAAGGGCAGCGTTTTTCAAATAAGCCCTGTAAAAAGGAACGTCCTGCGAAATACGATCAATAATTACGGCATATCCGCTGCTATCTCCCTGAATCACTTTATCAATATGCACCGGCTCGGCCGTGATTCCGTCTATATTTTTTTGGTTTACTCTTTCAATAAAAGCGTCTGGAAAACTTCTTTCTTTGCCGAATAAAATGCCGATCTTTTTCATAGTGACTGTTTTAAAGTTGAAGAATAAAACGGAAGCAGACTGCTTTCGCTGTCTAAATGTATTTTATCAAAGCTAATTTATCAAAATTAATTTTGTAATTAGTTCGTGTTAGGTTCATTAATAAATATTGACATTTGACGATTACAAATAAAAGCCGGAGCCATATAGTAAGACATTTTCTTTTATGTCAGCCGTCATTCTTGATGTTACGGATTTATGACACATTTACCAGTGTGAATTGGATTGATCGTATTTATTTTTTTTGGTGGTTTTCAAAATATATCGAATGTGGCATTTAGTATTTTATTTTCTTATTTTTGAAGACGAATATGCAAATAGACAAACTGCCTGCTACCATTACCAAATCTAAAACCATCACGTCAGTGTTTCTGCACAGGGACGTAATATTAGATTTCTATTTTTCGTCAGCCGATATTAATCTACAGCAAGTCAGTTTGCTTTTAATTAACGACGGTCAGGATCTTCGCACCATGAAATTTGAAGAAATTCTTGACGCACTTTCGGGCGAAACCGAGCCTTTAGTCTGCGTCGGAATCCATTGCGGTGATGATAGAAGAGATGAATACGGTACCGCCAGCACACTGGATTACAAAGGCCGCGGTACAAAATCAGGCTTATACCAACGGTTTATTTTCGAGGAATTACTTCCGTTTATCAAAAGAGAACTCGATATAAAATCTTTCAAAGACAAGTCATTTTGTGGTTTTTCTCTTGGCGGCTTGAGTGCTTTAGATACAGTTTGGAATCACGCTGATGAGTTTTTGAAAGTGGGCGCGTTCAGCGGCTCGTTTTGGTGGCGCAGTGTTTCACAGGACGATCCGGAATTTACAGAAGATGATCACCGTATCATGCACAACGAAATAAAAAATGGACAGTACTATTCATGGCTGAAATTCTATTTTGAAACAGGCACACTCGATGAACTTGCCGACAGGAATAAAAACGGAATTATAGATTCTATTGACGATACACTTTCGCTCATTAATGAACTGACGAAGAAAGGCTACAATCCTAAAACTGATATTTGCTACAAAGAGTTAAAAGATGGTCATCACGATGTGGCTACCTGGGCCAGGGCTTTCCCTGATTTTTTAAGATGGGGATGGGGGAAACAATCCCGTGACTAATTAATTAGCCGATAACCTAAAAACCTTGCCTTAAGAATTTGAGTTAAATTCTATTTTTGAGGGACGATTAATTTATCCGATATTCAAAAGGAGGTTTTAATCAATTGAATTTCAATTTTGTTATTTAATTTGAATAGATAAGTATTCTAGACTGATAATCAAGGAATAAGGTCTATTTAAGAGATTTCATAAAAAAACTTCCGCCCTATTAAGACGGAAGTTTTTTAATAATTTAATCCTGGGGTAATGGTTTTTCAGGTTTAAACTTTTTTTGGCATTGCAGCCTGGTTTTCACAGAGGATTATTATTTTCGAAAGGTACAAATTCAAACAAAAATAGAAGTTGACTGATATCAGATTTTAGTTGGTTTTTCCCGGATTATGGGGCCGATATTTATCGGAATAATTTTTCAACGGATTTGGATTCAATTCATGATTAATGTTTGTTTTAACATCAATCAACTTCTGGAACAAAGATATGGATCACCAAATCATTGACAAGCGCGTTTATTCTCAATTTTTAAATCAATGTATTTACGGTAAAAATAGTAGATTAACGCAGAATGGTTATCGTATAAATACTTTTTACCTGATGTTTCTATTAGTGATTAATTGAAAAAGCCATGATTTAGCTAACCATGCGATCCATCAATTTGTTTAACTTAATTTTCAAAGAATTAATTTCGCAGCAATTATGAAATCAGGATTTGTAAACATTTTTGGGAAGCCCAATGCAGGCAAAAGCACTCTGCTCAACGCTATTATGGGCGAAAAGTTGGCAATCGTTTCGCCCAAAGTACAAACCACACGACATCGCATCAAAGGAATTTTAAACGATAAAAATTATCAAATTATTTTTTCTGACACGCCCGGCATTATCGAACCGAAATATAAACTTCATGAAAAAATGATGCAGGCTGTAAAAGGCAGCCTGGAAGATGCGGATGTCGCGTTACTTATTACCGACATAAAAGATGATTTAAAAGAGGTGGATGAAATATTTTCTAATCTCTCGTTAAAAGTTCCGGCAATTGTAATACTCAATAAAATTGATACAGCAAACCAAGAAATAATTGACAAAGCTGTTTTGTTTTTTTCTGAAAAAAAGTATTGCAAAGAAGTGATCGCGATATCTGCTTTAAAAAATACCCGTGTACAGGAATTGATAGACCACATTGTTGCACTGGTTCCCGAAGGCGAACCATTTTATACGGATGATAACCTGAGCGATCTTCCGATTAAATTTTTTGTCGGCGAATTGATCAGGGAAAAGATTTTTCTTCTGTTTCAGGATGAGATCCCCTACCATTCGACTGTTTTAGTGCAGGAGTTTAAGGAGAAGACAACGCTCACGAAAATTTCGGCTGATATCATTTTGCAAAGAGAAACTCAAAAAGGAATCGTATTGGGACATCAAGGGCAAATGATCAAAAAATTAGGAACCCTTGCAAGGAAGGATATCGAAGAATTTATCGGAAGAAAAGTCTTTCTTGAGTTGTTTGTAAAAGTGCGTCCAAAGTGGCGGGATAATGAAATACATTTGCGGGAATATGGATATTGATAGTAGTGCATAGCAATCACATATGAGTTAATGGTTAGGTGTTATAGTTATTTGAAAATTCTATAAAAAGAAGTATGAATTCATTTGGAAAAAATTTCAGTGTACAGATTTTTGGGCAATCGCATGGCGAATATGTGGGTTTAATAATTGATGGATGTCCTCCGGGAATAGATATTACTCCTGAAGATTTTAAACAAGATATTGAAAGAAGAAAACCCGGAGCCAAAGGTACCACACCAAGAAAAGAAGATGATATCCCTGAAATAATCAGCGGAGTCTTTAAAGAAAAAAGCGCGGGCTCCCCTATCACCATTTTATTCAAAAACAGCAACACACGGAGTGCAGACTATGAAAAATTAAGAGCTGTGCCGAGACCGGGGCATGCGGATTTTGTGGCGCATAAAAAATACAAAGGCTTTGAAGATTTTCGTGGTGGGGGACATTTTAGCGGAAGGCTGACGGTAGCTTTGGTTGCCGCGGGCGTGATTGCAAAAAAGATTATTGAATCATTTTCTGAGAATAAAAAAATTAATATCAACGCGACTATTTTAGAAATTGGGGGTGAAAAGGATCTTGAGAAAGGTTTACAAAAAGCGGTGGATGCCAAAGATTCTATCGGAGGTATTGTAGAATGTAAAGTTTCTAATTTACCGATCGGGCTTGGAGAGCCTTTTTTCGATTCGGTGGAATCTTTAATTAGCCATGCGGTGTTTTCAATTCCTGCCGTAAAAGGCATTGAATTTGGCGCTGGATTTGCCGCAGCGAAAATGTTCGGAATTGAGCACAACGATTCTATTATAAATCCGGACGGAACTACTGCTACCAATAACGCGGGGGGAATCGTTGGGGGGATAACCAACGGTAATGAATTGGTATTTCGCATTGTGGTAAAGCCAACTTCATCTACGCCAAAAGAGCAAAAGACACTAAACGTAGAAAGCGGTATTGTAGAACCGTTTTCTGTAAAAGGAAGACACGATTTATGTATTGCGTTACGGGTACCCGTCGTTTTAGAAGCTGTAACGGCAATGGTTTTGGCAGATTTAATGTTAAATGTATCATCTTACCAGTAAACAAAGAAATAAACATCATTCCTGTTTTGTTCCATTACCAAACGATTACGGAATAATATACACATCTTCAATGAAAAAATATTCCGGAGATTGGTTTTTGAGAATACTTATTGATAAAATATCGAATTGAATTTTTTTCCATTGGGGAAACAATACAAGATACTCTTCGGATGCATTGATCAGGTTTTCCAGCTTCTTCTTAGTAACATCATCTTCAGGAAAACCAAATTTCCGCGTTCTTCTCGTTTTTACTTCTATGAAATGCAGGATATCATTCAGTGAAGCGATTAAGTCCACTTCCCAATGGCTGTGATGCCAGTTTTGATGAAGTATTTTGAATCCTTTTTTTAAAAGAAACTCGTGGGCCATCTTTTCTCCAAGGTGCCCGGTATTATTATGGTTGGCCATAAGACGAAAAAGATAGGCTAATATTTTTAATGTTTACATAAACACTTTTTCATTTGCTTCTCTCCTCACAACATAATAACTTCCGAATAGGATAGCAGAAAAAATAAATGTAGAAGCTAAGCTCCATGGATAAAATGGCAAACCATCACCATAGCACATCATCAATCCTGCGAAAGTTTTTGGTCTTCCCAGGCCGGCTAGTGGAGAGGAACTGGCCCATACTAAAAAGTTAGAAATCAGAAAATAAGCAGTAGGCGCTGCAAACGAAGCAACAGCAATTTTTTTTATATCAAAACCCTTGATAAAAAATCCAAACACGGTAAGGCCAGCAAACAAAATATAATTTAATACCTGCCCATCGTAAAAGCCATATATTTTGCCAACACCATTTATATATAATAATTGATATAAAGCGTCCGAAACGAACATTGCTAAAATTGGCAACAGAAAAGCGAACTTTTTATCTTTTATAATAGCGCCGCCAAAAATCGCCATGGCTATCTGTGGTGCAAATCCATAAAGGCGTCCGGGCATGATCCGATAAAGGGAAGCAATTACAATTAATAAAATAAAGCTGAATATAAGCTGCCTGTTAATTTTCATGAGCGTGTATTTTTGGCAAAAATAAGAATAATATTTTTTGGGTGTGTGAAATTAAACTGCCTAAGATGGCTAACTACTTGCATTTTCGATTTGAAATATTTGATCCGAAGAAAACAGTAAACAGACTTCTTTGCAATATTTCTATTTTGCGGTTGTAACTGTAACCGTGTAATTTTTAGATCTTTCCAATTGTGTTTAAAGTCCCTTTTCATATCCTTCATCCACCAGCAAATTTTTGCCGTCAGCCGCCTGCGTAGCCAGTTCGTCGCACCGGTTGTTCATTACATTTTCAGCATGACCTTTTACCCATTTAAATTGGACTTTGTGTCTTTTTGCGAGTTCGTAATATCTCATCCATAGATCGCTGTTTTTTTTCCCTCCTTTAAAATTGGTTTTTACCCATTTGTTCAGCCAGCCTTCCATCACGGCTTTTACCACGTAGCTGCTGTCAGAATAAACAATCAATTCCAAATCGTTTTTCTTTAGCGCTTCCAACGCCGCGATTACCGCCATCAATTCCATTCGGTTGTTGGTGGTAAGCCGGTATCCCTGAGATAGTTCTTTTTTGATGGTACCCCAAATCAAAACGGTCCCGTATCCACCCAGGCCAGGGTTTCCACGCGATGAACCGTCTGTGTAAACGATGATAGAATTTTTATCCATTAGAATAATTAAGAGAGAATTAGAGTATTAGATAAGTTAAAACGACCAAATGTTCATTTTCCTTTAAGGTCTTTATTTGGTTACAAAATTTTTCACACCTGGAAAACACCGGTTTTAAATTCACCAATATCAGGATTATGATTGGCAGCAGATAAATTTTCGGAAATGATTTTCCTGGTTTCAAGCGGATCAATAATAGCGTCTATCCATAAGCGTGCGGCGGCATAAACCGCTGTAGTCTGTTCCGCATATTTATCAGTCATCTTCTTCAGGAAACTTTGTTCGTATTCTTTTGTAATTTCTTTTTTATGTGCTTTTAGTGAAGCTTCTTCTATTTGCCATAAAGTCTTGGCAGCCTGTTCCCCGCCCATCACAGCTATCTTTGCTGATGGCCAACCATAAATAAATCGCGGATCGTAGGCTTTGCCACACATAGCGTAATTGCCTGCACCGTAGGAATTACCCAATATAAAAGTCAATTTCGGAACTACCGAATTGGCCACAGCATTTACCATTTTAGCACCATCTTTTATGATTCCTGCATGCTCACTTCGGCTGCCTACCATAAAGCCTGTAATATCCTGGAAGAAAATAAGTGGTATTTTTTTCTGATTACAATTCATAATGAAACGTGCGCCCTTATCTGCGCTATCATTATAAATGACGCCGCCCATTTGTAACTCGCCTTTTTTATTTTTGATATTTAGCCTTTGATTAGCTACAATGCCTACGGCCCAACCATCTATCCGGGCGTAGCCACAGATGAGGGTTTTGCCATATTCTTCTTTAAATTCAATAAAGGATGAAGCGTCCATAATTCTGTCAATGATCTCGTGCATGTCGTAAGGTTTCGCATTTCCTTCAGGGAAAAAACTATAGATGTCATTTGGCTCTTTTGACGGAGCTACGGATTTTTGGCGATTGAAACCCGCTTTAGGAAAATCGCCGATTTTTGAAACAATCATTTTTATACAGTCAAGGCACTCTTCTTCCGTCTTAAACTTATAATCTGCTATTCCGCTTATCTGGGTATGGGTGTTCGCGCCACCCAATGTTTCACTATCTGTAATTTCTCCGATTGCTGCTTTTACGAGATAAGGCCCGGCAAGGTAAATAGAACCATTGCCCTCTACCATTAATGTTTCGTCGCTCATGATGGGCAAATAAGCTCCACCAGCTACGCATGGCCCCATGACCGCCGCAATTTGTGTAATTCCCATTGCACTCATTTTCGCATTGTTTCGGAAGATTCGCCCAAAATGTTCTTTATCAGGAAAAATTTCGTCTTGCATGGGAAGAAAAACGCCGGCACTGTCTACCAGGTAAATTACTGGAAGATGGTTCTCCATCGCGATCTCCTGCATACGAAGATTCTTTTTGCCCGTAATAGGAAACCAGGCTCCGGCCTTCACCGTTTGATCGTTGGCAACGATGACGCATTGCTTACCGCTTACATAACCAACTCCAGCTACAACACCTCCTGCAGGACAGCCGCCATGTTCCTGATACATGCCATAACCCGCAAAGGCGCCAATTTCGATAAATGGTGTTTCTTTATCCAGCAGATATCCGATGCGTTCTCTTGCAGTAAGTTTGCCGCGATCCTTTTGTTTTTGAATTGCTTTTTTACCGCCGCCTTCCTCTATCTCATTTAATAAAGTATTTATCTTACTCCAACCTAGCTTATTGGCGTCTTCGTTTTTATTTAACTCTATGTCCATAACTTTTTATTATTATCAAATTTAAAGGATTAATTGGATCAAGCAATTGGCAAAGGGTTGAACACTGAAAGCTGAACTGTAAGTCTCAAAACAATTTTTTTAATTTTAATGCAGGTTTTTCTACAACATTCTATGAGAACCAACAACACGGGATTAGAGCCATGGCAGTTAAAAACATCAAGGCGACAGGGGTGATAGTTGGATTTTTATAAATAAACATTTGCTGAATTGGAAAAGCGTATAAGTACATAGAATAGGAAAAATCATTTCTTTTAAAAAATTCACTAAACACAACAGGAGTTTTAAAACTCATCCATAAAGTAAAATACGAAAAACAAATTAATTCACTCACTTCGTTTGCAATTCAAATCTTAATCTTATCAAAGTAGCTCCTAAAAATAGCCATTAATTGAAAGTGTTGAAAATAAAAGTCCCATCAAAAATACGGTTAGAAGCATAAGCACTATAAGCGCCGGATATATTCTCAAAAAACGCTTCCAGATAAACTGTTTTAAACTGATGTATGAAAGAAGGCTTTGCGTGATTAATAAGCCGCTGAAAAAAAATGATCAACCCTATTCTGCTTAATGGAACAGATTCGCCCGTGAACCTTCGTAAAAACTATCTTTTATAATTATTGGTAAGATCAAATGAATGAGTGATCAAAACAAATAAAGCTGCAAAATGACGGAGCAACTTTATATTGTTTGCAGTACGTGTTGAAGTGCTCTTTATATTCATTCCTGTTTTTAAATAGGGATAAAGATAGATTTCATTAATAAATGCCGGGAAAATAGAAATCTAAGGTAATTCTTGCTTTACTGAAGAAAATAATAGTCAAATTTTTGAAATAGAAATCGAAAGAGCCTCCTTCGTTTTATCCGTAATCTTAAAACGATCATCAATCCTTTGCCCGATGATCCAGATAATTTTTTTATTACTTTCGATAACCCAAATTTTTTCTTTGTCGGTTAAAGATAGTTTTTGATCAATAAAAAATTTAGTGAGTTTCTTTTTCCCCTTCATCCCCAGAGGATAAAAATAATCACCTTTCTTCCATTTGCGCAGCAACAAAGGGAATGTGATATTTCTTAAATATAATGTGGCAATGTCTTTTGATGTGGATGGATGTTCATTCAAATTTTGATGCTTTCTTAATTTTAATTTACCCAATTCAAAATCAACTTTAGCATCCGTTTCATTAATTAAAATATGATGGGCTTCCATCGTATTTATCGGCGCAATGATAAGCCAGTTACGATTTCTGATAATTTTATGCGTAGCAGATGAAATGTATTTTCCGCTTTCAGCACGTAATAAGGCGATCGCTTCAGTTGTCTGATGTGGAGTGAACCCAAAATCTTTTATAATTTCATACATGATTGTTTTCAAAGGCGTTGACTTCAATAATTTCAAAACAGGAATATGGATTTCGTTTCCTTTCTGTTCTAATAATTTTTTCTTGTGAAGACTAATTGACTGCTGATATAAAATATCTATTTCATTAAATTTTTCAATATTCTTTGTAAGATTTTCTTCGGCCTGTGGAAATACTTTTTGCACTGACGGAATCAAATGATGACGGAAATAATTCCGCGTGTATTTATCAGATTCATTGGATGAATCTTCTACAAACGAAAGGCTATTTTCTTTTACAAAAGATAAAATATCGTCCTTCGTTGCGAATAATAATGGACGAATTATTTTCCCGTTTTTCGATAAAATTCCCTGCAAACCTTTTATTCCAGTGCCTTTAAAGAAATTCATTAATAGAGTTTCAATATTATCATTTGCATGATGTGCCGTCAGAATGTAGGATGTCTGATGTGGGATGTCTGATGTGAGATGTCCGATGTCTGACGTGGGCTTCCCGTCGTCGGTCGTCGGTCGTCGGTCGTCGGCTCTCAGCAACTCATCAAACCATCCATATCTCAATTCCCTCGCTGCCACCTGCGTAGAAACTTTATTTTCCTCCGCATAATTTTTAGTGTCAAATTTCTTTACATGAAATTTCACGCCATATTTGTCAGCAAGTTCCCTTACAAATTTTTCGTCCCTTTCGCTCTCCTCTCCTCTCAACTGAAAATTGCAGTGTGCTATTACAAAATGAAAACCTGCCTCTTGGCACAGCTCGCAAAGAACAACAGAATCCGCCCCACCACTGACTGTCAGCAACAGGAAATCATTTTTCTGAAAAAGATGTTGCTGCTCAATATTTTTTACAAATTCATTTAATAAAGACATGTTGCATTTTTAATCGTTCGCTCGTAAGGACAGGTCGCGCCCTGTCCTTACGAATCCAATTCATCTTCCGCATCTTCGTAAGCGCCCTGCAATTCACTATAGGCATGCGAATCGTTAGCTGCCTCAGCTACTTCCATTCCTCTTTTATAAACGCGCATCGCTTTTTGAGGATCGCCAATCCTTTCCAATAATTTTCCTAAATGGTAATACGAACCGAGATAAGTTGGTTCTCTTTTAAGTATTTCGTTAAACAACTTTTTCGCCTCCACATCATTTCCTACTTTGATGTATTCCAATGCAAGCGCATGCTGCAAAAAACTGTCTTTGTCAGCAGTTTTCAAGTATTCTTTAAGCTTATTAATCCTGTCCATCAAAACTTTTTTACGTTTTTATTCCTTAGTATCTTTGCACCTCCTAAAAGAGACGATATGAAGATACTGGTTTGCATCAGCAAAACGCCGGATACGACGGCAAAAATAGCCTTCACAGATAACAACACGAAATTTTCCGAAGCAGGTGTGCAATTCATCCTCAATCCTTATGATGAATGGTACGCTTTAGTGAGGGCAATTGAATTGAAAGAAGCAGATTCTTCCACAGTATTGCATTTAATCAATATTGGCGGCGCAGATAACGATCCAATCATCCGTAAAGCATTAGCGCTCGGTGGCGATGAAGCGTTCAGGGTAAACAGCGACAGCCATGATGATTTTTTTATCGCTTCGCAAATAGCCGAAGTGGCCAAACAAAATAATTACGATCTTATTTTTACCGGAAAAGAAACAATAGATTACAACGGTTCGTCCATTGGTGGCATGGTGGCTGAATTACTAGGCCTTCCGTTCATTTCTCTTGCGACCAAATTTACGCTGAACGGAAATACAGCAATTGTAGAGCGCGAAATAGAAGGCGGTGAAGAAGTAGATGAAGTAAATCTTCCAGCGGTAGTTAGTTGCCAGAAGGGAATTGCTGAACAAAGAATTCCGAACATGCGAGGCATAATGGGTGCCAGGACAAAACCTCTGAAAGTGCTTGATCCAGTGAAGGCAGATACTTTTACTGAAATCGCTTCTTTTGAATTACCACCGGCAAAAGCAGGAGTAAAATTAATTCCTGCTGATCAGCCTGAAGAATTGGTGAGGCTGTTGCATGAAGAAGCGAAAGTAATATAGAGTTTAGATGGTTTAGAAAGTTTAAAAATTGAAATCTTACTTATTTGTTTGTTTACTATTAAGTTTAGAAGAGTAATATTGTTTATTGATAATTTTTAATTTACAAAATGAGCGTATTAATATTTTTAGACCAGGCAGATAGCCACATAAAAAAAAGTTCTTTTGAAGCAGCTTCCTATGGAGCAAAGCTGGCAGAAAATTTAAATACTTCTGCAGAAGGGATCTTGTTAGGAAACGTATCTGACGATTTATCTGCATTGGGAAAATATGGTTTGAAGAAAATTTACGCCGTAAAAAAGGACGCGTTGAATAATTTTGATGATGAAGTTTTCACTCACATTATTGCCGAGGCGGCAAAAATTGCTGATGCAAAGGTGATCGTGTTTTCCAACAACTTTAACGGCAAATCAATTGCTCCACGCTTGTCCGTAAGATTAAAAGCTGGACTAGTTTCCGGAGCCATTGCTTTACCGGATACAGCAAACGGTTTTGTAGTAAAAAAAAGTGTTTTTAGCGGAAAAGCTTTTGCCAATGTTTTTATTAAAACGGAAATAAAAATAATTTCTTTAAACGCCAACTCTTACAAAGTAACTGAAGTTGAAGGAACGGCAGAAGTTGCTGAATTAAATGTTGAAATTCAGCAGTCGAAAGTAAAAATAAAAGAGGTTAAAAAAATAGAAGGAGAAATTCCTTTAGCAGAAGCTGAAATAGTAGTCAGCGGCGGTCGCGGGCTGAAAGGTCCTGAGAACTGGGCAATCGTAACAGACCTGGCTAAAGCGCTTGGAGCAGCTACAGCGTGTAGTCGGCCTGTGAGCGACAGCGACTGGAGGCCACATCATGAGCACGTAGGACAGACAGGGCTTACGATTGCTCCAAATTTATATATTGCGATTGGCATCTCGGGCGCCATTCAGCACCTTGCAGGCGTTAACAGAAGCAAAACAATTGTTGTAATCAATAAAGACCCTGAAGCACCTTTTTTTAAGGCGGCTGATTATGGGATTGTCGGTGATGCTTTTGACGTAGTTCCTAAAATTACAGAAGCCGTTAAAAAATTAAAAGGCATCAGTTAGCTTTCATTAAATTTGCTTTTTTTTCTAAAATCTTACGATTCACAAAAGGCATTTAATTTTTATATTTGTTATTCAAAATAAGTCCGGAATTTCCGGGATGAGATAATATGAAGAAAATAGAACTGGAAATTGTAGCGCTTTCTCACAGTATTACTCAAACGCATTCTTATGCGGTCGTGATGGGCGAAGTAAATGGATTAAGAAGGTTACCGATAGTAATTGGAGGTTTTGAAGCACAGGCAATAGCTGTTGCCCTGGAGCGGATGCAGCCCAGCCGCCCTCTCACGCACGACCTCATGAAGAATTTTATGATGGCGTTTAATATCGACCTTCACGAAATTATTATTAATGACCTCCAGGAAGGAATTTTTTATTCAAAATTAATTTGCTCTTCCGATAAGGATACCATTGAGATAGATTCGCGTACTTCGGATGCAGTGGCTCTCGCTGTTAGGTTTGGATGCCCCATTTATACTTACGACAATATTCTGGACAGTGCCGGAATATTGATGGATGAAGATGAGAAAAAGAAAAAAGTAGTGGTAACGCATAACGATGACAAAAGTGACGACCTCAAAAAAATGACAATCCCCGAATTAGAATCCATGCTGAATGACGTATTGGAACATGAAGACTACATCAAGGCGGCTTCTATCAGAGATGAAATCAATAGAAGGAAGGGAAACTGATAAGGAATCTTTGACGTGGGATGTCTGATTTTGGGTGTTGGTTGTCTTTTCTTATTTCTTATAACAGATTTCTTATTCTCTTATCTCCTCATGCTAATTTTCCCCAACTGCAAAATAAATCTCGGGCTTAATATTCTACAAAAAAGAGAAGATGGTTTTCATGACATAGAGACTGTTTTTTTTCCAATACCATTTACGGACGCTTTAGAGATAATTACTTCGGAAAACCCAACACAATTTATAAACTCAGGGATTTCAGCAGGTGGAATTGAAAACAACTTATGCTTAAAAGCATACCGTTTGCTCAAAAAAGATTATCCCCAATTACCCGAAATTAATATGCATTTGCATAAGGCAATACCGACAGGAGCCGGACTTGGCGGTGGTTCTGCAGATGCAGCTTTTACATTATTACTTCTTGATAAAAAATATGAACTCAATATTCCGGATTCAAAATTATCGAGCTATGCGTTACAGTTAGGAAGTGATTGCCCGTTCTTTTTATTGAACAAACCTTGCATCGCTTCGGGACGCGGAGAAAAAATGGAAGAAATAAATCTTTCGCTTTCAGCATATAAAATTTTGCTTATTAATCCAGGAATCCATGTTAATACCAAAGAAATCTTTCAACAAATAAGACCTGCGTTTCCTTTTAAAAAAATACAAGAAATCGTTCAACAGCCTATCGACACCTGGAAAGAAGAATTAGCGAATGAGTTTGAAAGCGCTGTTTTCTCATTACATCCTGAAATAGAAAAAATTAAAGAGGGTTTGTATTATCATAAAGCAATTTACGCCTCCATGACCGGAACAGGAAGTACTGTTTTTGGAATCTTCAATAAAGGTGATTACATTGATTATCCTGCTAAAAATGGATATTTTCAAAAATGGATCTAAAAATTGATTTAGACATCTTTCCGAAATCCGTGAATTCAGACAAAATAGAAATCTTAATTATTCCTTCGTTTACTATAATGATTTTTTTGATAAATTTGCATTACGATATAATGACTTACAAAGTACACATACAACATTTCCTCTCAAAGAACCTGGATTTCTTAGATCACAGATTCTGACCATATCGTCAAATTATTGTTGTTCATTGAGCACATTCTAATTTTTCTTCATTTTTTTATTTTCTTCAATTTTTTAAAGTTTTTTTTATGTCAGTTCAATCTACTGCATCGCAAACAGAGTATTTCATTGATCTCGAAAACCAATTTGGTGCGCATAATTATCACCCGCTTCCTGTTGTATTAAAGGAAGGCAAAGGCGTTTTTGTTTGGGATGTTGAAGGAAAAAAATATTACGATTTCTTAAGCGCATATTCAGCAGTAAACCAGGGCCATTGTCATCCGAAGATCATTAAAGCATTAATAGAACAGGCACAGAGGCTAACGCTTACCAGCCGGGCTTTTCATAGCGAACAAATTGCTATTTTTTCCAAATTCGTTACTGAATATTTTGGATACGATAAAGTGTTGCCCATGAACACCGGTGCCGAAGCGGTAGAAACAGCTTTGAAACTTTGCAGGCATTGGGCATACAGGGTAAAAAAAGTCGAAGAAAATAAAGCGAAAATAATTGTGTGCAGTGGTAACTTTCATGGAAGGACTTTAGGAATCATTTCGTTTAGTAATGACCCTGTTGCTAAAAAAGATTTCGGCCCATATCTCACAGGTTTTGAAACCATTCCCTATAATGATCTTCCGGCGCTGGCAGAAGCTTTGAAAGATGAAAATGTTTCCGGATTTTTAGTAGAACCTATCCAAGGCGAAGCAGGCGTAAATGTTCCAGAAGATGGTTACTTGTCAAAAGCCAAACAATATTGCACGGATGCAAATGTGCTTTTTATTGCGGACGAAATACAAACGGGGTTGAGCCGTACCGGAAAAATGCTTTGTTGTGATCACGAAAATGTAAGGCCTGATATTTTAATATTGGGAAAAGCTTTAAGCGGTGGTACGCTGCCGGTGAGTGTTGTACTTGCCGATGACGAAATTATGCTTACAATCAAACCAGGAGAACATGGCAGTACCTATGGTGGAAATCCTTTGGCAGCAAGCGTTGCAATGGCTGCCTTGCAGGTTTTAAAAGAAGAAAAGCTGGCAGAGAATGCAGAGAATTTGGGCAAACTTTTCAGAGAGGAATTAAAAAAAATAAATTCGTCACATATCTTAAAAATACGTGGGAAAGGTTTGTTGAATGCCATCATTATTGATCATGATGATAAACAAGCCGCATGGAATGTATGTTTAGAATTAAAACAAAATGGCCTCCTTGCAAAACAAACACATGGTGATATCATTCGTTTTGCCCCTCCACTAATTATTACAAAAGAACAGATAATGGATTGTGTGCAGATTATTAAAAATAGCTTGGAAGTCCTAGATTGAGACAACGCTTTATTGTAAAGAAGTTTTTAAGGGAGGAGGTCTTTTTTATTTTAAAAATCGTGGGTTAATTTTTTTTAGTAAAATAATTTATCAGATGTATGATCAATTATTTGATGGAGTAGTAATTGTAGACGAAACCGTTGTAACTTCAGGAGCCGAAACTGGTACCTGCGGTGCAGGTGGAACTGTATCTTTATGGTTCATGCCGGCTTCGATTTCGTCCTTTACATGTTGTTTTGCGTCATTAAATTCACGGACACCTTTCCCAATTCCGCGCATTAGATCGGGGATTTTTTTTCCTCCAAAAAATAATAATATTACCAAAAGAATCAATAGCCATTCAGATTCTCCAGGCATTGAAAGGAGCAAAACAGGTTTCAGGATAACGCTTAACATGATGTATGAATTTAATTTTTAAAAAATCCTATTTGCAAAGTTAGCTGAAGCAAAGTCAGCGTATTGTAATATTTCTTTTCTAATCAAAATGAAATGCAAATGTTTATTCAAAATTAATTAAAAAATAAAAAAAATCCCCGAACAGATTTGTGTCGGGGTGAAGAATTAAAATCAAAGGTATTAATTAGCTGAAGGATTTGCAGATTTCACGGAATCCTTTTCTTTCATTCCAGCTTCCAGTTCGCTTTTTACGTGATCTTTAGCATCATTAAATTCCCTGACACCCTTTCCGATTCCGCGCATCAAATCTGGAATTTTTTTGCCTCCAAAAAATAATAAAACAACAAGAAGGATTAATATCCACTCTGAACCACCGGGCATAGAGAGCATCAAAACGGGTTTAAGAAAAACGCTTAGCATAATTTATTTTTTTTTGTTGAATAATAATGTAATTCAAAGTTAACGCAATTGATGGTTTAACCAGAAAAATAAATAAGTTCCGATAAATTTGCTGAATGTAGTTACGTAAAAGTAAGAAGTATGGTTTTTAAATTAATTACTTTTAAATTCTTTAACAAATAAAAAAAACAAAAAATGAATTATTGGCTGGTAAAATCGGAACCGTTTAAATATAGCTGGAAGCAGCTATTGAAAGATAAAAAGACATTTTGGGATGGGGTGAGGAATTATGCCGCGAGAAATAATCTTCGTGATATGAAAAAGGGCGACGAAGTTTTCTTTTATCATAGTAATGAGGGTATGGAAATCATAGGTGTCGCGATGATTGTGAAAGAATCTTACCAAGACCCTACAACTGATGATAAAAATTGGGTGGTGGTGGATTTAAGTCCGGTAAAGACGTTGAAAAAATCTATAACCCTTTCGGAAATTAAAGCCACACCTGAGTTAGAAAATATGGAACTGGTAAAGAATTCAAGACTTTCTGTACAAAAAGTAACCGATGATGAATGGAAGTTTATATTGAAAATGAGCAATAGTTAGCTAATTGACAAAAATCCCTTGTATTGAAAAAAAATCTTGTCGTGCTTACAGGTGCCGGAATCAGTGCCGAAAGTGGTTTACAGACATTTCGGGACAACGATGGTTTGTGGATGGGCTATGACGTTTATGAAGTAGCATCGCCCCAGGGATGGGAAAAAAATCCCGGGTTAGTTTTAGACTTTTATAATCAGCGGAGAAAAGAAGTTGCTAAAGCGTTACCTAATAAAGCCCACAATGGAATTGCTGAATTGGAAAGTCTCTTCAATGTAACGGTGATTACCCAGAATATTGATGATTTGCATGAAAGATCCGGGGCAAAAAAAGTCATTCATCTTCACGGAGAAATTTTTAAAATGCGTGGCGAAGACAACGAAAATCGTTTGTATGATATAATTGATGATATTCATTTAGGTCAAAGAACCTTGAATGGTTCTCAACTGAGGCCCCATGTAGTTTGGTTTGGCGAACCAGTTCCTATGATTGAAGAAGCCGTAAAATTAATGTCAAAGGCTGATATTTTTATTTTAGTCGGAACATCTTTACAGGTATACCCAGCCGCGGGTTTAATCGATTTTCTGCCCAATGGAATTTCCAAATATATCATCGACAATCACCCTCCTTATATTCCACTACATCATAATTTTAAAGTGATAAAAAAAACCGCAACCGAGGGGATGGAAGAAGTAAAAAAAATGCTGACTAATAAAGAAAATATTTAATATTGAAGGAAGACAGTTGTTATGGATTTAGTAACAGGCGCTATCGGACCTGTTTTGTAATTTATATTGCCTCCGCTATTTGAAATTAAATGATGGAAAAGAAATAGTTTAAGTCGTTGTTTGTAATCATGGTTGGCAACGTGAACAAAGAGAGTTATCCCCGGAAATTCTTTGAATGTATAAACAAATCCTCTTATATTTATTCCTTTTTTAATAAAATGGCAAAATGCTATAATGTTAAACGTGTTTCTAAAATTTAAAATTTATTCTTACATTTACATGTTGCCCTTAAAACCACCACGTATGAAATTAAAAAATTATCTTTTCTTAATTGTTGTAATTTTAATTATTGGCGCCTGTCATAAGGCTAGCGATATTAAGCCAAACAATTTTCCCAATGCTCTTTATCAATCTGTGGAACCCTATAATTCCCAGGGAAAACCGGATAACCTAATAAAAGATACGGTTCCTCAGGCTATGACTACTTATATTAATGAGACTTTGATTGATGGAAAAAATGAGCCGATCGCGCATCCCGAACTTTTTACCGGAGTTAATACAGCAGATATTTCAATTAATGAACCCTCCGATGTTTTCGTAACGTTTGTTTCTGGTTATGCGGGATTCTCAAATACGCTTGCCTATTACACTTACACCACTGGTCAGCCTCCAACAACCGGTAAGGATGTAAAATTGATTACTTACATTTTTCCAAGTGCCGGGAGAAACAATCCGCTGGAGCCAGGAGATAAGATGTATCTTGGAAAATTTAATGCAGGAACGACTGTAGGATTTCTTATTTTGCAAAACGCATGGGATACAACAAAGAGTACAGTATATAGTAACGCAATCCATTTCTGCAGCACCGATGCATTGAATCCTGAAGCGGATCCAAAATTAAAAAGGCACGCAGTCCTTTTAAACTATCCAGGAGCAGAAAAATTGATTGGATTTGAAGACACAGAGAGAACAAGCCCCAATTGTGATAATGATTTCAATGATGTAGTTTTTTATTGTACTGTAACACCTAATTAAGAACTGATGTTTTAGCATTGTGAAATGAGGCGCTTATTAAAGGCTATTAACGTATGGATTACGGTTGAAGAACATGAAATTGTTCGTCATAAGTAATAGCTAATACAAAAAATAAAAGAAATTTTGCTTTGATCTACTGACAGTTTGAAGATAGATTAGTGTTTGATTTGTCTTTTATGATTTAACCTTGTCGAAAGCAAATTAAAATCCAGTGAAGTTTATTTAGTTACTGCAAGTATAAGTTTATTTCTGCAAATAAAAAGAAGAACCAGATGTCGGTTCTTCTTTAATAAATGGAGGTAGGTATAGATTTTTATTTTTCTTTTCTATCCTTATTCTTCTCTAGCTTCTGCTTGGTAAAAAACTCTTCGAAGGAATCAAAGTTTTTTCTGTAAGAGAGTTGCACCCCAGTACGATTGCTCCTAGTAAGGCCCACCAGATCTCCGATATCGGTTTCACTTCTATTGAAACCGATTACTCTTAGTCGTCCATCCGGTGTTATTAGATATTCAAAAGATACATCAGGTGTAAATAAAAAGCTTGAATTAGAGGTTGTAACTTGCGGGCCAAGGCGATAATCCAGGTTTCCTCCTACGTTCACTAATAATTTGTTGTTTAAAAAAGCGGTTTTCACGCCAAAATTTCCCACATTTTGCAATGGCTTCTGGTCAGCCCCTTTTTGAAAATTAAATTCAGAAGTATTAATGTTCGTATACAGGTTAACAGAATTTGTATTAAACAGCTTTTGCAACCAATTATTTAGGGAAGACGTTAGAGTGGCAGATAATAATTGCCCTACAGTTCTGGTCACAAAATTGCCTGTGCTATTGCCGCTCAAGAGACTTTCATCGCCCGTAAGAAAGGCATTGAACATTAATAAAGATGTCACGGTATTATTCAATTCATTTGGATCGCCCTGGTACCTTGTGTTCAGGTATTGTGTGGCAATAGGATCTGATTTTAAAGGATTGTCGAAAGGGAACTGAAATTCGAATTGAGGAGTCGGGTCTTTCAAAGTACCTCTTAATTTAAAGATTATATCTACATCTCCCTTAGTATTGGTGTACCCGGTTGAAGTGGGAATGGCGCTAAGATCTACATTCTCTGCCCTGTAAATTGCATCAATATTTAGCTGAGCCAAATAAGGGTCGCCGGACCATTCAATATATCCTTTTTGTAGCGTAAACGGCGTTTTAAAAAAAGTTTGAAAGTTAAAAGTATAAGCGCCCTGTTCTACATCGTATCTGCCACGAATTGTTAGCGGATCTGAGGTTCCTGCAGAAATATTTAGTTTTCCGCTTCCTTGTGCTTTGATCACATCGCCAGTGGTTTCATCAAGTATCACGTCTATTTTCACCAATGGATTTGCGGTCAATTCCATGTCCACTTTTATGTTTGTATTTTCCCGCCTCTGAATATGGGTCGTCATTTCCCGGCCAAATTTTGTGAACTCTATATAATCCACAGAGCCTGTTTCCGCAGTAGCTCCGGTTGGCAGATAGATGTGACTGCTATCAGTGGCTTCACCAGAAATGTTCATTTTCAAATCGGTTAAAAAACCATTGACTGACAATTCTGCGTGGCCGATTACACTTCCGTAAAAATCGGTATTGTCACGGGCGGTTGTGTTCAGCAACACAAATTTGGCGGGCTTATTGCCAATAGCATCGGTCTTCAGGTGCAACTCGTTGAAAAAGAAATTGTCAAAAAAGGTGTGGTATATTTTTCCTGTAAGCGTAGCTGTATGCTCGAGAGTATCTTTAATTTTAATATTTCCAAAATCAATTTCATCAGGATTAAACGTGATAACCGAACTATCTTCTAAAATATAACGGCATTGGGTATAATCTACTTTCATGGTAGCATTATCGAGACTTACACTTCCAGTGAGTTTTGGCGCGGATGCTTTTCCGGAGATAGTTAATTTGCCTGTTGCCTTTCCGTAAATATTGCTTAATATTCCTGTCAGGTACGGCTCAAGGAAATGGATTTCGGAGTGATTAAGTACCGCCGATCCGCTCAATTGGTCTGTACTGGAATCGTTCAGATGGTAACTAAAATTTCCATTAAAATTATAGAGATCATTGGTGGAATTTACATTCGTCGTAACGACGCCCTGGTTTGATAAATATTGGCCATTGGCCGTTATTACGCCTATAGAATCATCTTCAAATTTAAACTGTTCAATTTTGGTATCGTAGTCTACAGCCATTTTGCCAAAAGGGTCATTGATCATGATATTGCCATCGAGTAGACCTTGTAATTTAGGATACTTTATAAATAAGGGAGTGATATCTTCCACAACAAGATTTTGAACAGCTATATGTACGTCGTTGCTATTGTTGATCGCGGAAGGTTGCGTAGAAATAAAAACTTGCTGGTTATTTTGTAAAAATCGGATGTTATCGGCCGTCAGGAAATTACCGCTAAGGTCCAATTCACCATCTTTTCCGATAGTCCATTGTTTTTGATTGATGGTGAATGTGGAAGGATAAAAAGTTAATTTAAATCCATCGGTTTTAGTCTGGATTCTCGCAGCCAGGTCCGCATTGCTGACTGCCTTGTTACCGTTCGTAGTTATATGAATATCAGAAATATCGTTTGCCGAAGTGATACGCAATTTGGTACCTGGCGAATGGAGGCTGTCGTTGACAACTACATCTTCCACATCTCCATTTAGGATTAATGTGTCTTTGTTGCCCGTCCCGTCAAAAAGAATATCATTAAAACTAATGCCACTATAATTAAACTGGGGTACGTTGGCATGTAGATTGAAAGAGTTGTTCGCAATGTCGATACTCCCGTTAATAGTGGAATTATCAAATCCTGTAATTTTTTTGTTGAAAAGATTGACATACTCACTCACGTCTTTTGTACTGACCGAAAACGTAAAGTCCTGGTTATCTATTTTTTTATCGGGTTTATTGATGTAAGACGGATAATATTTATTAAGGAATATCTGAAAAGCCGTGGGTAACTCCAATATCTTAAAATTGCCGGTAATACTGGACTGCAATTCGTTCGTTTCTACGGCTAATATTTTTTTGCCGTCGGTATATTGAGAACTAATGGTGAGTGAATCGAATGACAATTGTTTACCGTTGTCTTTCAAAACAGCATCATATAATTTTGCAGAACCAAGAAAATTATCAATGTTGTCTCCGGTAAAATTTAAACGCATTCGTCCCTGGAGAGACACACTGTCATTTGTAAAACCAAGTTTTTTAAGATGAAGAAGGGACACCGTAGCTTTTAAATCAAAAGCCGGATTAAGTTTACCATAATTGATCGAACCGACAAGGGTATCTATTATGATGTGAGGGTCGTTAATACTTGCGGAGCCAATAAAAACATCTTTCTTAAGGTCGCCATGGGCGATAATATTCGTATAAGTATAATTATTAAAATCCAGGGCATCGATCTTTCCGTCTATTCCAATTTCGATGTCGTTTGCATTGAATCCTTTGCCATCAATTTTACCGCTGAAGGTGATATTGTTAAGTGCACTATCGTTTATAAATTTCCCCAACTTAAAATTACTGGTTGAGACTTTGCCATTGTAAACCGGCACTCCCCTATCCGGGATTTTCATGTGAAGATCCGTTTTCAACAATCCAATATCAGTTGAAAGTGTTCCGAAGGTTACGAAATCCTTTGTGTAACCTGTATAGCTACCCGAAAAATTGATATTGCCAAACGCACTTAAGCGTGGACTGGTGATTTCTTTTAACGAGGGAATTAATTTTGCCAGTTCGCCGTAATTTGTTTTTAATTGTCTTACCCTGAGATCGATAAATGTATTGTCAATATCCGGCAGTCCGTTCAGGCTGATATCACCATCAAGATAGTTGGCGGTGCCGGCTTTTATAATCATTTTTCGACCTGAAATATTATTTACCTTTCCATGTGCATTACCCTGCACTGAAAATACTTTATTCCAAGACCTGGTCTCGGGCGCAAAATAAGCAAGGTCTTCTGTACTTAACGTGCTGTTTACAAAATGTCCATCGAGCGTTACTTTATCTATGAAGTCCTGCATATCGTCATTGAAATGATTGTAATGCATCGCGAAATAATTCCTGAGATGACTGTTTCGGGTAATTATATCCAAGTTATTGAACTCCATTATTTTTGGAGTAAATCTAAAATCAGCAGACAGTTTTCTGATTAAAAATCCACCACGGTCATTAGCGCTTAAAGAGAAGGACGACCTCAATGTATCGTTAAGCATCGATGTATTTTTAAAAGTTCCGTTGATGGAGGAAACTACGATCCTGTCTTCGTCAAAAAGGCCACGCGTTGCGGGGCTCAGGGTTTGCTTTTCTATTGCAACAGAAGCATCCTTCATCGTTAGCGTTTTGGCTGAGAGATGCCATCCGCCAGTATTCCACTGAAGTTGTCCTGTATCTGGCGCCATCGTGTCCTGTACATCAGAACTGGAATCTTTGCTGGGCGGCCTGTTACCGTCATAATCGTATAAGGTAAATGAAGGTTTATCCAGAGCGATATCGCGTATATCTATGATGTTATTTTTTAGATCCAGGCGATCGGCATAGACGCTTAGTTTGTTTACCGATGCTATCAAATCCTCTCCACGCCACCCGTCTTTTTGCCAGACTTTTACATTTTTAAAATTAATAGTTTTCAGATCAAGATTAATCGGTTTGGCAGCGGTGTTGGTCGCCTGGTTTCCGGATCCGGAAAAATAGTCAACCAAAAATTGGTAATTCCAGACTGAATCTGATCGATACAGGTTGATAAATGCGTCATCGAGCCCTATGTAACTTAGAGTAATATTGTTCTTGAAAAAGAACCAGTCAGTAATGCTCACTTTCGCCGCACCAGCATAAACCAAGGTGTCGTTCTTTTTATCTAAAATTAACAAACCTTCCAACGACATTTTATCAAAAAGTTCAAGATCTATATGTTTGATTGATACACTTGTATTTAAATTCTTTGAAAGATTTTTGGCAACTTTATTGATAAGGAAGTTTTGAAAAAAACTTGTCTGTACTAATATCCAAAGCGCAAGTATTAGCACGAGAATACCTAGAATAATTTTCAGAAATATTTTAGAGACTTTTTTCAGCGGAAAAATAATTAGTGACAAAAATAAACAAACCCTATGGTAAGCCAAGTTTCACAAATATGCTTAAGCGTTGATAAAATGTTAATCTATAGAATAATTTGAGTATAGATATCCAACCACGCTCACTTGGTTTTAAGAATGCGCGTAACAGTAACCCAATGAAAAAACCAAATTTCTCTTTATTTTCTGTATTCCTGTTAAAGTAGTTTTAATAGTTCTCCTTTTAGCTGTCTTTCCTCCTTAGTGGCATCATTTTTTCGGCAAGATTCAACATAATTAATTTATGAAACCCCCACTAAATATTCAACCATGTCAAACAAAATATTTCACATTATCAGGAGCAAATTTTTCTACATCTTCTTATTTTCTGCCATTATATTTTCCGCATGTAAAAAAGATGATACACCCGCAACGCCTACATCAGGATTAATGGCTTTTAATTTAATTCCCGATAGCACCGGCCCTGTTATATTCGCGCTCGATAACAGCGCACTTGCTAATACGGCGTTTTCCTTTACGAACTACACGGGTGCCTATTTGCCTATATATAGCGGCACAAGAAATTTGCAAACTTATGAATCTCCCAATACAAGTACTGCCCTGGCCGCTACAACTTTTAATTATGAAGCCAAGAAATATTATTCAGCCTTTGCAATAGGCGCCCATGGCAATTATCAAAACCTTGTAACAAACGATGAACTTGATTCTCTGCCCTCCTCCACAGGAAATGCCTTTGTACGATATATTAATGCCATTCCCGATTCTTCTCATCCGGTGGTTACTATTTCTGCCAACGGAACCGATAAAGTAAAAGAAAATGCGTCTTTCGGATCAGTGTCTGATTTTACACAACTAGCCCCCGGAGATATTACTTTTAATGTAAGCAATGATTCTACGATTTCTGCTAGCAGAACTTTCACGGTGCAGCAAAATGGTATATATACCGTATTAATAATGGGTTTGCCTGGTGCGGCAGATACGAGCAAGGCAGTGCAAATCAAATATATTGTAAACGGAACGATTACGCCATAGAGATTAAAAAAATTATAGAAACAACAAATAAAAAACCGGGAATATCTGCCCGGTTTTTTATTTGGATTTTCTGTTCTAATATATGAGTGGGTTAATTGTTACTTAAATCTGCCATCAAAAATTTATTCATTGCCTGGATATAATGGCAGCCTTTGCATTTACTGCCCAACATCTGAACTGCTACCGAATTGATCACGTCCTGAATTCTTGTTTCAAGAAATAGAGCGTTTGAATCGCTTTCTTTAACACTTGAATTGAATGACCTGAACAGGCTGATTTCTCTAAGTTTTGTTTTAATAGATTTTAATACCGGAACTTGTTTTCGCATTTCATGCCAGTCCATAAAGTCTTTAATCTGCTCAGCAATAATTCTCCTGGCTTTGGGTATTTCCGCCTCACGTTTCTTTAAATTGTCGTCCTTCAGTTTGGATATCTGATCTACGTATATCAATTTTATATTTGCTAATTCATTTACATCTGCTTCCACATTGCATGGCATGGACAAATCGATAATTACTTTCCTTCCTTTATTTAAAAGATGCGATTTTAGGATTACCGGCTCTATAGAATTTGTTGCGACGATGATGATATCCGATTCATCCATCTTTGAAAAAAGGAGTTCGCTGCTGGCATAATTTATAGCCAATTCATCAGCAAGGTAAATCGCCTTTTCAATTGAGCGGTTAATCACGGTGATATTTTCGGGGTTAAAATATCCAATAAGATTCTTACAAGTGTTGCGTCCAATTTTACCTGCGCCCAGAACTAAAATTTTACTTTGAGAATTAAAGTTGGTTTGTTCTCTTATAAACTTTGCTGCAGAAAAGGATACAGACACCGAACCGCTACTTAACGACGTGTAAGTCTTAATTTTTTTTGATGCCTGAAAAACGCTACTCACTAATCTTTCTAAAAATGAACCCATAAATTTATGATCACGGGAAAAATTAATGGCTTGTTTTAACTGGCTTACAATTTCATAGTCGCCTAACAATTGGGAATCCAGCCCACAGCCTACATTATATAAGTGGGTAATTGCTTCGGTTCCATTTTCCACATAAGCCATTTGCGAAAGCAATTCAAAATCGCCGGAAGACTGACTATGTAACAATTCTAACAGGCAAGATTTATTTTTTGCGAAACCATAAATTTCAGTTCGGTTGCAGGTAGAGAGTACAAACATTTCATCTACATCATATGAAGGAGCCAATTCCAAAATAGATTCATATTGCTTTGGTGATATTGAAAATTGTCCCCTGGTGGCAGCATCCGTGTTTTTATAACTAATGCCCACCAAAAAAAACTCCTCGGGTAAATATGTTTTATTGCAACTCATACTATTCTTTTTATCCGTGTTCAAAGGGTTAAAAAAAAGGCCTCCCTATTCTTCTGAAGGCCTTCGTATTTTACTATATTAAAGTTTAAACTTATTGCTGTACAACCACTCCTCTCAATGATTCAACAAGTTTACCTACGCTGATCAAAGCCGGAGTAGTTGCGGGAACACCTACCTGGGCTGCTCCTGCAAACAAGTCTTTTTCAAATGCGTTAAAATCGCCATTATCCGCTTTGCCGCCTGTCATCCGGGGGTTTTTAGCCGGGTCGTGTGTGGTTACCATATCCAGCCCCGTGTATTTATAATCTTTTGCGCCCGTGCCCACTGCTACGAAGTCAATAAGATTTTTGCTGAGTGCTTGAAAGCCACTATAATCGTGTTTTCCAAGTTCGCCTAACAAAACAGTAAAATGACTGTTAAGAGCAGTGTCGCCGCCAATAATAAAGATAGTGCTATCGATAATGCTACGGATAAGCAGCCTTCCTTTTTCAATTTGTTGTCCCGACATTGCCGGATCTGCTACCATCGCGGAACCGCCAAGTGAGTCATATAAAGTTGGCTTGGGTGCCGGTGCTGGCGTGTCATCTTTTTTACAGGATTGAAAGACCACTGAGGAAATGGTTAGCGCGATGATAGGGACGATGATTAAACTTTTCATTTTTTTTTGTTTTAGAAGATTAAGAATAAAAGGTGATTAAAAATTGTGTTTTATAAATGCTGAAATTTTATTTGTGACATTTTCAGGTAATGCGGTGCATCCGCTTGCGAGTTCTTCTTTGGTGGGAACATATCGTTTTGCATCATAGTTAAATGATGTTTGAAATTTGCTCACAATCTCGTCTCCAGAAACTTTTGCCGGATAAAAAGTGAATAAGGCTATTTTCGATTTAGAATTTACAACAACGTGATCCACTCCTTTTTGATGATACAGCCAGGTTTTTATGCTATCGGCATCCTGTTGGCTCAGAGAATTTTTAATATCAATCCTTGCCATTACTATCTTATTTGGACTAATAGGTTGAGGCCGCGTTACCCAATAAATATGTATTGCCAGTACGATGGTAAGAAAGCCAAAAACCATCATTATTCTTTTGAACATTTTTTTACTTTTTTCGTTTTGCATGACCGTGGGTTATTTTGATTGAATTGATTTTTGTTTGATTCCTGTTAACAGTTACGAGAAATTAGTAATCATGGATTTATGAATCGGGGATTTTTTTTTATCGGCGGTAAAAATTGATGTTACCGATCAGTAACGGCGTTGAGCTCGCGGGCTTGGTATCAGAAGAAAACACAAACAGTAAACCAATAAAAAAAAGGGATTTTTATTTTTTTAAAATAATGTAAAGAGGATTATTCGGATTTGGATTTACAGTAAACCAACAAATACCTGGGATTGCTATTTTACTCTTGAACGCAAAGGCATATGCGAAATAAAAAATTGATTTTTTCAAGTTTTACCGGCTCCTTTAATTTCGTTGATGAGCTGACTGGACGATAGCGGGTTCTTTTGAAATGAACATGCATAAGGACGTTTGGCACTTTTTGAAGCG
>Ga0207933_1000686_pt1 | contig 30440 bp, 27 predicted proteins | sample NGESurdeep092012_4_FD_184488 | JGI IMG/M metagenome (GOLD analysis project Ga0207933, IMG submission 184488) | Arctic peat soil microbial communities from Barrow, Alaska - NGEE Surface sample F53-3 deep-092012 (SPAdes) | ecosystem: Environmental > Terrestrial > Soil > Wetlands > Peat ... | reverse complement strand
AAAAATGCGATAGAATTAATTGCAGCAGTTCCATCAGTAATTTATGGTTTTTGGGGCTTGTTTGTTTTGGTTCCTATTGTACGCAGTTTAGAATTAAAAATTGGCGTAACTCCTTATGGTATCGGAATATTTTCTGCATCATTAATTTTAACGATAATGATCATTCCATACGCTGCTTCTTTGGGACGGGAAATGGTACGGATGGTGCCTTCCTCCTTAAAAGAAGCAGCTTATTCATTAGGCGCAACGAGATATGAAGTGATCAGAGATGTGATTTTGCCGTATTCCAGGTCAGGATTATTTGCTGGCGTTTTATTATCCCTTGGAAGAGCTTTGGGAGAAACCATGGCGGTAACAATGGTTATTGGAAATACAAGCGTAATACCGAAAAGCATTTTTGCTCCGGGAAATACTATGGCGAGTGTAATTGCTAATGAATTTACAGAAGCTGCGAGCAGCCTTTATTTATCTGCATTGATTGAGATTGGACTCGTATTGTTCCTGGTTACTGTTATTATTAATATGGTCGGAAAAAGGATTATTAAAAGATTTACTACTGAATAAAAATGAAGCCAAACATACAATATAGGTTAGGTAAAAGCAAATTTTTCAAAGGATTGATCATTGTACTGTCTGCGCTTTGTACGGTTCCCTTATTTATAATTCTTATTTATATACTAAAAGAAGGTTTTAGTAAAATAAACTGGCATTTCCTGGTTAATATGCCTAAACCAGTTGGTGAAACCGGAGGTGGTATTGCCAATGCATTAGTTGGAAGTTTATTAATCGTTTTTTATGCATCGCTTATTGCAATTCCTGTCGGTGTTATGTGCGGTATTTATTTGAGTGAAAAGCGGAATACACGATTAGCAAACTGGACGAGGCTTTCTGTAGATGTATTGCAGGGAACTCCTTCCATCGTGATGGGCATCGTGGTGTATTTTTGGGTCGTTAAACCTTTACATACATTTTCAGCCCTTTCAGGTAGCGTAGCGTTGGCAATAATGATGTTGCCTATTGTGGTTCGTTCTACTGAAGAAACTTTAAAACTCTTGCCTGATACATTAAAAGAAGCGGGGCTCGCTTTAGGGTTGCCTTATCATAAAGTTATATTAAGAATAATTTTACCTTGCGGCATCAGTGGTATTTTGTCCGGAGTCATATTGGCTGTTGCAAGAGTAGCAGGCGAAACTGCTCCGTTACTATTTACGGCATTTGGAAATCCGTATTTTTCCACCAATATTTTTAAGCCAATGGAAAGCTTGCCGCTGTTAATTTTTAATTATGCAACAAGCGCTTACGATGATTGGCATAACCTTGCATGGGGAGCGGCGCTTATTTTATTGATATGGGTATTATTATTGAATATTATTACTAAGATCATAACAAGAAAATGGAGAGTACAATTTTAAAAACGATTAATTTCAATGCTTACTTTGGCGAAAATCGTGTTGTAAAAGAAGTAAATATTGAAATCCCGAAAAACAATGTGATTGCGGTAATGGGGCCTTCCGGCTGCGGAAAAACAACTTTTCTTCGTTGTATTAACCGAATGCATGAATTAATTGAGGGTACCTCAACGAAAGGCACCATACTGCTTAACAACGAAGATATTTATAGCATGCACCCTATTTTGGTACGACATAAAATAGGAATGGTATTTCAGCGTCCAAATCCTTTTCCTAATTTGAGTATATATGATAATGTAATTGCCGGATACAAGCTCAATGGTATGAAAATATCAAAGCCTGACAAAGATGCTATTGTCGAACAATCTTTACAAAAAGCTTCTCTCTGGAATGAAGTAAAAGAATCCCTTCATAAAAAGGGGACATTTTTATCAGGAGGGCAGCAACAGCGGTTATGCATTGCGAGGGCGATAGCCATGGAACCTGACGTCTTGTTGCTTGATGAACCTACTTCTGCACTGGACCCAATCTCAACATCCGGTATAGAAGTATTAATGCAGGAACTGAAGAAGAACTATACACTTATAGTTGTAACTCACAATATGCAACAAGCAGCCAGAGTAAGTGATAAGACAGCATTTTTTTATCTTGGAGAATTAATAGAATATGACATCACCAAAAACATGTTCACTAATCCAAAAGATACACGTACCCAAAATTATATTACAGGAAGGTTTAGTTGATTAAAATAAAATTAAAAAGCATGACTCAATTTGAAACAGAAATACGGGATGCAAAATCTGAAGTGATTAATATGTGGCAATTAGTTCTTTCGCAATTAACTAAGGCAAAAGACGCCATGCTTTCCTTTGACAAAGACCTTGCCCGTGAAGTAATGGCCCGCGAAAAAAGAGTTAATGCGCTCGAATTGAAAATAGACAGAGATTGTGAAAACATATTTGCTCTCTATTGCCCGGTTGCTATAGATTTACGGTTTTTATTGGCTGTGCTTAAAATAAATACAAACCTTGAACGTATTGGTGACATTGCTGATGGCATCGCCAGGTATATCGCAAACTCACCTGCAAAATTTAATAAAGATTTTTTAGCATCAAGCCGGTTAATTGAAATGTATAACGGCTCCATAAGCATACTTTCCGATACACAAGCTGCATTTGAATTTGAAAATACAATTCTTGCGCGGACGATTTTTTCCAGGGATGAAGTTTTGGATACTATCAACAAAAACGCAGATGAGAATATTGCTAAATATATTCTCGAAGACCTTAATAATATCAATGAAGCCTTGAATATACTTTCAATCATCAGAAAATTGGAAAGGGTAGGTGACCAATCGAAAAATATTGCAGAAGAAATTATATTTTACGTAGAAGCAAAGGTGCTGAAACACCAATAAAAATTGATGCTTGTAAATAGCTGAGAAATAAATAAAAAAAGAATAAGCTCAAACAGATATCATAAGTTGTAATCAGGCCCAGGAAAGATTTGTTATAAACACAACAGGATTCTGTGCTGTACAACCTTATATTTCTATAAGGAGGTTTTATAATTATTCTCTTCAATTGCCTGGTTTAGTAAACCAACAAATATTACAGATTTTTATTTTTAAAATCGTTATAACTATCATGCATAAACTAATATTATTCTCATAATAATTTGGCAAGAACATGATAACAATTCCATAATATTCCGATAACAGGAAGGTAACGTTAGAACCTTCTCTTTGCAAATTAAATATTCAGATTAATGGTGCAGTAGAATCTTCCAATTTTAATTCAGGTTTTACAGAGGCCAGAGATGCTGCTCTAATAAATGCCAGGGTTATGACATACGCAGAATAGAAAAAATTATAATGATGAATTAGAGAATAGCATAGGAGGAAAAAGAAATCACTTCCTATAAAGAATGGTGAGAATAATAGAATGTAATCTTTATCAAGTATTCTTTCAATAATAATCAAGCAAATCAGTTCTCATGCTGTACCACTTTATATTCCTATAAGGTGGTTTTTTATTTTCTGAATAATTTTTTTTAATAATAAAATTGAAGGAATTAATAAAGTATGGACTGTGACGATTTTTTTTGCAAACCCCGCTCCGGAAGATTCATAATACAGGCTATTTGTTCGTTTATTTATTCATGTTCTTCATTCCTAAAATACCAGTATCTTATAACGAATATTTTATTTAGCCTTAAACCCCTCTTTCAATGTAACAGTCCTGTTAAACACCATCGCTCCAGGCCTGGAATCTTTATCAATACAAAAATAGCCATTGCGCATAAACTGAAAGTGGGCACCAGTTTCGGCATGTTGAATGTGTGCTTCTATAAATGCATTTTTTATGATGTGCAGTGAATCGGGATTGATAAAATCTTTGAAATCCCCTTCTTCCACTGTGGGATTTTCAACTTTAAATAAACGGTCATACAATCTTACTTCTGCAGTAGCAGCGTCACGTGCATTGAGCCAATGGATGGTTCCCTTTACTTTTAAGTGGCTCATGTCGTGCCCGCTTTTGCTTTCGGGAAGATAAGAGCAATGTATTTCTGTTATATTTCCGGTATCATCTTTTTTGAAACTTTCGCATTTAATTATGTAAGCGCTTTTCAAACGCACCATTTGCCCCGGCGCGAGGCGAAACCATTTCTTAACCGGCACTTCCATAAAGTCTTCCCTCTCTATCCACAGTTCTTTAGAGAAAGAGATACTTCTTATATTTTCCGGATCATTAGGAAGGTTTTCTGTAGTTAATTCCTCTGTTTTATTTTCATCATAATTATCAATGATCAGTTTTACTGGATTCAAAACAACCATCACACGATTGGCTGTTTGGTTTAATTCTTCACGGATACAAAATTCCAACAGGCTAATATCAATCAGGTTATCTCTTTTAGCAACACCGATCTTTTCACAGAATGTACGGATGCTTGATGGCGTATATCCTTTTCTCCTAAAACCAGAAATAGTAGGCATTCTTGGGTCGTCCCACCCGGAAACAATTCCGTCATTCACCAATTGCAATAATCTGCGTTTACTCATTACCGTATAAGTCATGTTTAAACGCGCAAATTCATATTGATGGGAAGGGAAAATTTCCAATTTTTCAATAAACCAATTGTAAAGTTCCCGGTGCGGAACGAATTCCAACGTACAAATACTATGTGTAATATGCTCGATACTATCGCTTTGCCCATGTGCAAAATCGTACATTGGATAGATACACCATTTATCTCCTGTCCGATGATGGTGTGCATGCTTGATGCGGTACATGATCGGGTCGCGCATCAGCATATTAATATGAGCCATATCAATTTTTGCACGCAGAACTTTTTCGCCGTCTTTATATTTTCCGTTCTTCATTTCTTCAAACAGGCGTAAGTTTTCTTCTATACTTCTGTTGCGAAACTGGTTCTCTCTTCCTGGCTCTGTTGGCGTTCCTTTTTCTGATGCAATTTGTTCGGAAGCGCTTTCGTCAATGTACGCTAATCCTTTGTTGATAAGCTTTACAGCAAAAAGATACAATTCATCAAAATAATCACTTGAATATAATTCGTTGCTCCAGGTAAAGCCAAGCCAATGAATATCTTCTTTAATGCTGTCAACATATTCTGTATCCTCTGTTACAGGATTTGTATCATCAAAACGAAGATTGGTTTTCCCATTATATTTCAGGGCAACTCCAAAATTTAAACAAATGCTTTTAGCGTGGCCGATATGTAAATAGCCATTTGGCTCGGGAGGAAAACGGGTAAGAATATTTTTATATTTGCCGTTTCTAATATCTTCTCCAACAATTTCTTCTATAAAATTTAAGCTCTTTATTTCCTCTGGTTCTTTTTCTCCGGATAGAATTTTAGGGCTTTTCAATTCCGAAGATTCATTCTTATTATTAATATTTTCTGTCATTTTTTATTTTTCTAAACTACAAACTATGAACTAATCTTCCATACTTTCTGCAATCAATTCCGCTAAATCTATCACTTTAACTTCTTCTTCTTTTTCATGCAGTTTTACGCCATCCGTCAGCATCATCATGCAATAGGGGCAATTGGAAGTAATTATTTTTGCACCGGTTTCAATGGCTTCTTTGGTTCGTTCTTCGTTGATTCTTTTATTGCCTTTTTCTTCTTCCTTAAAAACCTGTGAGCCCCCTGCGCCACAGCAAAATCCATTGCTTCGGGAGCGTTTCATCTCTACTAATTCAACATCCAATGCTTCCAAAACTTTACGTGGCGCTTCATAAATATTATTAGCACGGCCAAGATAACAGCTGTCGTGGTAGGTGATTTTCTTTCCTTTAAAACTTCCATTCTCTTTCATTTTTATTTTTCCTTCATCAATAAGTTGTTGCAAAAAAACGGTATGATGAATTACTTCGTAATTGCCTCCTAAAACAGGATATTCATTTTTTAAAATATTAAAGCAATGAGGGCAGGTAGTTACTATTTTTTTAATTCCATAACCGTTAAACAATTGAATATTTTGATAGGCCATCATTTGAAATAAAAACTCATTACCGGCACGCCTTGCGGGATCACCATTGCACATTTCTTCTTTGCCAAGAATAGCATAATTGATATTGATTTTGTTTAAAATCGTTGCAAAAGCCTTTGTTATTTTCTGCGCACGTTGGTCAAAACTTCCGGCACAACCTACATAAAACAAAACTTCAGGAGCCTTGCCTTCTGCTACCATTTCAGCCATTGTTGGGATATGCATTTTATGTAAATTTTAGCAGCTAAAATACAACAAACTAATTTCATTTAAAGGAAGAGGTTCGCGTGTTTAACTTATTTTTGCGGCTATCAAAAAATGGAATGGAGCTAATCAAAAAAATTAAAAACTGGGAACAATGGCCTTTCAAAATTTTGTATGCGCCAATTGCGCCAGCTTGGGTTTGGTATATGATCCGTTCGGGGGCGGTGTGGTTTTTCACGCCCAGTAACCCAAAACTTACTTTTGGCGGGCTGGACGGTGAGCCAAAAAAAGAAATGCATGATCTTTTGCCACGCGAATTTTGCCCTAATTTTTTTAATGTTCAACCTTCTGAAAACTTTTCTGAAGTCAAAAAGAAATTGGAAACATCGGGCATTACATATCCATTAATCGTAAAACCGGAAGTGGGTGGCCAGGGAATTTTATTCAGAAAAATAGAAGATGAAGGCCCTTTAAAAGAATATCATTCCAAAATACCTGTAGAATATTTTATCCAGGAATTTATAGATTACCCTATTGAGGTTAGTTTGTTTTATTATCGTTTCCCTTTTGAAAAAAAGGGAGCCATTACCGGGTTTCTTCAGAAAGTTCCAATGCATGTTACAGGAGATGGTATTCATAACCTCGGCGAATTATTGATGAGGAATTTAAAAACAAAAAAAAGGCTGGCCGAGTTAAAACGAAAACACGAAATTAATTTTGATAAAATAATCCCTGAAGGTGAAGTGTATTATTTAAGCCACGCAGGCAACCATAACCGTGGTGCGGATTTTTTTGATTTAAGTTCAGAAATAAATGACAGCCTTATAAATTTGCTTGATAAAATCAGTCTCGGAATTAATGATTTTTTTTATGGCCGCTATGATATTATGTGCAATTCAATTGAAGAGTTAAAACAAGGAAAAAATTTTTTAATTCTTGAATATAACGGTTGTGGCGCTGAGCCAAACCATTTTTATGATACGGGTTACACTTTGAAAGGCGCATGGAAAGAAATTCTCAAACATTGGAAAATATTATACAAAATCAGCCGCTACAATCATAAGCAAGGGATTTCTTATTGGCCCTTTTGGAAAGGTATCCGCTTTCGCAGGCAAACAAAAAAATATTATAAATTAATTAGGAAAGTGGATAAGGAAATTCCTTAAAAAAATAACACCTTGCTAAAAAAATATGAAAATGATGAAGATGCTTTTAATCTGTTTACTATTTATTTCTTTTAATACATACGCTCAAAAATATACACCTGTTGATACTGCAAGCAAGGTTTATTTTGTGATTAAGAATTTCGGAATTGGCACCGGCGGTGATTTTACCGGTTTAAAAGGAAATGTTACATTTTTCCCTGAAAGCCCTGCTGATTGTAAGTTTGATGTTTCTGTGGCAACTTCTACGGTCGATACTAACAATGGAATGCGCGATAAAAGTTTAACAGGTGATGAATATTTTGAAGCTGCAAAATTTCCTCTTATAACCATCGTTTCTTCAAAAATTGAAAAGACAAATAAAACGGCTGCAGGATTTTATTATTTTACAGGCAACATTACTATTAAAGGTATTACAAAACCAATCGCGTTTCCTTTCCAGGCAAAAGAAGAAAAGAATGGTTATCTTTTTACCGGTAATTTTAATATAACCCGTTCAGATTTTGGAGTTGGTTCGCAGAGTATTGTTTTAAGCAATGAAGTTGCAGTCACGTTATCTGTTTTTGCAAAAAAGAACTGATGATTTTATGCCATTAATAAAAGTATTTTTTTGGGGAATGATCGTAAGTTTTTTAGGCTCGCTTCCTTTAGGTACTTTGAATGTGGCAGCCATGCAAATAAGCGTGCAGGAAAATGTTCAAAACGCCATTTTATTTTCATTGGGTTCTTTATCTGTGGAAATGATTTACGTCAGAATTTCATTAGTGGGAATTAACTGGGTGCGCAAACAAAAGAAATTATTTCGTTGGATGGAATGGATCACATTGGGAATAGTAATCGCTCTTGCCATAGGAAGTTTTGTTGCTGCTATGCAACCCCATCATCCAAAAAATGTAATGCTTAATAATAACATCAACAGATTTTTACTTGGTGTTATGTTAAGCGCTATCACCCCGATGCAAATTCCTTTTTGGTTTGGCTGGAGCACAGTACTTTTTACCAAAAATATTTTACAGCCTAAAAATTCTTTTTATAATCTTTATATTGTAGGAATAGGGCTGGGAACCTTTATGGGGAATTGTGTTTTTATTTTTGGGGGAAAATGGATCGTTCAAAGGCTAAATGGAAACCAAAGTTTATTAAATTGGATTATTGGTGGAATTTTTGCCATAACCGCAATTATTTTTCTCATAAAAATTTTGTTGCATAAAGATGGAATGAAGAAGATGGAAGAAGCTGCTTAGATAATTTTCATTTACCAGTAAACGAACAAATTCTGCTGATTCTTATTTTATAAAATCTCGATTATGTGGAGATACATTAGAATTAATTTGCCAAATCAATTGATTGTTTGAAAATTTTTTGTAAAATATGAAAAATAAATTTGTTGATTTCAAATTCTAACTTATTTTTGCGCAGCAATGATGATCACAAAAGCAAATACCGGTTTCTTTTATTTTAGCTACTATTTTAGAAATAGCCCGGGATGCCTTTGTTAAAAATGAAATAACAAAATAGCAATAAAAAATCCCGGCACAAATCGCCGGGATTTTTGTTTATATGAACAAGAAAATAGCCATTCAGGGTTTTGAAGGCAGCTTTCACCAGGCTGCAGCCCGCCAGTTCTTCGGAGCTGATGTAGAAGTAATTTGTTGCTCTACTTTTCGTGACGTCGTAAAAATCGCTGATGATAAAAGCAGGAGCGATGGCGGTTTGATGGCAATTGAAAATTCTATCGCCGGAAGTATTTTACCAAATTATAATTTGCTTCAAAAGAGTAATTTAAAAATTACTGGAGAGATATATCTTCAGATTGATCAAAACCTTTTAGTGAATCCAGGTGTTTCATTGGAGGATATCCGCGAAGTGCATTCGCATCCGATGGCGTTATTGCAATGCCTGGATTTTTTGGAAAAATATAATTGGAAATTAATTGAAACAGAAGATACTGCATTAAGTGCCCGGCATGTTTATCAGAATAAAAGCAAGCACATCGCGGCTATTGCCGGAGAATTGGCTGCCGAACTTTTTCATTTAAATATGATTGCTCCAAATATTCATACGCAAAAAAATAATTACACTCGTTTTTGGGTTTTGGAAAATTCGCAATCAGTGGTTGAAATAAAAGATGCTAATAAAGCTTCCTTGATTTTTCAGACCGACCATTCAAAAGGGAGCCTCGCTAAAGTGCTTACAAAAATTTCTGAAGGTGATATCAATCTTAGCAAGTTGCAATCAATGCCAATTCCCGGCAGTGACTGGAAATATTCTTTTCATGCAGATTGTGAGTTTACGGATATTCAACATTTGAATCATGTCCTGGAAAATATAAAACCATTTACGGCAGATATAAAAGTATATGGAGTTTATAAAAACGGAAAAACACCGAGATCCTGAATTAATGGAAAGAATGAAAATATGAACGACAATTCAAAAAAGATGAATAACAATGATTTTCAAAATATAGTAAGTGTAGCTGATCGGCTGGGAGGAGTAGAGGAATATTACTTTTCAAAAAAACTACGGCAGATTGATGAGATGAATAAGGCTGGTAAAAATGTAATTAATCTCGGCATCGGAAGCCCTGATTTGCCACCACATCCTGATGTGATAAAAACTTTGGCTGAAGAAGCTGAAAAGCCTAACCAGCATGGATACCAGAATTATAAAGGGAGCCCTGTTTTAAGAAATGCGATTTCAAAATGGTATCAAAAATGGTATGATGTAAGCTTAAATCCTGATACAGAAATTTTGCCATTGATTGGAAGCAAAGAAGGCATTATGCACATTTGTATGACGTATATTAATCCGGGAGATATTGTTTTAATTCCAAATCCAGGTTACCCTACTTATCAAAGTGCAGCAAAAATTGCCGGAGCTAACGTACAAGCTTTTACGCTAAAAAAGGAAAATAACTGGTGCCCTGATTTTGAAGAATTGGAAAGACTGGATTTGGGAAAGGTGAAATTGATGTTTGTGAATTATCCGCAAATGCCCACCGGACAGTTACCCACAAACGAAATGTTTTCCCAATTAATTTCTTTTGCAAAAAAGCACAACATTCTTATCTGCCACGACAATCCTTATAGTTTTATTCTCAATGATAAACCGATGAGTTTATTAAAATTTGAAGGAGCTAAAGAGGTGGTAATAGAATTAAATTCATTTAGCAAAAGCCATAATATGGCAGGATGGAGAGTGGGGATGCTTTGCGGAGCAAAAGAAAGGATTGAAGAAGTTCTTCGTTTTAAAAGTAACATGGACAGCGGCATGTTTCTTCCTCTGCAATTGGCTGCTGCAAAGGCTTTGGAACTTGGTCAGGAATGGTATGATTCAGTAAATGCAGTGTATAGAAAAAGAAGGGAAAAAGTTTTTGAATTGTTGAACTTGCTGAATTGTTCGTTTGATAAAGGCCAGGCAGGATTATTTGTTTGGGCAGCCATTCCATGTGAATATAAAGATGGCTTCGAATTGACAGATAAAGTTTTAAATGATTCCAATGTATTTATCACACCGGGTGGAATATTTGGAAATGCCGGAGACAATTATGTAAGAGTGAGTTTATGTGCTACAGAAGAAAAATTGGATGAGGCAATTAATAGAATTAAAAAAAATTGAAAGGTTGAATTAATAAATTGAACATGTTTAATAATGTTACTATTGTCGGTGTTGGTTTAATTAGTGGTTCATTCGCACTGGCTTTGAAAGAAAAAGGATTTGCAAAAAACATAATCGGCGTAAGCAGAACGCAGGCGAGTTTGGATAAAGCAAAAGAACTTGGAATAATTGATGGAGCATTGCCACTGGAAGAAGCGGTGAAGAAAAGTGATTTTATTTATGTAGCGATTCCGGTTGATGTAACGATCCCAGTCATAAAACAAATATTGGATTTAGTAAATGATAATCAAATCGTGGTTGATGCGGGTTCTACAAAAAATGTATTGTGTAAGTCATTGGAAAATCATCCGAAAAGAAATCGTTTTGTAGCGACGCATCCTATGTGGGGAACTGAATATAGCGGGCCAGAAGCAGCAATGAGAGAGGCTTTCGCAGGCAGGTCTTGTGTGATTTGCGAAAAAGATAAAAGTGATAAAGAAGCTGTGGAACTTGTTGAGAATATTTATAAAACGCTTGGGATGAATATCGTTTATATGGATGCTGATAACCATGATATACATGCTGCTTATGTCAGCCATATTTCACACATTACTTCTTTTGCGTTGGCAAATACGGTTTTGGAAAAGGAAAAAGAAGGCGACGCGATTTTTGAATTGGCCGGTGGCGGATTTGAAAGTACGGTGCGGCTTGCAAAAAGTAATCCTTCCATGTGGGCGCCCATTTTCATGCAGAACCGCGAAAATGTTTTGGATGTATTAAATGAACATATTTCTCAGTTGAGAAAATTTAAAGCGAGTTTAGAAAAAGAGAATTTAGAATATTTAGTGGAGTTGATGGAAAACGCGAATAAGATTAAGAGAATTCTGAAGTGAGAAGGTGAATAGAGAATAGTGAATAATGAACAAAGAATAGAAATCTTAATTAATTGTTGGTTTACTGTAGAAATAATCCGTGTAATCCGTGGCATATAAATTAGTGTAATAAAAAATAATAAATAAAAATCAAAAACAAAATGAACGAAACGATTCAAAAAATCTGGAACAAGCGCCCTCTTATTATTAGTGGGCCATGCAGTGCTGAGACGGAGGAACAAGTAGTGGAAACGGCTACCAGGCTGGCTGAAACCGGTAAAGTAGATGCGCTTCGCGCGGGAATTTGGAAGCCCAGGACAAAGCCGGGAATGTTTGAGGGAATTGGCGTAAAAGGTTTACCATGGCTTGCAGAAGCAAAGAAAATTTCCGGGTTGCCAATAGCCGTAGAAGTGGCTACAGCAAAGCATGTAGAAATGGCTTTGCAATTTGATGTGGATATTCTCTGGATCGGGGCAAGAACAACGGTAAATCCATTTAGTGTCCAGGAAGTTTGTGATGCTTTACGCGGCGTGGATGTTCCGGTCTTAATTAAAAACCCAATCAATCCTGACCTTGAATTATGGAGTGGTGGTATTGAGCGTTTACAAAAGGTGGGAGTGAAAGATATCGGGATGATCCATCGCGGATTTTCTAATTATGGCAATACGGAATTTAGAAATGCACCCATGTGGCATCTTCCAATTGAAATGAAAAGAAGGTTTCCTGATATGCTGCTTGTTTGTGACCCGTCGCATATATGTGGTAACAGGACTGGGTTACAGGAAGTTGCTCAAAAAAGTATTGACCTTGATTTTGGAGGGTTAATGATTGAATCGCATATCAATCCAGATAAAGCCTGGAGCGATGCAAAACAACAAATTACTCCTGAAAGATTATCTGAAATGCTGGGAGAATTAAAATGGCGATTGGAAAATACAGATGAGCAAGAGTTCGTAAATGCCCTGGCAAAATTGAGAGAACAAATCAACCAGGTTGATGATGAGTTAATGGCGCTTCTCGGCCAACGAATGAAAATCTCAAATAAAATTGGCGAGTATAAAAGAGAAAATAATATTACTATTTTGCAAACCAACCGCTGGAATGAAATTCTTGCCAAGGCTTTTGTAAAAGCAGAAAAATTTGATTTAAGCAAAGATTTTATCACTAAATATTTCGATGCGGTGCACATGGAAAGTATAAATCATCAAAATAAAATAATGAATGAAGAATAAAATGATTGAAAAAAAATTCCAATTTTTAGGAAAATCAATAAATGGTTATTTTAATGCGGATTTTTCAGGAATTGATGATTTAACTGATAAAGAAAATACGATCATCATCACCGATGAAAATATTTTTGCGAAGCAATCTCAAATATTCTCTGGAAGAAAAACAATTGTTTTAAAAGCAGGCGAGTCATACAAAAACCAAAAAGCGGTTGATGAAGTTATCAACCAATTAATTGAATTGAATGCAGACCGGCAAAGTTTTATTGTTGGTGTTGGAGGTGGCGTAGTTACTGATATCACGGGTTATGCTGCATCGGTTTATATGCGGGGAATTAAATTTGCATTTGTTCCTACAAGTATTCTCGGCATGGTTGACGCAAGCATTGGTGGTAAAAATGGAGTGGATGTGGGTGTATATAAAAACCTGGTTGGTGTTATCCGCCATCCGGAATTTTTGTTGTATGATTTTTCTTTTTTAGAAACACTTCCTGTTGATGAATGGATAAATGGGTTTGCCGAAATAATAAAACACGCCTGTATAAAAGATGAAAAAATGTTCAATCTGCTCGAAGGAAAAAGTTTGAAAGATTTCCAATCTTCAAAAGAGGGTATCGGAAAATTAATAGAGAAGAATGTGGATATAAAATACAATGTTGTTGCTATTGATGAATTGGAAACGGGCGAAAGGAAACTTTTAAATTTTGGGCATACAATTGGGCACGCTATTGAAAATACAGCAATGATTCCCCACGGAAGCGCTGTTAGTATTGGCATGGTTGCAGCTTGCATTATTTCTGAAAAAATTAATGATTTTCCGAAATCGGAAACAGAAAGAATAAAACAGCTTCTTTTAAAATATAATTTGCCAGTTGAATTTAATTTTGATAAAGAAAAAACATGGAATATTCTTTTGCACGATAAAAAGAAATCGGGAAGCGATATGAATTTCGTAGTGTTGGATGAAATTGGAAAAGCTTCTATTAAAAAAATTGCATTACCGGATTTACAGAATATTTTTTATTCGCTTGCATAATTTTTCATTCGTAATTTTTAATTCTAAACGTGATAATAACAGTAACACCTTCTGCCGTTTTTGGAAAAATAAAAGTTCCACCATCCAAGAGTTCGATGCAACGGGCATGCGCAGCTGCGCTTATTACACCTGGCACTACCGTCATCGATAATTTTGGAAACAGCAATGATGAAAAAGCCGCCATGAATATTATTAGCAAATTGGGGGCTACTATTGATGTAAAGAGCCATGAAATGGTTGTCACTTCTAACGATTATATTTTTCGTTCGCAGTTTCCCGAAAAAAATGTCATTCTGAATGTTGGCGAAAGTGGGTTGTCCATGCGCATGTTTGCACCTATCGCCGGGTTGTTTAATTATGATATTATTTTTACGGGCGAAGGAAGTATTTTAAAAAGGCCAATGAATTTTTTTGATGAAATTCTTCCGATGTTAGATGTGGAAGTAAATTCAAATGATGGAAAATTGCCTGTTACTTTACATGGCCCTCTCCATCCTAAAAATATCACTGTTGATGGTTCTTTGAGTTCCCAATTTTTAACAGGATTGCTATTTGCATTTGCAAAATCATGTACAGTCCCTGTTAGTATAAAAGTGAAAGATTTGTCAAGCAGGCCTTATATTGATTTAACGATTTCAGTTTTGAAAGATTTTGGCTTTCTGATTGAAAATACCAACTACGAAGTTTTTACTATTCATCCCCGCAAACCGTTGCCTGCTCATTGCATTAAATATACTGTAGAAGGAGACTGGAGCAGTGCTTCTTTCTTACTAGTTGCCGGTGCGGTTGCTGGCGAAGTTACTTTAAAAGGCGCTGACCTTTATTCAGCGCAGGGCGATAAAAACATCATGGAAGCCTTGTATGATTGTGGTGCAGAAGTTAAGATTCATCAGCAAAATATAACCGTAAATAAAAATAAATTAAATGCCTTTGATTTTGACGCCACTCATTGCCCTGACCTTTTTCCACCTTTAGTAGCATTAGCAGCTTATTGTAAAGGAAAAACTACAATAAAAGGAGTGAACAGGCTGTTGCATAAAGAAAGTAACCGTGCTATTGCTTTAAGGGACGAGTTTAAAAAGATGAATGTAGTAATAGAATTAAATGGTGACCTGATGGTTATTGATGGTGGCAAAGAAGTAAAAGGCGTACAAATTTCATCACATAATGACCACCGTATTGCAATGGCCACTGCAATTGCAGCGTTAGGAGCAAAGGGGAATACAACAATCCATGATGCGGAAGCGGTTAATAAATCTTATCCTGATTTTTATAAAGATTTAAAATCGGTAAAGATAAATTCAGCCAGTAATAAAAAGAGTGGTATTGTGTAAATACAGTAAACCAACAAATTTGCCTTATTTCTATTTTGAAAAATCAAAATAATAATGATTAAATAAGGAAAATGTGCGTATTAATTTCTATATGCAAATACTTTCCGTTCTTTGCTACTAATAAATATTGAAAACTCAAATCCTCAACCCTAAATAAAAATGTCTTATACCGTAGCAATTACAGGAAGGCCCAACGTAGGCAAGAGCACATTTTTTAACCGGATGCTCGAGCAAAGGAAATCAATTGTGGATGATATTAGCGGCGTTACACGCGACAGGCAATATGGCGTGGCTGAGTGGGCTGGTAAAAGTTTTAATGTAATTGATACCGGCGGGTTTGTAACCGATAGCAATGATATTTTTGAAAGGGAAATACGCAAGCAGGTTCATATCGCCATTGCAGAAGCCAACGCTATTATTTTTATGGTAGATGTCACTACCGGAATTACCAACCTTGATGAAGATATGGCTGAAATGCTTCGGCGCTCACCAAAACCGGTTTACCTGGTGGTAAATAAAGTAGACAATCATACGCGGCAAATGGAAGCTGCCGAATTTTATAGCCTTGGGTTTGAAAAAATATTTTTTCTTTCATCAATCAGCGGAAGTGGTACAGGAGAATTACTTGATGAAATAGGTTCAAGAATTCCTGCTGAAAAAATTGAAGAGCCAGGCCTACTTCCAAAATTTGCGATTATCGGCCAACCTAATGTGGGTAAATCTTCCCTGTTAAATGCGCTGACCGGGCAGGAACGAACTATTGTGAGCACCATTGCAGGAACCACAAGAGACGCAATTCATACGACTTATAATTTATTTAATAAAGAATTTATTTTAATAGATACCGCAGGCATCAGGCGTAAGAAAAAAGTAAGCGAAGACCTTGAATTCTACTCAGTAATACGTGCTATTAGCGCTGTTGACGAAGCGGATGTTTGTATTTTATTATTGGATGCGGAAAAAGGAATTACTGCCCAGGACCTGAATATTTTTTCTCTCGCAGAAAAAAAAGGAAAAGGCATTGTGGTGCTGGTAAATAAGTGGGATGTAGTAAAGAAAGAGACAAATACAGCACGTGATTATGAAAAAGCTTTAAAACAAAAATTGGCTCCATTTAATGATGTCCCCATCATTTTTATCTCAGCTACAGAAAAACTCAGAATTTTTCAGGCGATGGAAACTGCTTTGAAAGTATATGAAAACAGGAGGCAGAAAATTGCCACTTCCAAATTAAACGAAGTAATGCAAAAAGCTATGGAATCCTACCATGCGCCGGTTGTGAGGGGCCATTCTGTAAAAATAAAATTTGTAACCCAGCTTCCCACTACTGTCCCGTCATTTGCATTTTTTTGTAATTATCCAAATGATATAAAAACACCTTACAAAAATTACCTGGAAAACCAGATGCGTGAGAACTTTGAACTTACAGGAGTCCCTATCCGGATTTTTTTCAGGAAAAAATAGAAATCTCCGGAATTTGTCCGTTTACTGGTTCAGCAAACTATTTTTTCAAAATTATTTGGTCTGAAGTATTACTTCGTTTCCCGGATATTGAATATTTCCATCATTTTCGGCTGTGATAAAAAACGAAGTTGGTTTGGATGTTGAAGTGGCTTCTAATTCACCTTTTAAAGTTTTGGAAAGTAAACCTGAAGAACTTTTTATCTTTCCAATATTTCTTACTGCATTGTCTTCTGTCCTCATCCAAACAACATATACATTTTTTGGCGGAGTGAGCTGGTCAGGCTTTGCCAAATGAGTTGTTTTTACATCCACATGGTAATTATCATTATTATTTTTTTTAATTTTAACGGAACCCGTTGCTGCCGGGGCTACCTGGGATGTACCAAAAGTCATTTTTTGGCTACAGGAAGAGAAAATAAAAATTGATAAAGCAATTGCCAGGGTGCCAATTAAGGAAAATCCCTTTTTATGAAAGTATTTTTTTTGCATTTTTATTTTTATATGATTAAGTAAATTAAAAGTAAATAAGACAATAAGAATCAATCAGCTTTAGAATTGATATTCTTTATTTTTCATTACACATTACGTGCCGAAAATTATGGATTTAAAACCCGGGCAATTTTATAATCAATATTCCGTTTTATGGCTTATTAAACAGCCTTTTTTTATTTAAACCAAAACCAACATTTATGAAAAAAATTTTTCAATCTTTATTGATTATAACTTTAATTTCTTTTTTATTTAGCGCCTGCAAAAAAAAGGATGTCCAGTTAACTACGGCTGAAAAAGTTCAAGGCACATGGCAACTTCAAACTGATATCTATCATGAATTTGTAAGTGGCACAGATTATTCTGATACTACTACCGGCCCTAATTCAACCCTTGAATTTAGAAATGACGGGAAAGTATATTCAGATCTCCAGGGCCAGAAAGATACCTCTACCTATACCTTAACGGGTGATAACCAAATTGTTATAAATGGAAATATAACTTTTGATATAAAAACTCTGACAACCAATTTATTCGTTCTTTATACCAAACAAACTCAGGGAGCGGATTATTCTGAAGAAACCCTTTCTTTAAAAAAATAAATTAGCCTTAAAGCTAAAATCATGATCCGGGAGAATAACAAATTCTCCCGGATTTTTTTTTGCGTGGCCATTTTTACATTAATAATCCCTGGTATAAAAAGAATTATTTTATGATAATACTAATTTTAAATGCAAATATTAATATAGTTGTAATAGTTGGTATTATTTATGTGGGGAGATTGCCTTATAATTCAATTCCGTTATCCATTCTATCTATAAAAAATGAATGCTCGTTTTAGAAATTTATCACTTACTGCAAAATTACTGCTGATAGGTTTTATCCCTATATTGTTTTTAATTTATTTCTCCATAATGATTTACAGGGAAAAATCACAAAAAGTGGAATTATTGGCGAATTATATTGAACATGTAAAACAATCTGAAAATACTAATGAATTAATTGCCGAACTTACAAGGGAACGCCGTTTTAGCTATTTTTATATTATTTATGATACGGGTTATAATTCTCTTTTAATACACAGGCACAGAACGGATTCTATCCTTCATCTCCTGGAAAAAAGCAATGATCTTTCTTTGCAGGATTTCCCCAAATATACTTTTTTAGATAAGCTTGATACGATAAGGACTGTAGTAGATTCTCAAAAAATCACCGCAAATGATATCATGCAATATTATACGGATGCTATATTCCGTTTAAACCTGTTGGCATCTAATATTCCTCCCAATAATTTTCTCAAACCTGCTTACCAGGACCTGGTTGGCCAGGAAAAGCTTTCTGAAATGATCACTTACCTGGGAATTATTCGCACCAATGTTTTTAATGTATTGTTGACCAGGAAGGATATGAACGAAACATTATTTGGTATGCTTGGGGCTTACAAAGTCTTTAATACTTATGAAACTGAATTTTTATTAAAGGCATCGCCGGAATCAAAAAATATTTATGAGAATCAAAAAAAAGGTAGTGGATATGGGGATATATTAATTTATTTAGGTAAACTTTTTAGCACTTTTAAATTTGATAGTACTTATACAGCCGGCCAGTTTTGGAAAGTTTCTACAGAAGCAATGGTAATTTTAAGGAATCAGCAACGGGCACTTTGGAACAGCGCTGATACCCAAATGCAACAAATATATAATGATGAAAATGACTCTAAAAAGGAAGCCATTTCATTTATGTTGTTTGCCATTTTACTGGTTGTTGCTTTTGTTGCATATTTGGTTATCCATATTCATAAATTGCTTGAAGAAATTAAAGTGGCGGCCGCAAGGATTTCTAAAGGAGGAACGGATTTGCAATTAAATAATATGCCTAAAGGAATTATTGCAAATCTTGCAAAAAGTATTATTGATATTGATAAAAATAACCTGGCGCTTGCACAAGCTGCCAATCAAATTGGAAAAGGCAACTTTGAAGTAAATGTGAAACCCAGAAGCGATGAAGATTTGCTTGGGATTTCTATTAAAAAAATGCGTGATAGCCTTAATGAATTTAGTGCGCAAAAGGATAGAATTCAAAAGGAAACTGAAGACCTGGTTTATAGAAGGGATGAATTTTTTAGTATTGCGAGCCATGAATTAAAAACACCTGTTACTTCTCTAAAAGCATATACGCAATTGTTATTAATGGATTCAGAAGGGTTTATGGACAGGCAGCATAAAACGATGCTCGAAAGAATGGATATTCAAATTAATAAACTTACACTTTTAATTAATGATTTGTTGGATATTTCTAAAATAGAAAACGGCCAATTGATTTTAAACAAAGAATCATTTGTCCTGAATGATCTGATTCTGGAAATAATTTCAGATATGCAGCCTATTTCTATAAACCAGGAAATTATTTTTAAAAATGAAGAGGCAGTTTCTGTTTATGCCGACCGTGAAAGAATACACCAGGTAATCACTAATTTTATCAGCAATGCAACAAAATATGCTTCAGGCAGCAAAAAAATAATTGTATCATTAGAAAAGAAGGGTGAAAAATTAACCTGTATGGTTCAGGATTTTGGAAAAGGTATTAACCCTGAAGAATTTGATAAGATTTTTGATAGGTTTTACCGGGTTTCGGGCCTTAACTTAAATACTTTCCCTGGCTTGGGCCTGGGGCTTTTTATTTGTAAGGAAGTTATAGAAAAGCACGGCGGAAAAATAGGGTTAAAAAGCGAGATCGGTAAAGGCACTACTTTTTATTTCGAACTTCCTGTTAGCAGTAAATATAATTGAGATAATATTTGAATTAATTTAGAAATTAAATACAGTAAACCAGGAAAAAAGGTGAATTCCTGCTTTTGTATTATTGGTTAAGAATGTTATTTATTTTGGTTCAAATCAAAAGAAGCTGAAAATAAAAATCCTTGTTTTTTGTTGGTTTACTGTTCTACTCATCTGATTTCATTCCCTTCCGCATCCAATATAGGCATAGGTTGCCCGTCTTTCGGAATAAAGAATTTGTGCCTTTCGATGATAATATGATTATCATATAATTCAAAAATAAAAAGGCCAGCCTTTAAAAAATTGGCCTTATCCAGGGTAAGGTAATTTTGATTAATCTTTGGTATTTCAAATAAAAAAGTGCCATCAGCCTGGTAAAACCTTATTGAATACTTTTTTCTCGACTCATCAGGCAATGAAATAATTACATTGTTATCTTTCCCGGTATAAACATGGTGAGAAGGCACAAAAAGATTACGGTTGTTTCTAGGGGTTTCCCTGATTACTGGTTTTTCAATCTGCGGCATTTCGCTCAAAGTATCTTTCCCAGGGCGGTGCGAATGGCTAAAAATATAAGAGCCGCCCTGAAATGAAATAAAGACACGGTAATATTGATTGTTTGGAATAAATTCTTTTGTATCTGTAAAGCCATTAACGCCGGGATCAACATTTAATACACTACCAATTGTTGTAAAATTTTTTAAACTATCGCCTGACCTTTGAACGCTGATATTAGAAATATTAGAAAAAGGATTATTCCAGGAAACGAGTACTTTATTACCTAACAGGGTTACGGTTATTTTTGGCAAAGTATCTTGGGCAAAAGAAACCTTCTGTATTGAAATCAGTAAAAAAATTAAAAGGCAATATCTATACATGTAAAATCTGCTAAGCTATTGGTTTTCGGGAAATGCAAATATAATCTCTTGTTAAAGAAATAAAAACCTTAAGAAACCGCTTTTTAAAAGCTCCGTTTCTTTTATTTACTTTTGAATTTATTAAATTGATTTATGTCGTATAATTATCTCCCACTTGATAAAAGCTTTCTAACATTTCAGCAGGTAAAAAATTATTTAAAATACAATCAGCGTGTTTCAATCACTTTTGCAGCCCACGAGGATATTTTAAAATGCCGCGAATACCTTGATAAAAAAATAAAATCCTCCGATGAATTATTTTATGGCATCAATACGGGGTTTGGTTTTCTGCAGAATGTAAAAATCGAAAAAAAAGAATTAGAAAAATTACAAAGCAACCTGCTTCTTTCACATGGTTGCGGTTTGGGGGATGAAACGCCCGATGAGATTGTAAAGTTAATGATCATGCTCAAAATAAAGTCATTGAGCTATGGCTATTCAGGCATTGGGATTGAAGTAGTAAAAAGATTAATGGATATGCACAATAACAATGTGCTCCCCATAATTTATACACAAGGTTCACTTGGCGCTTCCGGCGATTTGGCGCCGCTTTCGCACCTTAGCCTTCCTTTAATAGGTGGAGGGGAAATAAAACTTGATGGCGAAAAAATGCCCGCAGAAAAAGCCCTGAGAAAATTAGGTTGGTTACCAATTCAATTACAAAGCAAAGAAGGTTTAGCCCTTATAAACGGAACACAATTTATGAGCGCTTACGGAATGTTTAATTTAGTGAAAGCGGGGAAATTAATTGAATGGGCCAATATGATATCAGCTATTTCTTTCGATGCATTTAATTGTAACACAGATTGCCTTTACCACAAACTGCATGAAATAAGGCCCCATTCAGGCCAAAAATTTGTAGCCTCCACTTTAAGAAATATTTTAAACGAAAGCGAAATACTTTCAACAAAAAAATTCCAGGTTCAGGACCCGTATTCTTTCCGTTGCATTCCTCAGGTACATGGCGCTACAAAAGATACTTTTGATTTTGTGTTACAGACTTTTCTGGTAGAAATCAATTCCGTTACCGATAATCCAAATATTTTTCCAGATGATGATAAAATTGTAAGTGGTGGAAATTTTCATGGCCAGCCATTGGCATTAGGCTTGGATTTTCTTTCTATCGCCATGAGCGAACTAGCCAACATTTCTGAACGAAGGTCTTTTCAATTATTAAGCGGGCAAAGGGAATTGCCTTTGTTTTTGGTAAAAAATCCGGGCCTAAATTCAGGATTGATGATTCCTCAGTATACCGCAGCAGGGATTGTTAGCGAGAATAAACAATTGTGCACTCCCGCATCAATAGATTCTATTTCATCTTCCAACAACCAGGAAGACCATGTTAGTATGGGAGCAAACGCGGCTACAAAATGTTACCGCGTAATTAATAATGTTGAAAAAGTTTTGGCGATAGAGTTATTGATTGCCGCGCAGGCACTTGAATTCAGAAAGCCGTTACACTCCTCACCGGGAATTGAAAAATTAGTAACGGCATTTAGAAAGATAATTTCTTTCAATGAAACCGATAGGTTTTTGCACGACGACATGGTAAATGCGATTGAGTTTATGAGAGATTATGAGTTGGAATAATTCTTAACTGCCAATAGTTAAATCGTAAATTTGATGAAACATTTTTTAAGAAATTAGAAGTATATAGAAAAAGGAATCTAAAGAAAATTCGCACTATTTCAGTAAATGGAATTTTTAATAAAAAGATGCTTTATTTCAAAAAATCATTTTTATGCAAGAAAATTTTAATCGCTACGATCCCATAAAATATAAGACTCCCACCGGCACAAAAATGTCATGTAAAGGCTGGGCGCAGGAAGCGGCATTAAGAATGTTATTAAACAACTTAAATCCTGAAGTAGCTGAAAACCCTGATGAATTGATTGTTTATGGCGGGCGTGGCAAAGCTGCAAGAAATTTCGAAAGCCTGGATCTCATCATTAAAGCTTTAAAAGATTTGGAAAATGATGAATCGCTTTTGATACAAAGCGGAAAGCCGGTTGCTATTTTAAAAACACATACCAATGCACCCAGAATTTTAATTTCTAATTCTCAACTGGTTCCAAAATGGGCAACGTGGGAAGTATTTGATGAGCTTGAAAAAAAAGGGTTAATGATGTATGGCCAGATGACAGCTGGTTCCTGGATATACATAGGTAGCCAGGGGATTGTACAAGGTACTTATGAAACGTTTGGCGCAATTGCCAAAAAACATTTTAATAATTCACTTAAAAATACTTTAAGCGTAACAGCAGGTTTAGGTGGAATGGGTGGTGCCCAGCCACTTTCAATAACGATGAACAGTGGCGTTTGCCTTGCGGCAGAAGTTGATAAATCCAGAATAGAGAAAAGATTAAACACACGCTATCTTGATGAGATGATTGAAAATATTGATGAGGCAATTGATAAAGCGGTAAAAGCAAAAGAAGAAGGAAAAGCGTGGAGTATTGGAGTGAACTGTAATGCGGTTAATTTATTACAAAGATTAATAGAAAGAAATATTACCGTTGACGTTTTAACCGATCAAACATCGGCTCACGACCCCTTGGTTGGATATTATCCTCATACTCTCTCCTTTGAGGAAGCCAATCAATTGCGCAAATCAGATCCGGAAAAATACGTAAGCCTTTCTTATCAGAGCATGAAAACACATGTAGGCCTTATGCTTGATTTACAAAAAAAAGGAGCCATTACTTTTGATTATGGAAACAATATTCGTGCCCGCGCATTTGAAGCAGGATTGAAAAATGCGTTTGATTTTCCTGGCTTTGTCCCTGCTTATATCCGCCCTCTTTTTTGTGAAGGAAAAGGCCCATTCCGCTGGGCTGCGCTAAGTGGCGATCCTGAAGATATTCGCATAACCGATACCGTTATAATGGAATTATTCCCTGAAAATGAAGGTATGATCCGTTGGATAAAAATGGCACAGGAAAAAATTGCTTTCCAGGGATTACCATCCAGAATTTGTTGGCTTGGGCAAGGTGAAAGAGAAAAAGCGGGGCTTGCCTTTAATGAATTGGTGAGATCTGGGAAAATAAAAGCGCCAATTGTTATAGGCCGCGATCATTTGGATACCGGCTCTGTTGCCAGCCCTAACCGTGAAACAGAATCTATGCTGGACGGAAGCGATGCAGTAGCTGACTGGCCTGTCTTAAATGCGCTGGTAAATACCGCGGGTGGAGCAAGCTGGGTTAGTTTTCATCATGGAGGCGGTGTAGGAATGGGTTATAGCATTCATGCAGGAATGGTAATTGTAGCTGATGGAACTGAGGATGCGGCATCAAAGCTTAGCCGTGTTTTGAGGAATGACCCTGGCCTGGGTGTTATTCGGCATGCGGATGCCGGATATGATGTTGCTAAAGATTATGCAAGAAAATTTGGCCTTGATATTAATGAAAGATTGAAATAATACAAAACAAAGTGGCTAAAAATTATTGGCATTCAGCTTTTTGTAAAACTAACTTCTCATCAAATTTGATGGCAGAATGATTGCTGAAATCGGGTTCGCCAGTCGCAGGATTTATGCCCGCATATCCCTCTATTAATTCATTTCCTTTTTTTAAAAAAACAACCTCTCGTTTAGATTCGATTCCTTCTGACATAAAAGTATAGCTAGCAAAAATAGTATCGCCTTTCATTTCTCCGGCAATAATACCGGTGTTTCTGTCTTTTTCAAAATACTGATAAAGCAAATCTCCCGATACCATGTTATTAGCAATTACCATCTTCAACGAAACGGTATCCTTTGAATTCTCTAAAACGTAACATTCTGTTGAATTGGGGGCAACTTCCTTTTCCTTATTCTGTTTTACCAGGCTTTCTCCCGTTTTGTCAGAATTTACATTGCATCCGAAAAGGACAATTACAATGTTCAGAGAAGTAAGGAGCATGATACTTTTCTTCATAACTTTTTTGTTTAGAAAAAATAAAATCATTCCTATGCAACAACCCTACCGTTTTATAATTTTCATGAGATTTTTAAAAGCAACGCCGTGTGGTGTACAATGTTCAAATTATTTATGCTGCCTGAAAAGCCATTCCATCATGGCCGGATCACTATAAGCCGCAATCCATGAAAAATGGCCAGTCTCGGGATACATGGTAAGGCCCGGATGGGCGCCGGCTTTTCTTAAAGCCTCAGCCATATCCAAAGAATATTGAGGATTTACTGTAGGGTCTTCTGATCCATGAAATATCCAAATGGGAATATGCGCAATTTCACTTGCTTTTGATACATCGCCTCCGCCACAAACCGGAACTGCAGCGGCAAAAATTTCAGGATGGCGTTCGATTGCATCATAAGTGCCAAAACCACCCATTGAAAGCCCGGTTATATAAATACGGTTGGTATCAACCGGCAACTTTTTTTCAGCCTGGTGAATAAGCGCGATAAGCAATTCCATTTGTTTTGATGGTGTTGATTTTATGGACATGCTGCCGTGATTGGTATTTGAAAAATTAGACCAGCCTTTACCATTTGGGCATTGTGGAGCGATAACAATAGAAGGGTGAAGATGCATCATTTCATCAGTTGCAAAATTTTCAACACCCCATTTTAGTTGGGCTTCATTATCGTTTCCACGCTCTCCGGAACCGTGTAGAAAAATTACCAACGGATATTTTCGTGATGTGTCATAGTCGGGATAAAGCTGCCTGTAAAATAAAGTATCTCCTCCTTCAACATATTTTTCAAAACTGAAACGGGAAGGCGTTTGCGAAAAAGCCTTGTTATTTCCACAGAAAAAAATAAGTAACAAAAAAGCAATGAAGCATGTTTTTAGAAATTTCATTTTGGTTTTAGTTTAGATTGATAAAATTATGAAGCAATAGCTATGCTGAAAGTTAGCAACAAAAGTTGAAAAGTATTTAATTATCAGTTTCAGAAAAATAAAAATCTGTGCTATTTCTTTGTTTACTGTATTTTCAAAAAAGAAATTAATAGAAATTTGTATTCTCAATAAGTTGTATTTTTCCATCCTTATATGGAAATAGAAAAATTCGATGTGCTGATATTGGGCGCAGGCCCGGCGGGTTGTGCAGCCGCCCATATGCTTTCAGGAAATGGATTGAGAATTGCACTAATTGAAAAAGATACTTTTCCGCGTGATAAAATTTGTGGCGATGCGCTAAGCTCCGATGTTACCAAACAATTTCACATGATCAGCGAACCGCTTGCTGAAAAACTGAATCAGTTTAAAGAAAAAATCCCTTCAAATGGCGTCAGGTTTTTTACTCCAAAGCATCAAAAATTAGATATTAAATTTGATCAACCAAAAGGTATTTTTGGCGGTGGTTTTGTTTCAAAAAGAATTGATTTTGATAATTTCTTTTTTTCTGAAACCGCTAAATTACCAGATGTAACTATCTTTCAAAATCAAAAAATAATTTCTGTAGATAATAAAGGAGATGCTATTGTTTTACAATCGGCAACTAAAACTTTCGAAGCTCCTATTGCTTTAGGTGCTGATGGCGCCCATTCTGTTTTGAATAAAAGATTGACACAAAACAAAGTTGAAAAAAATCATTATTGCGCGGGTGTCAGGCAATATTATTCTAATGTAAAAGGTTTTCATGCTGAAAATCATATCGAGCTACATTTTTATAAAGAAATCCTTCCCGGTTACCTTTGGGTTTTCCCACTTGCTGACAACAAGGCAAACGTTGGGCTGGGAATGCTTTCAAGTGTGGTTAGCAAAAAACAAATCAATCTAAAAAAGGAAATGGTAAACCTGCTGGAAACAATTCCTTCTCTCAAAGAAAGATTTAAAGACGCAGTTCCTTTAACTGAAATTGAAGGTTATGGATTACCGGTTGGCTCTATTAAAAGGAGCATATCCGGCGATCGTTTTTTATTGTTGGGTGACGCTGCAGGATTAATAGACCCTTTTTCCGGCGAAGGGATTGCTAACGCTATAAGAAGTGGGAGAGTGGCTGCTGCGCACGTTTTAAAAGCCTTTGAACAACAGAAATTTGATAAAGAATTTAACCTCCTCTACGATAAAGAAATTTACAAAAGAATGTGGAAAGAGTTTAAACTTAGCCATACGTTGCAAAAACTTTTCAGGCACCCGCGCATTATTAATTTTGTAGTAAAAAAAGCGAACAACAATAAGTCAGTACAACTGCTAATAAATTCTATGCTGAATGATATGAATCTTAAAAAGGAATTGATAAAACCTTCTTTTTATTTTCGATTGTTTTTTTCGTGAAATTGAATATTTAAAAAATTCGGAAGCTACTTCCTGGCGATTTATTTTACAAAATAGAAATTCAACTTTTTTGTTGGTTTACTGTAATTTTTTATTTTGAATATTTAGATCTTTTTCTTTTATAATTCAGCACTGGTTATCAGATAAACAATCAACAATACGCTTACAATTAAGATAAATATCGAAATAATGGGATGCCACCTGGCCTTCCCAAGTGAAATTTGCAAGATTGATAAAAGTTATTCAGGCGTTGCCTCCGGTATTACAAGGGTGCTTTTCGCATTTATTTTTTTTGAGGCCAATTCATCTGTTTCGGATCTTTTCTCCAGGGTTTTCATTCCCCAATGAAGAATAACTGGAATTAATAATAGCATAAATTTTGAAAATACAGGTAAAACCAATGATACTAAAAATGAAATAACAAAGACGACAGGTATGACGAGGCTTCTGTATAAACCAAGCCTGATGCGGGCTGGAGAGATTACACGCGAAAGCATTTTTCTTTTTGGGTTGCTTACATATAGCCAGAGCCAACAATTCATAAAGCCTGTGAGGCACATATTAAAAGTGTAAACACCATAAGGGAGTTTCAGGCTTGGATCAGAACTGTATTCACCAAGGAAACCCGCGCTGAAAGGAAGTAATACAACAGTAAAGAGAAATGCGAGATTGAGCCACAATAATGCAGTTGTATATTTCACGACGTATCCAAATATTCGATGATGAACCGACCAGTAATGGCCAACAATACCAAAGCTGATCACAAATCCCAGGAAACGTAGTGACATTTGTGAAAGGGATTGCCATAAAAGCGAATCGGTGGCATTGGGTAATTCAGGCACTTTCATTTCAATAACTAATAAGGTAATACAAATAGCACAAACGCCATCTGTAAAAAATGTAAACCTTTCGAGTTGAAAATCCAGCCTTTCTTTATCGTGTTTTGGCTCCCGCATTTAATTTAAATTTTGGTTCTCTTGTGACTGTGCATTCAATTTGATTTGTGATTATAAAAAACAAATTATTTAAACAGCGTTGTTATTCTAAAAACATAAAAATAAGGAACTAATTTAATTCTTTTTCATTTTAAGCACTTCCCTTTTTCATTTATATATAGTGAGGTTCATTTTTTCATTGCCTGCATCTTATCTAAATTTGCAAATTCAAATTTTAAAATGATTAAATCAGCTGCTTTAGAAACCAGGTTGGGAAGAACGGTTTACCCGATTTTATTTGCGATTAGTTTTTCGCATTTATTAAATGATACCATCCAATCTTTAATTCCTGCTATTTACCCAATTTTAAAAAGCAATTATCATTTGTCTTTTGGCCAGGTAGGTTTAATTACATTAACTTTTCAAATGGCTGCTTCTCTTCTGCAACCCTTTGTGGGCATCTATACTGATAAAAAGCCACAACCTTATTCCCTTGCTACAGGTATGGGTTTTACACTAACAGGTTTGGTAATTTTATCCATGTCCCACTATTTTTACCTCGTCCTGGTTTCGGTTGCTTTTATAGGAGTTGGCTCTTCAATCTTTCATCCGGAATCTTCAAGAATGGCGCATTCGGCTGCAGGAAACCAACCAGGATTGGCACAATCTATTTTTCAATTAGGTGGAAACCTGGGAAGTTCCATTGGGCCTTTGCTTGCCGCGTGGATAATCGTTCCTCACGGCCAAATGAGTATTATTTGGTTTTCACTAATTGCTTTGCTGGCTATTTTTGTTTTAACTAAAGTTGGGAATTGGTATAAAACTTATGTGATTGGCAGGCAATCCAGAACTAAAAATAAAGTATCCGTATATCATCCTTCTTTTTCTAAAAGCAAGGTTAGGTGGTCAGTCCTAATTTTATTGGTTTTAATTTTCTCAAAATATTTTTATCTCGCGGGCTTCACCAGTTATTTTACCTTTTACCTGATCAATAAATTTCATGTGGGTATTCAAACATCGCAGATCTATTTATTTGTTTTTCTTTTTTCTGTAGCAGGTGGCACTTTGATAGGAGGCCCGCTGGGCGACAGGTTTGGAAGAAAATATGTTATCTGGTTTTCAATTTTAGGAACGGCTCCCTTTGCAATAGCATTGCCTTATGCTAATCTTTTATGGACCATAATATTAGTAGTTCCTATCGGCTTGATTTTGTCTTCTGCTTTTTCAGCCATTTTAGTATATGCTCAGGAATTAATTCCCGGAAAGATTGGCCTTGTATCAGGATTGTTTTTTGGGTTTGCTTTTGGTATGGGCGGAATTGGTTCTGCGTTATTAGGAAACCTTGCTGATAAAACCAGCATCATTTACGTATTTCATATTTGCTCTTTCCTTCCATTGATTGGAATTATAACAGGATTTTTGCCAAATATAGAAGGAACAAAAAAGCGATTGAAAAAAGTATGAGGTAATTTCTATGTAGGTGAAATTATTTTTGGAGGTTTATTTTTCTGTCTTGTGGTAACAGGTTTCTCTGGTCGAAAATATACTTAGTGTTTTTATCTTTAAGCCAGTCAATCATTTTTAAAATTCCAACCACATTTAACACGATTCCAAGTGGAATTCCAATCAAATAATCTGCTGTATTGATTAAATTACCTGCATAAATAATTTTAAAAAAGAAGTAAACACAAGGAGCGAAAAATATCCAGCTCGTTACCATTCCGGCGTTGTAAAAAGTTTTGCCTTTTATATTAAAAAGGAAAGTGTGAGCAATAAAATTCCCTAAAGAAACCAATATAGTAGCCATTCCCAGCCAAATGGCTTTCTCTCCGAAATACGCAGCAAGGAAATAAAATAGCCAGCCAACTACGACATTTACGATTAGGGCAGTATTGGTATTTAAAGGGTAGCGGTCTGGCATTTCACTATGAAACATTACATGATTCATCATTCCGGGAAAGGTCCCTCCAATTCTATATTCTTCTAATTGATGAAAAAAAAGCGATGCCAGGCTGAGCCACATTAATAATTCATAAGCAGTAAGGGAATTATAATTTTTGAATACAAAAAATAAAAGAATAATGGCAAAAAATCCCCCAAAATCAAACCAATGTTTTCTAAATGTATCCACTTTTATTTCAATGATATTTAGTTTATAGAATAATTAATTTACGCCGCATAGGCAATGAGTTCTTTGAATGTATCTGTTTTCCTTTTAGCTGCTCTTAGCATTATAGCTTTAAAAATTCCTTGCTCTGTATTTCTTCGGTTCGTCCTAAAGCA
>Ga0207933_1000684_pt1 | contig 30462 bp, 29 predicted proteins | sample NGESurdeep092012_4_FD_184488 | JGI IMG/M metagenome (GOLD analysis project Ga0207933, IMG submission 184488) | Arctic peat soil microbial communities from Barrow, Alaska - NGEE Surface sample F53-3 deep-092012 (SPAdes) | ecosystem: Environmental > Terrestrial > Soil > Wetlands > Peat ... | reverse complement strand
CGGCCTGCTTCTGACCACCGAAGCGTTGATCGTCGAGAAGAAGGAAGCGAATCCACCAGCAGGTGGCCCGCCAGGCGGCGGCATGGGCGGAATGTACTAGGACAGTACTGAAGGCTCGTAACAGAAAGCAAAAGTGGTCCGGAGCAATTGCTCCGGACCGCTTTTGCATAGGTTGCGATCATGGTTCCACTTCACGATTCTTTCCTGGCATGTTCGCCGCCGTGCTGTGGAATTCGCGGTGACGCGCGCCTATTCACTGCGGGCATAGAGAGATAGGTTTCCGTGATGCGCACGAGTACGAGCGTGATCGTTCTTTTGATGGCTCTCATGAGCGCGCCGTCCCATACGCCGCCGGTCGCCCCTGCCGATGTGCGTGTCACGGGCAGCGATGATGCTCCCGGAACTGCGATTCGTGCGGACACGGTTCGACCTGGTCGGTGCTCGACCGCGGCACTGGAACGGCCAGACACTGCCGAGGCATGGGTGCGCGTGGCGATGGATTGGAGGGCGGAAGCGCCGGGTGCGTGGTCCAACGATTCTCTTCGCAATGAGTTGCTCGCGCTTGGGAAGGCCGATCAGGATGCCCGGGAAGGCATTACTCCGGGGAAGCTTAAAGACACGACTTTCGGGCGCCGGCTTATGCTTGGCGACTCCCTGAGAAGCGTGCGAATGAATGCGATTCTCGATCGGTATGGATGGCCAGGCAAGAGTATGGTAGGAGTAGCCGGCGCGGCTGCCGCATTCTTGCTCGTACAACATAGTGCGGCGCTGGGGCCGCGAGGACTATCGCTCATGCAAGCTGCGAAGCCTGGCGAAGTGTCACCGGCCGATCTCGCGCTGGTGATTGACCGGCAGCGAACAAGCGCTGGCCATCCGCAGGTTTACGGCTCGCAGCTTGACTCCAGCCACTCTGATGTGTTGCAGTTTTTCCCTATTGAAGCACCACTTCATGTGGACGAGCGAAGGGCGACGATGGGCCTGCCGCCGTTACGACCTTATGCCTGCATGGTCGCTACGATGTACAGTGCAGCCGTCGCGATGCCGGACGGTGTCCCCAGATAATTCGCTCCGCTTGCGGTTCCTGAGCCGCAGGATCAGAGCGACAGCGCCAGTTGCACTGCAACGGCGCTCCGAGCTGATGGTTCGAACGGCCCCACAACCCGATCCTGATGCGCAGCGGTCAGTCTTCCGGTGAATCGGGTGTGTGATACTGCTGCATGCACATCCGCGAGAGCCGCATGCGGTGTATTGCACTTCTCGCTCAGGTGCGCAAGAACGACGTGCCTCAGGTCGCGGTGCGCGACTTCGCGCGCCAACTGACCGGCGCATCCATTGCTGAGGTGACCGCTCCGGCTGGCTATGCGCGCTCGCACAGATGCGGGATATGGCCCCGCGTGCAGCATCGATTCGTCGTGATTTGCTTCGAGGAGGAGCATGTCGAGATCACGGAGTGCGTCGCTGACGCTCTGCGTGGCGATCCCAAGGTCATACGCGATGCCCGTGCGCGCTCCACTCGATCGCGACGTCGCAACCAGGATGACCGGCTCGGCCGCATCATGGGATGCTCGCACCGAAAGCAGGTCCATATCTCCAATTGTGAGGCCGTCCCCCGCTCGAAATGCAATCGTGCCAACGTTGGCGAGGTCACGACAGGCTGCTATTGTGCCGGATGTCGCATAGGATTCCCACGCGAATCGCTGGCACAACACGCGTACTCCACGAACGTGATCCGTGTGTTCGTGCGTGACGACGACCGCCTGAATCGACTCGGGTGCTATTGCAGCAAGTCTCAAGCGCTCGACGAGAGTGGACGCCGCGAATCCAGCATCGATGAGTAACCGGGTGCCACCGGATTCGAGTACCACAGCATTGCCCCGGCTACCGGAGCCCAGGACCCACATGCTCATAGTCACTGTGGCTGACTTACTGATGCAGATGCATGCGAGTTCCTGCTCAACGCCACCTGAGGCTACGCTTTTGTGGCGCGGGCGTATGCGCTCGCGAGCTGGCGTTGGGTCGTCTCAGCGAGCGTGACTCCGCGGCGTTGCATGACGCGTCGAGCAACGTCAAGAAACTTGTCGAGCTTGTAAGTCGCGTATGGATCGCCGTCGCCCCACGCAAACGCTGGCACGTGCTTGGGATGCAATGCGCCGCCGAAGATATTCGCCGCTGCGCCGATTACGGTGCCGGTGTTGAGCATCGTACCAATTCCAGTCTTTACGTGGTCACCGAACACTGTACCTAGAAACTGCTGCTGCGTATCGACCAACCCGCCCCGCGTCCAGAGGTGGACTGATCCGTAGGTATTCTTGAGATTGCTGGTGGTGGTACCCGCGCCAAGATTAACCCAGCGACCGAGATACGAATGGCCGACGAATCCGGTGTGTCCCTTGTTGGAGTGGCCGAGCACGATGCTGGAGCTGATTTCACCACGGATCTTGGATTTCTCGCCAATCGAACAGTTCGCGATGCGGTCGCCGACGATAACCGCATCAGCGCCGATGAAGCAGGGGCCGACCAGGCGTGTGAAGGCTGCCACACTTGCCCCAGCGCGAACGAGAATCGGGCCGGCGGAAGCATCGAAGATGACATACGGATCGATGGACGCGCCAGTCTCGACTGTAACGGAATGGCCACCGAGAATTGCGCCGGGATCCGCCACAGCGGTGATCGATGGTGCGAGCGCCGCAATATCATCCGCGAGCTGAAGTGACAATTGCGCAATGAAGTCCCAGACCGCGCCCAGCCAGCGCCCGTTTAATGTTGCGGCACTGTCACCGGCGATGCTCGCGAGATCAAACGAGCCATCCGACAGTGACGAAGACGCGAGAGGCGTTGCAAGCCGGACCGCGCAAATTTGGCCGCCGCATCGCCACGCCATTTCGGAATCAGCGAGAACGGCATCGAGCGCGACAACGCAGCGGGAGTTGGCGAGAATTGCGCCTGCCGGTATAACCGCGCCCGGAGTGACCGCTGCCGGAGCACCTCGTTCGTCAAAGTCGGTCAGATGGGCAGCACTCGCAAAGCCGGCAGCGTCGCGGCCGGAGACACGCTCCCAGCGCTTCCGGAGAATTTCGGTGCCGGCACGTAGCTCGGAGACGGGACGGGTAAGCGCGAACGGCTCAAAGCCCCGCGCGACGCTGTCGTCGTACAGATACAGCATGGTCATGGTAACGCCTGCAAATCGCTCGGAAGGGAATCGATCAACGTCTTGAGATCTACCGAGCGTTCCAACGTAGTAACCAGGGTAAGTCCGGCGCGTGTTACAACTACCAGATCAGAAACTCCAAACAGCACAACGGAATTACCCTCGGCGTGCACCACATTATTTGCGGCATCAGACGCGATCACTGTCCCACTGGTCACGTTCCCGTGCGCGTCAGGCGTTTGAACTCTGCTGAGCGAAGCCCAGGTCCCGACATCGTCCCATCCGAAGTCACCGGGTACGACATACACACGGTCGCTCCTCTCAAGCACTCCGACGTCCACGGAGACTGAGCGGACAGCACCAAAAAAGCGTTCGAGAGAGTCCGGTTGGCCGTCAACGTGAGTAAGACCAGGTGCGACTTCTGGTGTGTGCGCCCGAATTTCGTCCAGGAAATCGCCGACGCGCCAGACAAAGATCCCTGAATTCCAGAGGCAGGATTTCGCGCAAAGTTCTGCCGCTCTTTCGCGCGTTGGTTTTTCAATAAATCTTTGAACGCGCCGAGCATCAGGAGAGGCGGTGGCCTCGCCGGGCTCGATGTACCCAAAACCAGGGTCAGGTCGCGTCGGTACGATGCCGACCGTCACGAGCCCATGCTGGTCCTGCGCAACCTTGATGGCGCGCTCGAGAGTTGCTCGGTACTCCGGCTCGTTGGCGATTGCCCAGTCAGCGTGAACGCAGACCATCACGGTGTCGCGGCCTGTACGCCGCTCTATTTCTGCAGCAGCGAACGCCAGCGCAGCGGCGGTACCAGCCGGTCGCGGCTCCGGTACGATGTTCTCGCGCGGCATTTCCGGAACGACTGCTGAGATCGGCTGGACCAGTGACGCGTTTGTGAGAATCAACGTTCGCTCTTGCGGAACGAGCGCTGACATTCGCTGCAGCGTTGCGACGAGAAGAGGTCGAGTGTCGACGAGCGGTAGCAGCTGCTTTGGTCGCGTGGGCGTACTCAGTGGCCAGAAGCGCGAGCCGACGCCTCCGGCGAGCACGACCGCCCACGGGCTACTGCTCATTCAATCCCGCCATCGGCAACGCCGGTGAGCCGTGCGACAAGTGCATACAATTTCTTGGGACTGAACGGTTTGGTGACGAAGGCATTGGCCCCGGTGTCGAGTGCAGCGCGTTCCTGTTCATCCTGGCCTGCAGCCGTGAGTATGATCGCAGGGATGTCGCTATGAAGATCGACGCGAAGTGCACGAAGCACATCCAGTCCGCTCATCTCAGGCATCATCAGGTCCAGAAGGACGAGGTCGTACGGTTTGTCGCCCGCGGCCAGAGCATCACTGGCTTCGCGCCCATTGAACGCAAGTGTGACCTCGAACGGACCCGCTTCAAGCTTCATCTTGATGATGCGTCCAATGTGCGGTTCGTCATCCGCCACGAGCACACGTCGCTGGCGCTCGACCCCTGCTGCTGCCACGGGATTCGCTTCCTAGACGAGAGCGGCCATGGCGAATCTGTGGCGTCGCAGGTCGTATAGAAGATCTGCCAACGCTACGTCGGAGCTCGCGGATACGAACAGGAGCACTTGATCGGACAGCCGTTGAACGACGCCATAGCCGTCCTGAAACTCCAGTACGATCATCCCCGCCTCGCCGGCCGAAGCTGCAGCGCCCAACTGGCCCGCGGCTGTTGCAACGGCTGGAACCCGTGCGGCAAGGGCCTCAGCGTGGCTTTGTTCGGAGTCATGGGTCTCTATCAACAGCCCATCGGCCCCCAGGATCACGACTGCCCGGACTCCTGATCGGCGCTGGATGGCTTCGGTCAACTCGCGTAGTGTCGGCATGCGTTGAAAAGTACCGTCCCGTGGGCTATTCTACGAGGCTACGCTGCGGGGAATTATGTCTCGTGGCTCGTATTATCAATTTCACCCCGCTCCGCTCTGCGAATGCATTCACGCTATCCCGCCGCTGCGGTCGCGGCCCTTGCCGGCCTCGTTCTCGCTACCGGCTGTAAGGACACCAGTATTTTGCAGGCGTCGCTACCCGTTGCCACGGATACGCTCATGGTGTATGCCCTCACTGGCACGCCTCCAAGCCTACCAAGCGGGGTTTCGGTCATCTTTCGATCAAGTGTTCGGGTAGATGGGTCTGGCACTTTCGACGTAGCATTCGACTTTGACAGCCTGGGCAGGGTCGTTGTCAGCCCGGTTCGAGTGCTGGTGAATCAGTTATCGGGTGCGCCGGCGGTCGGCATCAAGACGGAGTTCACGACCCCGTTCGACAACATCACATCGGCGCCGGGTGGTTACTATCGCCCCGATACGGCAATTGTCGTCACTCCCGGCCAACCCTTTGTGTTGCTTACCAATCGGCCGACGGCAAGCGATGCGTGCGTGTACGATCCGAGTCCGACGATCTACGCAAAGATGGTGATTGACAGCACCGCGCCGAATACAACGCGTGCGATTTACCTGAGAATGGTCTCGGATCCAAACTGCGGATACAGGTCATTCGTTCCCGGCCTCCCGTCCAACTGACGCCGTGCACGACCTACATCAACTTCGCGATGACCCACAGGCGATCCGCGACGGTCTGAACCGTCGCAACGCTTCGGAATCGACTGTAGCGTTGGTCGATCATGCGTTGACGCTGGACACGGAGCGCCGGGCGATCATTCAACGCGTTGAGGAGATCAAGGCGCGCCGCAACACTCTGACGCAGAGCGTCGCACAGCTCAAGCGCTCAGGCGAAAATGCAGATGTGATGATTGCCGAGGGGCGCGCATTGGGTGACGAGATCGATGCGCTGCAGATGCACCTGTCGTCAACAGAAGAAGAACTGACAGCGGTACTGCTGCAGATTCCGAATGTCACCCTCCCTGATGTTCCGGCGGGCGGCGAGGAGAACAACGCTGTTGTACGGACGTGGGGCACTCCCCGCGCTGTGGACGGCGTCGTACCGCACTGGGACATTGGTGCGAAGCTCGGCCTGTTTGATCTGGAACGCGGCGCAAAGATCAGCGGCTCCGGATTCATCGTTTATCGATCCGCCGGCGCGCGCCTGGTACGGGCACTCATGAACCTCATGCTCGACACGCATACGCGAGATCACGGTTACGAGGAGACGTGGGTGCCTGCGGCAGTGAACAGTGCATCGATGACCGGCACTGCGCAGTTCCCGAAGTTCGAGGACGAACAGTACGGTCTTGTTGACGAGGATCTGTTTCTCATCCCGACTGCCGAAGTACCGCTTACCAATCTGTATCGGGACGAGATAATCCCGGAGGCAGATCTTCCGCGTACCTTCACTGCGTATTCGCCGTGTTTCCGTCGTGAAGCCGGCGCGCACGGCAAAGACACGCGAGGGTTGCTCCGGGTGCACCAATTCGACAAGGTCGAGCTGGTCCGGTACGCGCATCCAGACAGCTCGATCGGCGAACATGAGTTGATTACGAAGCACGCAGAGCGGATTCTGCAGTTGCTTGAGCTACCGTATCGGGTACTGCTGCTTGCGGCGGGCGATACAGGATTCGCGAGTGCAAAGACGTATGATCTTGAGGCGTTCGCCCCGGGCGTTGGCAAATGGCTCGAAGTTTCGTCGTCGAGCAACTTCCGCGACTTTCAGGGGCGCCGCGCGAACATTCGCTTCCGGCCAACGGCCGGTGGCAAGCCACGGTTTGTACACACGCTCAATGCCTCTGGTCTGGCGTTCCCGCGCATAATTGCGGCTCTCCTTGAGCAGCATCAGAACGCCGACGGGACTGTTCGGGTGCCGCCGGCGCTCGAACCGTATTTCGGCGCGTCGGTAATCAAGTAGCGCGTGCGCCGCACCGCGCCGCTCTGGGCAGTAGTCTTTGGCGTTGTCGCGCTGCTCACGTGGTACGTGTTCTACATGCGGAGTGTGGTGACCGATCTGCGCGTCGAGGCGGCGCGCGTGGGCAAGATGTACGCGCGAGTCTATGACGCGCTGAATGACCCCAATCCGGACGCGGCAACGACAGCGCTGCAGGATCTGTCGAGCCTCATACGGGAATCCGGCGTGCCGGTAATCGTAACCGATGCAAGCGGTGTGGTCACCGCATCGCAGAACCTGCCGGAAAATATTCGCGGTAACAACGCCAGAATTCGGGAGTACGCCCGGCAACTTGCAAGCGAGAACACACCCGTTGTGGAACGAGGCGTCGGCACCGTGTACTTCGGTAATACTACCCTCGTTGAGGGGCTGCGCGTCGTCCCTGCGTTGCAGGCGCTCCTGATCGCAATGTTCCTGACGGCCGGAATCTATGCCTTGCGAACGCGTGGCAGAGCGGATCGCGAACAGATATGGGCAGGTATGGCTCGCGAATCCGCGCACCAGCTTGGGACTCCGTTATCCAGCATGAGCGGATGGATCGAGGTTCTGCGCGACCACGACACAGTTGATCCCGTGCTGACGCATGCCCTCACGCACATGGAGGGCGATCTCGAGCGGCTTAGACGCGTTGCGTTCCGTTTCGAGCGGATCGGGCGCCCGCCGCGACGAGAGAAGGTGAATCTCGGCGACGTAGTGGACGATGTCGCGACATATTTCCGGGCCCGGGTGCCAACGCTTGCCAAAGCTGTTACGATACGTTCAGTGCGTCGTGGTGAATCGCTCGTCGTGGATGGTGATCCGGTTTTGCTCGAGTGGGCCATCGAGTCGCTCGCAAAAAATGCAATCGACGCGCTTGCCGGACGGGGCGGTCGAGTGACGCTCTCGACGCAGGAACTCCCCGAAGGTCGCGTGCGGGTGCGCGTCAAGGACAATGGCCCTGGCGTTCCGCGAGAGCTCCGGAAACGGATATTCGACGCGGGCTTTTCCACCAAGGAGAAGGGATGGGGGATCGGCCTTTCACTCGCACGACGCATCATTACTGAAGGTCATAACGGACGACTGCTACTGCAATCCGGCACACGTGGCGCGACGTTTGACATAATCCTTGGACATGAATCCAGAGTTTGAAACGGAGTCGCTCGCCGGCCTGAACGCGGCTCAGCGAGAGGCGGTACTGCACTTTGAAGGACCGATGCTGGTACTCGCCGGTGCTGGCTCGGGAAAGACGAGAGTGCTGACAACGCGAATTGCGCGGCTCGTTGAGCATCACGGGGTCGATCCAACACGCATACTTGCGGTCACTTTCACCAACAAGGCCGCTGGCGAGATGCGCGATCGTATATCGCGATTGCTGGGGCATGAACCGAAAGGGATGTGGTGTGGGACGTTTCACGCCATTGGAGCGCGACTCCTCCGCGCCAACGCAGCAGCAGTCGGGCGCGCGCCGAACTTCACGATTTATGACGAGGACGATAGCATTGCCGTCATCAAACGCGTGATGGAGGCGTCCGGTATATCCACAAAGGCGTGGTCGCCAAAGGCGATCGCGTCACTGATCTCGGATGCCAAGAATGCGCTCGTCTCTCCTGACGAATATGCGTCGCTCGCACTCGACCCGGTGTCACGCAACGCCTCGGTGGTATATCGCAATCTCGAAGTCGCGCTGCGCAATGCCAACGCTGTAACGTTCGATGACTTGCTCACGTTGCCCGTCCAGCTTCTCTCCGGTGACGAAGGGTTGCGGCGGCGGCTTGGCAGCCGATTTCAGTTCATTCTGGTCGATGAATACCAGGACACCAACCGGGCTCAGTATCAATTCATCAAGTTGCTGGGTGCGGAACATTCCAACGTTGTTGTCGTCGGGGATGACGATCAGTCGATCTATGGTTGGAGAGGCGCAGATATTCGAAACATCCTTGACTTCGAGCGTGAGTTTCCGAACGCGCGCGTAGTTCGCCTTGAGGAGAACTATCGCTCCACGCCGAATATTCTGGAAGTTGCAAATGCTGCGATCAGCGCAAACGTCGGGCGCAAGGGCAAGACGCTTCGCCCGACACGCCCTGCTGGCGAGCGCGCGACTGTAGTCGCGACGCTGGATGATCGTGATGAGGCTGACTGGGTTGTAGAAGAGATCATGTCGCGCATGTCATCGGAGAACCGCTCTGCGCGTGACTTTGCGGTCCTGTATCGCACCAATGCGCAAAGCCGGAGCATGGAAGACGCGCTTCGCAAACACGCGCTGCCATACAGGCTCGTTGGCGCAGTGCGGTTTTATGATCGGCGCGAAATCCGTGATCTCATGGCGTACCTGAAGCTCATCGCCAATCCGGCTGACGATGAAGCTTTCAGGCGAGCCGTCGCTGTGCCGAAACGTGGACTGGGCGATACGACGATCGAAACGCTGGCAGGCGCGGCGCGTGGTGCGGGAATCCCGATGCTGGAGGCGGCCGCGCTCCCGAACCTTGTGTCCACGATCCGGCCGGCAGCACGCGCCGGGCTGGTCGCGTTCGCGGAGCTGATAGGCAGATTCCGCGACATGGCACGCGAATCAAGCGTTGATGAATTGCTGCGCGATCTCGTAGATACGCTCAAGTTCGGCGACTATCTTCGTGCCGACAGTCCGGAACAGGCTCGCGATCGGATCGAGAATGTGAGTGCGCTGATCGACGGGGCAGTAGAAACGGTCGTCGATTACGGCGGTGAGATTGGATTGACTCCTCTCGATCACTTCCTCCAAAGTGCGATGCTTGTCGCCGGTACCGATCAGCTGGATCCTTCGGCGGAGGCTGTCACACTCATGACAATGCACAACGCGAAAGGACTGGAATACCCCGTCGTGTTCATAACTGGCATTGAGGATGGCCTGTTTCCCACGTCTCAGTCTTTCGACGATCCGGCCAAGCTCGAGGAAGAGCGACGGTTGTTCTATGTCGGCATCACTCGCGCCGAGCAGAAGCTGTACCTCACGCATTCGGAAAGCCGTCGACGGAATGGGGAAATTGTCGGAGCAATCCCGTCGCGCTTCCTGAGAGATATTCCAGCCGGAATGCTTGAGGAGCGCAGTACCGTGCGCGCCAAGACGAGTGGCAGACATTCGTGGACCAATACATCAAGCCGGAAGACGCACGCCGTTCCAGAGTGGCGATCCGCCAAACGTGACTGGGCGGCAGAGTCGCAGGACGAGCCAGTCTACGTACCGGGCGAACGCGTGCGCCACACGACTTTCGGGACTGGCACGATTTTCGAGATCGGCGGCACCGGGCGTGATGTGAAGGCGACAATCACGTTTGACGATGACGATGTCGGCAGCAAGACAATCAAGTTGGCCTACACCAAGCTGGAGCGAGAGTGACACAATGCCTGTGAGCGGAAAGGACGTGCGGAAAATCGCGGATCTTGCGCGTCTGTCGCTCGCCGATACAGATCTGCCAGCGATCACGGAGCAGATGAACAGCATTCTTGCGCACATGGATGTGCTGACTCGGGTAGATACGACGTCGGTTGGCGCTACCGACAATGTGCCAGGAAAGGGGATGACGCTTCGCGACGATCGCGTCGCACCGATCCCGATGAAGACGACGGCGCCGCTGCTCGCGCCGGACTCCCGCGACGGATTTATCCTTGTGCCGCGCCTCGCAACGCACGAGGATGCCTGATGCGGAACATCATTGATGTAACGAACGAGAGTATAGGTCGGGCCACCGATCTCCGGTACGGACCGGACGGCCTCAACATCATCGTCGCGACTAATCGCAGGTCATCGATCGCCGCGGCTGAGGATGTGGCGGCGGCTTACGGTAGCGGCACAGCGATGCCTCTCGCCGGAGTACCGATCGCGGTGAAGGACAACATCGCGACGCTCGACATGCCGACGACTTGTGCGTCACGGATTCTGGCAGGCTATACCAGTCCGTATGAGGCGACTGCGATTACCAGGCTGCGAAGCAGTGGCGCTGTAATCGTTGCGAAGACCAACATGGACGAATTCGCAATGGGTTCATCGACCGAAAGCAGTGCGTACGGCCCAACGCGGAATCCAATCGATCCGGAGCGCGCTCCCGGCGGTTCATCTGGCGGTTCGGCGGCCGCGGTTGCCGCGGGGATCGTAAACATCGCGCTTGGGTCCGAGACGGGCGGAAGTGTGCGCCAACCAGCGGCGTTTTGCGGGGTCGTGGGAGTGAAGCCCACGTATGGGCGCGTAAGTCGGTTTGGTCTCGTTGCGTTCGGTTCATCCCTGGACCAGATCGGCGTATGCGCCAGGTCGGTTCGTGAAGCCGAACTCGCGACGTACGTAATGTCGGGGCTGGACCCGTTGGATGCGACAAGTGCGGATGTCACCGTGCCGCCGCTTCCGGACATGACGGGCTCGGCCAGACTCGAGTCTCTGAAGGGCCTCACGGTCGGCATCCCAACGGAATACTTTCCGGACTCGCTTGAACCGGATGTGCGAGCGAAATGCGATGCTGCAATTGACAAGATGCGTGAGCTCGGTGCATCGATTGTGAACGTGTCGCTGCCGCACACTGCGCTCGCCATTCCCGTTTACTATATCATCGCGCCAGCCGAGGCCTCATCAAACCTTGCTCGATTCGATGGTGTGAGGTTTGGGCCCCGCGCAGCGAGCGCGGCTGATCTTCGAACGATGTATGATGCAACTCGCAGCAAGGGCTTCGGCGCGGAAGTTCAACGGCGTATCCTGATTGGCACATACGTACTGTCGCACGGTTACTACGATGCGTACTACAGGAAGGCGCAAGCAGTCAGGGAACTTATCTCGCGTGACTTCACGAATGTATTCGGGTCCGGTGTGGATATCCTCTTCACCCCCACGACCCCGACACCAGCATTCAAACTTGGGGCCGTCACGGATCCCTACGAGATGTACATGAGCGACATATTCACGGTCACGGCCAACCTGGCTGGTATCCCGGCGATTTCGTTGCCCATCGGTCGTGTGCGGGGTCTCCCCGTAGGTGGTCAGCTCCTTGCGAAACACTTTGACGAACCGCGAATGTTTCGTGCGGCCGAAGCGCTCGAAGCGGCACTCGGGGAAGGGGCACACCAGTGAGCGACTGGAGCAAGAAGTACGAAATGGTGGTTGGGCTTGAGGTGCATGTCCAACTCAAGACGCGCTCGAAGGCCTTCTGTAGTTGCTCGGCGGATTTCGGTGCGCCGCCTAATGTGAACACGTGTCCGGTGTGCCTTGGTCTGCCCGGTGCGCTGCCAGTCCTGAACGCTGAAGCTGTCCGACTCGCCGTGCGTGCTGCGATCGCGCTGGGCTTCACCGTGAATCCTAAGTCGGTATTTGCGCGGAAGAACTACTTCTATCCCGATCTACCGAAAGGATACCAGATCTCCCAGTACGACCAGCCACTGGCGGTCAACGGAACGTTGCATGCTCGCATTCCGGGCGATGCGGATACGCACCCGATCGCGATCACGCGTCTGCACATGGAGGAGGACGCAGGAAAGTCGGTTCACGATCGGTATCCACACATGACAGCGATCGACCTGAACCGCGCCGGAGTTCCGCTGATCGAGATAGTAAGCGAGCCCGACATGCGTTCCGCCGCTGAGGCTGGTGCGTATCTGCGGACGCTGAAACAGATTCTGGAGTATGCTGACGTGAGCGACGTAAGTATGGAGGAGGGCAGCCTTCGAGTTGACGCGAACGTCAGCGCCAGACTGCATGGCGAGCCCAAACTCGGGACGAAAACAGAAGTCAAGAATGTCAATTCCTTCTCAGCGGTTGAACGGTCCCTGCAGAGCGAGTTTGACCGTCAGTGCGAAATGCTTGAACGCGGTCAGCACATACTCCAGCAAACGATGATCTGGGACGCGTCCAAAGGCACAGTACGGCCGGCCCGTTCGAAGGAGGAGAGTCATGATTATCGGTATTTCCCCGAACCCGACTTGCCACCGCTGCTGCTCGCGACAGAATTCGTGAAGAAGATCGAATCGACTCTAGCGGAGCTTCCGCAGAAGATGCGCGAGCGCTTCAGCAGCGAATTTGGTATTACGGACGCGGAGTTGGACGCGGTAACTGCAGATCCCAGGATTGCCACTTATTTCGAAGGCGTTGCACGTGCCCACGGCGACGGCGCCCACGCCGCGAAATGGGTGATGGGAGAAGTCGCGGCTGCACTGAACGAATCGGCTACGAAGATTCAGGATTTCCCGATACGCTCAACGCAGCTTGCCGAATTGCTCGACATGATCCGCGATGGCAAGTTGAGCCATACGGCGGCCAAGACCGTCTTCGGTACGATGCGCACCACGGGAAAGACCGCTCCTGTAGTTGCGGCCGAGCTGAGTGTCACCCAGGTTGGCGACGATTCGCAACTGGAGCAATGGATCCAAGAGGTTTTCGCCGAGCTTCCGGAGGAATCGGGTCGTTTCCGCGCGGGCGAAAAGAAATTGACAGGAGTCCTCGTCGGAGCGGTGATGAAGAAGTCAAAGGGTCGAGCTGATCCGAAGAAGGTCAACGCGTTGCTGGGCAAGTATTCGAGCTGAAACAGTGCAACGCGCGAACCATCAGATTACTCTGCCGAAAGGATCGGACCGCCGAGCTTGTTGTGAAACTCAAGCGACGTTGCCGGCAGTCCGAACTGGCGATCCGCTTCCTCGCGGATCGCCAGTTCGCCGCCACGCCGAAGCGCGAGTCTGCGGACTCGCTTTGCATTGTGTAGCGCGACATCGCCGGAGGGATCGAGACCGTACGGGTCCGATTCATCCATCCGTGTGAACAGGTCCATGATGAAGTCATACGACCGTGTCATATACGCGGATACGTCATCGTCACCCAGGTCCCAACGACTCTTCTCCGAGATGAGCTGAAATACACGCTGCCACGACTCCGTATCAGCAACGTAAACCATTCCGCGGAAGATTCTGCGGTTGGTGTGCGTGCTGAAAATAGTCGGGCTGAGGATACGATCCAGGTGCTCATCAGCCTGGGAGTGATCCAGAAGAATCAGTTCGCGTGCGCGGTGTGGTGAGTCGCCGCCAAGGTGCGCTTCGATGCGGCTCTCCCAGTAACTGTGGCCGAGTGCGGAAGTGCTCGACGTCAGCGTGAGTTGCTTCGGGACGAAGTAATTGTGCGCAACCGAATCGGCCGCGAGATGGGCGAGGTAGCCAAGCGCGAAGGCGCGCATTCTGCCACCCGACGCGAAGTCGTGAATTTCGAAGCCGACTTTCCACGAGTGGCAGTGTCGCCCGGCCTCAGCGTATTTCTTGGCCATACTCGTGTCCGCGGCGATTGAGCCGTAAAGAAAATCGTACGGAAACGCTTCGAGCAGTTCTGCGATGCTGCCTGGCAGCATCGCGAGCGAGCGCAGCACGGCATCACCCAGAAATACGTGCGTACCCGGGGTCCAGGCGTGCGCAGTTCTCGGCGTCAGGAGGAGCAGCAGCACAACTAGTACTGCTGCTCCTCTCGCGTTAAATGCCCAGCCGCCGGCGGCGCCGGCGAATCGATTTGCGGAGATCCTGCAATTCCCCAGATACAGTGTCTTCGACGGCCTCTTTTGCAGCATCGAAATAATCGTGAAGTTGTTCACCGACAGCATCAAGCGAAAGATCATCCGCCCATTCTGTCCCGCGCTTGTACCCACGGCGCGCGTCGTCGGCTACCTTGCCCGCCATGCGTACTCCGGTAGCGCCAGCCATTGACGCCATTCGTGCACCACGTCCGGCCAGCTCCATCCCACGCGACAATGCAGTGCGGGGGGCTGTCGGGCGCCGCCTGAACAGCATTGTAACGCCGACGCCAACGCTGAGACCGATGAGTGCCGCCGTCAGGAGGTCGAAATCTTCGTCATGAGAGGTCACCGCGCCTCCGCGGTGAGTGCCGCGGCCGTTTCGTGGCGTTCGGGCCGGTCGCGCCGGCCGAAGCTCCGCTTTCGTCTCCGCCATCCTCGAATTCCTCCGTATTGTCAAAGACCTGTGCCAGGCCAGTTCGGACGCCCTGAACTGTCGATGCGGTGCCAACGAAAGCGGATTCCGCTTCTTCCTGCACCACTTCAATCAGCGCATTGAACTCGTCGAGCCGTGCCTCTGCTTCCTTCACCGCCTTGAGCAGCCGCGCATTCGCGGCGGCTACCGTCTGCTGAATCTGACGAACATCCCCTTTCACCATCGTCACGATCTCTCCCGCGTCGTCCGTCATGACTTTGGCGCTGCGAACCAGCGGCGTAACCTCTCCGCCGACTCGATCTATGAGATCGTTGAGCTTTCTGTAGGTCTTCCGCAGGCTCCAGACCGCCGGCGCCAGCGCGACCGCTGCAATAAGCACCACCAGCGACATTAGCCAGATTGTTATCTGGATGACCTTGCCGAAGGTGCCCACGTCTGGAGGCAGCAGTCTGGCTACCAGGGTGTCCGGAAGAACGTGCGCTGCCTGAATAAGCAGCGTTGTAGCGTGCGTCAACTCGTACATGGGCGCTGTTGGTGCAAGTGAAGGGCCAGCCCGGTATACCGAAAGATAGGGCTTGGGGGGCAAATAACGGCGCCGGGGGCCTATATTGTCGCCAATACCATGACAGCTGTCCAATACATCGTCGAGGGCGGACACAAGCTTTCGGGTAGCATCCGCCCCTCCGGAAACAAGAACGGTGCGCTGCCGATCGTCGCCGCCGCACTCCTGTCTCGAAGCCCTGTTCGGCTGACGAACGTCCCTAGAATCCGCGACCTGGAGACGCTTGTCGAGCTGGTTCGCTCCGTAGGTGGAACCGCGGATTGGTCCGGGACGAATACGCTCGACATCTTTGCCTCATCACTGCGTCCGGAGGGTCTGGACCCAGTGTTGAGCGCGCGCATCCGCGCCTCGATACTACTGGCTGCTCCGCTCCTGGCGCGCTGCGGAACTGCGACTCTGCCCGCGCCCGGCGGTGATGTGATTGGCCGGCGGCGGCTGGACACCCATTTCCTCGCGATGACACAGTTGGGTGTTACTGTCGTTGGCGGCGACGGATACAGGTTGACAGTCGATCGCCTCGTCGGAGCCGACGTCTTCCTCGATGAGCCGAGTGTGACGGGAACCGAGAACGCCTTGATTCTCGCCGCCGCCGCCGAAGGCACAACGATCCTTCGCAATGCGGCAAGTGAGCCGCACGTTCAGGATCTCGCCGAGTTTCTGGTCGCACTCGGCGCTCGCATTGAAGGGATTGGCACGAACACTCTCACAATACACGGCGGCAGTTCTCTCGGTGAATCGCCAGTAAGCCACGCGATAGGCCCCGATCACATCGAGGTGGGATCATTCATCGGACTTGCCGCTGTGACGCATTCGGAACTTCGAATTGTTGATGCCGGAGTCCAACATCTGCGATCAACTCTGATGGGTTTCGAACGACTGGGTATCCGCTGCCGCATCGAGGGCGCGGATCTGATCATACCTGGCGATCAGGAGATGCGAATCCAGAAGGATTTCGGCGGGCACATCCCCAAGCTCGAAGATCAGCCATGGCCGGCATTCCCAGCGGACACGATGTCGATTGCAATCGTCGCTGCAACCCAGTGTGACGGTGTAATCCTCATCCACGAAAAGATGTTCGAATCACGTCTGTTTTTTGTTGACAGGTTGATTGGCATGGGTGCAACGATTGTGTTGTGTGATCCGCACCGATGCATCGTCAGCGGCCGAAGCGCGCTTCGCGGATCGACGATGGAATCTCCAGATATTCGTGCAGGCATGGCGATGTTGCTCGCAGCCATGTGTGCGGAGGGAAGGAGTACGATCAATAATGTTGCGCAGATCGAGCGCGGCTACGAACGCATCGACGAGCGCCTTAATTCGCTCGGCGCAAACATCACGCGGGTGGGTGACCGGAGATCGGAGTGACCGCATTGCAGACAGCCGTCGAGCGAGTCACTGAGTTTGATGATATCGGCGTGCTTGCCTTTACAACGAGGCGCGAAGCTGGCACTTTCGGCCTCTCCGGTACAGATCCAGTTGGTGAGGTAATGGGTCGATGGACAGCACTGCTTGCCGATACAGGCGCACGCGGTATCTGCGTCGCTCCGCAGATTCACGGCGACAGGGTGTTGCCCCATGTGACTGCGTGGGACGGGATTCTTCGTACCGAGCCGGCAGATGGTCACGCAACCCAGGAGCGAGGACTCGCGCTTGCGGTAACCGTGGCCGATTGCGCCCCGGTCTTTTTGGCGCATCCCTCTGGCGCAATTGCCATCGTGCACTCCGGGTGGCGTGGGACGGAAGCCAGGATCATCGACCAGGCAATCCGGCTGCTTGGGCGGGTAGGTCTATCCCCGGATGAACTACGGGTTCACATAGGACCTGCGATTTGTGGCAGGTGCTACGAGGTATCTGCCGACGTGCGGTCCCGACTCACCGGCGAGCCGGCCAACAGGCCTGGAAACGTGGACATTCGCTCGCTTATCGCTGAGCAGGCGCGTGAGGCGGGCGTGACCTCGATTTCGATGTCGGCATCCTGCACTCGTTGCGACAACGATTCGTTCTATTCGCACCGGGCCGGCGATGCGGGTCGCCAGCTCGCGGTAATCGTTGCAAAACAGTAGTTTCCCCGGTATATTTCCAGGTTCCCGTAGAATAGCTGGACCCACCCTTTTACATAGCAAATGCCCGACACCGAAACCCTAACCGGCACGACCGTCGACCACGCTCTTACGGCGCGGGAGAAGCGCGACATGCAGCGCGCGCAGCTACGGCCGCTTGCCAACCTTCGCCCAGAACTGTACGACGAAGACGACTACTCGAGCGACGAGCTCGAGGCGATGATGGCGATGTACAACGGAACCATGGCCTCCATCGAGGAAGGCGAGATCGTCAGCGCCAAAGTCCTCGATATTCGCGACAACATGGTGATCCTGGACATCGGCTTCAAGTCTGAAGGAACGATTCCGTTCGAAGAGTTCAAGGACATGCCCGAACTGAAGGCGGGCGACCAGGTCGAAGTTCTCCTCGAGCATCTCGAGGATATGGAAGGATCCGTCGTGCTTTCCAAGAAGAAGGCCGACTTCATGCGCGTCTGGGAGCGTATCCGCGTCGCGTATGAGAACGACCAGCCGGTTGCCGGCATTCTCACCAAGAAGATCAAGGGCGGCGTTGTCGTCGATCTCATGGGTGTTGACGCTTTCCTTCCTGGCTCACAGATCGCACTTCGTCGCGTTCCGAACGTCGACGAGCTTCTGTCTCAGACATTCGATTTCAAGATCATCAAGCTCAACAAGCGCCGCCGCAACATCGTCGTTTCGCGCCGCGTGATTCTCGAGCAGGAGCGTGCAGGCAAGCGCGAGCGCTTGATGAAGGAGCTGCAGAAGGATCAGATCAGAAAGGGTATCGTCAAGAACATCACCGACTTCGGTGCGTTCATCGATCTCGGCGGAGTCGACGGCCTGTTGCACATCACCGACATGTCGTACGGCCGCGTCACGCATCCGTCCGAGATGGTCGCGATTGGTCAGGAAGTCGAAGTCAAGGTTCTCGACATCGATTGGGAGCGCGAGCGCATCTCACTCGGACTCAAGCAGCTCCAGAGCTATCCGTGGCAGGACGTGGCTGACAAGTACCCGGTCGGCACCCGCGTCTCCGGCAAGGTCGTTTCGATCACCAACTACGGCGCGTTCATCGAGCTGGAGCCCGGCATCGAAGGCCTCGTCCACATCAGCGAGATGAGCTGGACTCGCAATGTGCGTCATCCAAGCAAGATCGTTTCAATCGGCGAGACCATCGAGGCAGTCGTACTCAAGGTCGATCCGTCAGAGGAGAAGATTTCGCTCGGCATGAAGCAGACGGAAGAAGATCCATGGATGACGCTTCCGCAGCGCTACCCGATCGGTATGCGCCTCACGGGCAAGGTTCGCAACCTCACGAGCTTCGGTGCATTCGTCGAGATCGAGCCTGGCATCGATGGTCTGATTCACGTCTCCGATATGAGCTGGACGCGCCGCGTGCAGCATCCGTCGGAAGTGATCAAGAAGGGCGATACGGTGGACGTGGTGGTGCTCAACATCGATCCGGAGAACAAGCGCATCTCGCTCGGCCTCAAGCAGGCGGTCGAGGATCCGTGGCTCCGTATCGGCGAAACGTATCCGGTTGGTACGGAACTTCGTGGACACGTCGTTCGCTTGATGGACAAGGGCGTTGTTGTTGATATCGGCAACGATATCGAAGGCTTTGTTCCGAACAGCCAGCTCAACTTCGGGAATCCGGTCAACAGCCCCGCAGACATTGTCTACGAGGCAATGAACCTGGATCTTCGAGTGCTGGAGGTGGATCCGATCCATCGCCGCATTGTGCTCGCAGTCACCGCAATTCCAGAGGAGCAGCCACCTCGCCCGGCGGAGCCGTCCAAGGTGATTCCAATGGAAACCGAAGAGTACAGCGTGTCGGATTATGCAGCCGAAATACCGGCGGTCCTTCCGGCAACATACGACGAAGAGTAATTAATGAGCATGCGCGATAAGCTCGCGCTTCTCGAGCAACGCCGCGCCGAGTCTGAACTCGGTGGCGGCGTTGCTCGTATAGAGGCGCAGCACAAGAAGGGAAAACTGTCCGCGCGCGAGCGTATCGACCTGTTGCTGGACGAAGGTTCATTCACCGAGCTGGATCGATTCGTCATTCATCGCAGCAGCGACTTCGGACTGGCAGAACAGAAGTACTACGGTGATGGCGTAATTACTGGCTGGGGGCGCATCAACGGCCGTCTCGTATACGTCTTTTCACAGGACTTCACCATATTCGGCGGGTCACTCTCCGAGTCGTTTGCAGAAAAGATCGTGAAGGTCATGGACCTCGCGCTTCGCAACGGTGCGCCGATAATTGGGCTGAACGACTCTGGGGGCGCACGGATACAGGAAGGCGTCGTCTCGCTGGGTGGGTACGCCGAGATTTTTCTCCGTAACACACTTGCCTCTGGCGTCATTCCACAGATCTCCGCGATTCTCGGCCCGTGTGCCGGTGGAGCCGTGTACTCGCCCGCGATCACCGACTTCATCTACATGGTGCGCCACACCTCGTATATGTTCGTGACCGGTCCGCATGTCGTAAAGACAGTGACGCACGAAGACGTCACGATGGACGAACTGGGCGGCGCCGACACGCACGAGATGAAGTCCGGTGTATCGCACTTCACTTCGGACAGCGAGCCGGAGTGCATCGCGAGAATTCGCGACCTGATGCGGTACATACCCTCGAACAATATCGACGAGCCGCCCCGCGGCGCAGGCACGGATCCGCGCGATCGGCGCGATGAAGCATTGCTTGACATCGTACCGGATAACGCGAACAAGCCATACGACATGAAGGACATCCTCCATCGTGTAATCGACGATGGCGACTTCTACGAAGTGCAGCGTGACTTCGCAGAAAATATCATCTGCGGATTCGCACACCTTGGCGGATTCAGCGTTGGCATCGTAGCAAATCAGCCAGCGATGCTTGCTGGAGTTCTCGACATCAACGCGTCGGTGAAGGCGGCGAGGTTCATACGCTTTTGCGATGCGTTCAACATTCCAATCGTGACCTTCGAGGATGTACCTGGATTTCTGCCGGGAGTCGCTCAGGAGCACGGTGGAATCATCAAGCACGGCGCGAAATTGCTGTTCGCGTATTGCGAGGCGACGGTGCCAAAACTGACCGTCATAACGCGAAAAGCGTATGGCGGTGCTTACGACGTCATGAGTTCGAAGCATATCCGCGGCGATTTCAACGTGGCCTGGCCTACGGCTGAGATTGCAGTGATGGGCCCCAAGGGGGCCGTCGAAATCCTTTTCCGCAAGGATATCGCTGATAGCGATGATCCTGCTGCTTCGACGGACAGGAAGATGGCTGAGTACGTCGATAAATTCGCCCATCCCTATGTCGCAGCGGGCCGAGGATACATTGACGACATTATCGATCCCCGGGACACGCGACCGGCCTTGATCAATGCTCTCGAGAGTCTGCAAGGCAAGAGGGACAAGAATCCCCCCAAGAAGCACGGGAATATCCCGCTCTGATGTTTGATTCAGTTCTCATTGCCAATCGTGGCGAAATTGCGCTGCGTGTAATCCGTGCATGCCGTGAACTCGGTGTGCGATCGGTGGCCGTATACAGCGATGCGGACGCAGGCGCGCCGCACGTGCGCGCGGCGGACGTTGCGGTGAATATCGGGCCACCGCCGTCATCCGAGAGCTACCTGCTCGGTGATCGCATCATCCAAGCCGCTATCAGCGAAGGGGCACAAGCCATTCACCCAGGCTATGGATTCCTTTCCGAGCGTGAGTGGTTTGCGCGAGCGGTGCGCGACGCGGGGCTGGTCTTCATCGGCCCACCGGCTGAAGCCATTGCAGCAATGGGAAGCAAGACAGCCGCACGCACCCTTGCGGTCGCGCACGGTGTCCCGGTTGTACCGGGTACTACTGCATCGATCGAGGATGCAGCACACGCGGCCGGGATTGCCGCAGAGTTCGGCTATCCCGTGTTGCTGAAGGCCGCAGCTGGCGGTGGTGGAAAGGGCATGCGCGTCGTACGCGACGCATCGGAGATTGCCACGTCGTTCGCTGCCGCGAGTCGCGAGGCGAAGAATGCGTTTGGTGATGGTGCCATATACCTCGAGAAGTACATCGAGGGGCCTCGCCACGTCGAAATCCAGTTGATCGCCGATATGCACGGAAATGTGATCCATCTGGGAGAACGCGAGTGTTCCGTTCAGCGACGCCATCAGAAGATGATCGAGGAAGCGCCGAGCGTAGCGGTAAGCCCGTCACTCAGAGCCGAAATGGGTGCAACTGCGGTTCGCGCGGCGCGCGCAGCGGGTTACGTGAACGCGGGCACGTGTGAGTTCCTCCTCGATCGCGACGGCAAGTACTACTTCCTGGAGATGAACACGCGCCTCCAGGTTGAACATCCCGTCACGGAGTTGGTATCTGGCATCGATCTCGTGCAGTGGCAACTCCGCGTTGCATCTGGCGAACCGCTTGGATTTACACAAGCAGACATCTCGCCGAACGGATGGGCAATCGAGTGCCGCATCACAAGCGAGGATCCGGCGAACGAGTTCATGCCGTCAACGGGGCGCATCTCGTTCCTGCACCTTCCTTCAGGACCAGGCGTCCGCTGGGATGGCGGAATCGAGATCGGTAGCGAGGTATCGCTTCACTACGATCCGATGCTCGCCAAGTTGATCGTACACGCCCCAACTCGACCGCTCGCGATTGAGCGAATGCATCGCGCACTGTCCGAACTCGTCATTACGGGCATCGAGACATCCCGGGAGTTCCATCTGCGCGTGATGGAAGACGCGGAGTTCCGAGCCGGTGAAATCGAGATCCAGTGGTTGGAGCGAAGGCTCGCTTCTCTCACTACCGATCCGGGCACGGCTGACGGAGTGCGACTTGCGGCACTCGCGGGCGCGCTGCTGGCGGATTCGGAGTCAGGCGTACGGACGGATGTCTCGTCGAAGAAAGGAAGCACTGCTTCGGCCTGGCAGCGCGCAGCAAGGCTTGAATCGCTGACATAGTGTCGCGGACAGTAAGTCTATCCATAGACGCTATCGCAGCGGGCGGCGATGGCGTGGCGCGCAACGATGGACTGGTTGTGTTCGTTCCTCGTACCGCTCCCGGTGATTTGATCACCGCCAGCATCGCGGGGAAGGGTCACTTCGCGCGCGGTACACTGCGAACGATTCAGCGGCCGTCACCTGATCGCACTGATCCAGCGTGTCCGCACTATACGCGCGAGAACTGTGGCGGCTGTCAGATCCAGCACATGCAGTACGCTGCTCAGCTCGTCGCGAAGCAACGTATCATTGTCGACGCGATGGCGCGGATAGGCAAGCGTGAGATTGTCGCTCCGGAAGTCATGCCAAGTGCGGAAGAATGGCGTTATCGGACCAAGTTGACTCTCTCGATGCGCAGACGACCAGGTGGTTGGGTCGCTGGATTGCACCCGTACGACGATCCCGGGCGTGTGTTCGCTCTTGCCGACTGTCCGATCACCGATCGCAGGGTTGTTTCGACGTGGCGAGAGATACTTGCAGCGTCGACATTCTTTCCCAGCGAGTCATCGCTTCGTGGCAGTGTGCGCTGGACGGCAGATGGTCCGACCTTCGTACTTATCGGAGGCAGGCGTTGGAGCGCGCACTCGGAGTTTTTCGAAGCGGTCCCAACTCTTGCAGCACTGTACTGGGAGCCAGATGAAGCGCCACGCGTCCTGCTCGGCGACCGTCGCATCCTTCCGAGTCCAGCGGCATCATTCGCGCAGGTGAATCCGACAGTTGCCGGCATGGTACGCGAATTTGTGCGTGACGCAGTGATGTCGTTTCAGCCGAACCACGTGATCGACGCGTATTCGGGGGCAGGCGATCTTGCAGCAGACCTGGTCGCGTGCGGTGTGACCGTAACGGCAATAGAGCTCGATCCGGATGCTGCCCGGTGGGCGGAGCAGCGACTTCCCCCGCCATCACGCTCAATTGCCGGAAAGGTCGAGCAGGTCATTCCGCGACTCGCAGCTGCGGATGTTGTCGTTCTGAACCCGCCACGGAGTGGCGTACACGCGGATGTCGCACAGCACCTGGAAGATTCGCACTCGGTGCGCGCCATCGTGTACGTGAGCTGCGACCCGGCGACTCTGGCACGGGATGTCGCCCGCCTGCCAGCCTATGATATACAAACTGTCCGCGGGTTCGACATGTTCCCGCAGACAGCTCACGTTGAAACGGTCTGCGTCCTGACTTTGAATGGACGCGCTACTCGGAGTGCTTGATGAAATACCTGGTTGATGTGAACGGTGCGCGGCAGTCTGTTGTCACCGACGGTGGCGCCGCACGCGTTGGGGAATTGGGGGAAAGTGCTACGCTTGATCCTGCCGACTCGATTCCAGTGCGGACGCTCCGTATGGGCGATCGCGTGGTTCGGGTAGTTGTGCACTCTCGCGAAGGACGGGGTCGCTACGCGCTCGACATAGACGGTCACCGTTACCATGTCGAGGCACTCGGCGAACGAGCGCGAGCGATTCAGGAACTGGCCGCGAAGTCCGCGCCGCCAGCTGGCCCGGCGCCCGTCATTGCACCGATGCCGGGCCTGATCGTCCGCGTGAACGTTGCCGTGGGTGACACCGTTGCAGCCGGCCAGGGCGTGCTCGTGATGGAAGCGATGAAAATGGAAAACGAACTTCGCGCGTCTGCTGCAGCGACGGTCAAGACCGTCCGAGTGGTGCAGGGTACTGCGGTCGAGAAGGGGACGGTTTTGATCGAGCTGGAGTAGCCGAATCGCTACCTGGTCCACACGTATATCACACCGCATTCCGAATCGGTGAGGTTCGCAGGCGTCTCGGCGCCGTCCTTGTAAATCTCGATTGCTGCGATGTCTTGCGGTGAAATCGACTCCAGGCCGCCCGTCGCAGCGGCGAGATTGGCCGGCGCACCGGTGAACGGCATTGGAGGCGCGAATGCACCATCCAGCAGCACGCCATCGACCGCTACTGCCATCCCCGAAGTACATGCATTCCCGTTGATAGTCTGCACGCCGCGCGCGCTGCGAACCACGGTCTCATTGCCGACCTTTACCACTGACACGCCAGCGACATGCCGGAATATGTCCGTCGTGTTGACTGCGTGGAACTTCTCGATCTGCTCTGCCGTCACGTAGGTTCCGATGCCTGTGCGCATCCGATCCGCGACGCCTGGCGGAAGATGCACTAACTCTCCGCTCACAGCCTGTATCGTTATTCCTGACAGCGTGATTGGAAACGGCTCGACAACCGCATCGATCGACGTTGTAGCGTTTGGATCGACAACTACCGAGACGGTGAGCGGCAGGACGCCGAGGCGCCGGAAGCGAATCAAATGCGGACCTGCGGAAATGCTGTCGATGCGAAATGCGCCACCAGCGCCACTCCGCGTGCCTATCTGGGAGTTATCGACAGAAATGATTTCTACGCCGCGAAGCGATGCCCCGTTCACATCACGCACACTTCCGTCGATTGCGCCCCAGGAGACGTTGGTGACGTGTTCGGTGTGTTCGGGGTTCGTCTGTGCTGACGCACGCGTTCCGCCTATCACGAGTGTCGCGGTGGAGAACACCAATGCGGCAATTACGCTCCGTACCCGCTCGCGCATCATGCACCCTGTCGGAGGAAAAACGGGGCGGCGCCGGTCTGGCGCTATCCCGAGATTATCCGTAAGAATGTAGCGTTCGCTGTCTCGGCATGCCACATCTCACGCTCCGGGGCCCCGCGGGTCGCTGCCTTCGACATCAGCAGAGTCCGTGCAACAAAAAAACAGGTGCCCGCCAATCCCACTGGCGGGCACCTTGTGAATCGCAAGTACAAGCTCGTTAAGGTGTCGCGCTGAGCGAAGTGCCGTACTTCGCATTGATCGCTGCAATCAAATCACCAACCAGCGCACGATTCGCCACCACAGTCGGATGAATTCCGTCAAGCGAAATGCAGGGCCCGAACGGCTGAGTTGCATTCGCGAGATTTGGAACGGTGCCGATGCATCCCGACGCCTTGAGCGACGATAGCAACGCGTTGGGATCGTAGTACGCCCAGTTGTTGGCGCTTGCCTGACTCTGGATGAATGTGTTGTACGCGGCGACCGTCGCTGCGAGACTCGCCTGTTCGTTTGCGTCCAGGATGAATATGTCACCCACCGGAGTGCCCGGAATCGAATTGGGCGCGCATCCGACCACGCGCGGGTGCGCTCCAGAGTGCATCTGTCCCAGGATCTGAATCGAAACGAGAGCCTGGTTGCCCGGAGCGACGAGGCAGTTGGGCAGTACGGTGGTCGTACCACCCGCGAACTGATCAAACCCAGCCTTGAACGCTGGATTCTGCAGCGCAGCGACTGGGAAAAGGGCTGGGACAGCAGCAACATTCGCGACGCCGATCAATACCGCGCCTTTCAGCGTTGGCACCGCCTTCAACGCGGCTACGAGTGCTCCGTAGCTCGTCTGGAAATTCGCCGTAGATGTCACCCCGGTCGTAACGCCAGGCGTCGGCACGAGCAATCCCGAGATCGCCGCCGAGAGCACGTCGTTGTTACCGATCCATACCGAAACAAAAGTTGGGTTCGCATCTGCGGCCTTCGCGACCTGTGTCTTGCCGCCAAGTATGAACGTTGTGAGAGCGTTGGACGCGCTCGTGCTTACGCTTGTCGGATCAGCCGCGAGAGCCCCCGGCACAGCCACGTTGTTTAGAGCAACGCTTATCGAACTCGCCGTTCGAAGCGCGCACGTGCTGGAAGTGCCACCAGCGAGCCGCGCCTGCGTTTGAAAGTTCACGATTGGTGGTGGACAGCCCGGGTCGAGGAGCGACGGATATGCGTATCGCGTCTTCATCGTCTGAGCCAGCAGGGATGGGTAGCTGAGCCGCTGCGTGCTGTCGTTGATACCGCCGGACTGGTATCCGGAAGTGAGACTGTTGCCGATGGCCACGTAGCTGGTGAAGAGTACGTTAGCCGGGACTGGCGGCGGTACGACAGCGGTCGGTCCATTGTCCGCGCAAGCTGCTGCCAGCATCGCAATCGTCGCGGCGGCGATCGCGTGGATCGTATTGGTGGATCTGATCATCGGATTCACGCGCGGTTAGAATTTGATGTTGAGAGCGGCCGAAACCACGTCGGCCGAGAGTGCGTAGGCTCCGGTATTGAGCTGCGAGACATCCTGCGATGCACTGGAACGCTCGACTATCCGACCTCGGCGACCTGGCGTGTTAACGTGCAGGTATCCTATGTCGAGCTTGTACATCCTGGCAACCGGAATCTCGACCCCTGCCGAGAAGTTGCGCCTGTTCATGTCAGGAAGCAGCGGTGTGACCGTTACGTCGGGCGCGGGAGTGTTGGCGTAGCTGTAACCGAGACGTCCGATCCACGAGTGAAATTGATGCTCCGCACCGAATCTGTACGACCATGAATCGTCGTAGTTCTCCAGTAGCGTGCGACTGCTGGCGGCGGCTGGCCCGTCAAACGTCACGGGCAGAGTCTGGAATGCCGACCATCCTAACCGGGCGAGGTCGACCGACAGCTTGGTACCGGTGAATCCGTTGTAACCGAATCCGCCCTGCATCTGCCAGGGATGAACGATGCGCGAAGAACCGGTCTGATTGACGAGCGCACCGCCAGGAGCGAATTGCGCCTTCAGCACTGCGTCGAGCGGTACGGGTGTCGCTGGATTGATCGGGTTGTTGACGGGAAGCGTGAGATTCGTCGGTACCTGCGTGAACTTTGCTTCGGCGTCGCGGTAGTTGAACACGAGTTGCGACAGAAAACGTGCACCGATCGACCAGTCACCAAATTTGCCGTGCACTCCCACGTTGTATCCGACTGCGTTCGATGTTCCGCGAAAGTCGACTCGACCGAACTCAGTCTCGGAGGCGATACCCAACATGCCGAACGTCACGCCAGGCTCCGCAAACTGCTGCGACAAATCCAGTGCCTGTTTCAGATCAACCGTCGAATGGCCAAATACCGGCCCCCCTCCAATTGACCAGTGGTCATTCGCCTGGAAGGCAATGTTGGGCTGAAAGTAGATCGTTTGCAGCGACGCTCGGAGAGCCGAAAAGCGGCCCGGAAAGTCATCGTGCCACTGGGAGGTCAGTCCGTAAGGGACGTAGACACCGAATCCGACAGAGGCCCTCCCGATGCGCATTGCGGCGAATCCGGCTGGAACGATAGTTGGCGAGATGTTGCTGCCGTAGCTTCGACCCGTCGAATCCTGCCGAAACGAGCCTCGGACGGCGATATCGCTTGCCCCGATGCTGATGGACTTGCCTGTAAGGTCCGCTGCAGCGCCTGGATTCCAGAAGATTGTGGAAGCGTCGGCGCAAGGTGAGCCAGTTACGGCGAAGCCTCGGGATACTGCGCAGGTACCGACTTCGTTGAGCCCGAATCCCTGGGCTGAAAGGGGGCCGAGTGGTAAACAGGCGGCTATAGCACTGAGCCAGAGCCCTCGGATAGCTGAAGACTGAATACGCTTCATGAGTGCCTCGCGTACGGCGCGTTGGGGTCCGGATCCCGCCAGCGGCGGGCCGCTTGGAGCTATGCTATGCGTGCAACCATTAAAGATACGCCTCCGGCAATTGAGGGACCATCGGGAGATCGCCTACTCTAAAGACAGAGATTCCCTGACTACGGCCCGGTCCACTGTGGCAGCTCCAATCTCAATGCCGGGCTTGGATTGACTAAAGCGCCGGGGGTGCATAACTTAGGAGGCTGTCGCATTTCGCATTCGATTATCTCCCCAATGAAGACTTTCTCCGCCACACCGACTGATATCCACCACGACTGGTACATCGTGGATGCGGAAGGCATGGTGCTTGGACGACTCGCCACAGAAGTGGCACGAGTCATCCGTGGTAAGCACAAGCCGACTTTTACCCCCCATATGGATGGGGGCGACCACGTCATTGTGATCAATGCCTCGAAGGTCAAGGTCACTGGTCGCAAGGCGGAGCAGAAGCGCTATTTCAGACACACGGGCTACATGGGTCATGAGCGCTTCACCAGCTTCGAAGACATGCTCGGCAAGCACCCCGAGCGCGTAATCGAGCACGCCGTGAACGGCATGCTTCCGAAGACGGCGCTCGCGCGTACACATATGCGGACGAAGCTCCGCGTTTACCCGGGTGCGTCACACCCGCACAAGGCACAGCAGCCCAAGCTGCTGACCATCACCACCAAGTAAGCATGCCTGTAGAAGGAACCATCCACACGATCGGTCGGCGCAAGGAAGCTGTGTGCCGCGTCTATATCAAGGCTGGCTCGGGCAAGTGGCTCGTGAACGGCCGTACGCTTGGCGACTACTTTCCGCGCCCAGCTCACGTATCGACCATCCAGCAGCCGTTCGCCGCGACCGACATGCTCGGCCAGTATGACGTGACCGCCAATATCGATGGCGGCGGGTTGTCCGGCCAGGCTGGAGCGCTCAGACTCGCGATCGCCCGCGCGCTCGTGAAGCAGGACGAGTCACTCAAGCCAAAACTTCGCAGCCTCGGATTCCTCACTCGCGATGCTCGCGTCGTTGAGCGCAAGAAGCCAGGTCGTCCAAAAGCGCGCAAGCGCTTCCAGTTCTCCAAGCGTTAGACCGCGTATGGGCGACGCATGCGTCGCCCATACGTCGCCCCACACATCCCTCATCCTCCCCGAGTTTCAACGGGTGCTGGCTCCGGCCAGTCGTTGCGACGCTGACGGGAGGAGACGACATCAACCAAGCAAGGAATACTCAGAATGGCACAGCCTAATCTCGAGCAGCTGCTCGAAGCCGGCGTTCACTTCGGCCACCAGACGCGCCGATGGAATCCGAAGATGCGCAGATTTATTTTCGCCGAGCGCAACGGCATCCATATCATCGATCTTCAGAAGACGCTCCGCCAGCTTGAGCTGGCGCAGAATCTCGTGCGTGAAGTCGTCGCCCGCGGCGATCAGGTCCTCTTCGTATGCACCAAGCGCCAACTGGTTCCAATCGTCAAGTCGGAAGCCGAGCGTTGCGGTGCCATGTTCGTGACTGAGCGCTGGCTCGGCGGCCTCCTCACCAATTTTCAGACGGCCAAGAAGCAGCTCCGCAAGCTCAAGGATCTCGAAGCGGGAATCGAGGGTGGCGGAGACTTCGCGAACTACACGAAAAAAGAGCAGCTGATGATGACGCGTCAGCGCGACAAGCTTGCCAAGAACCTCTCTGGCATCAAGTCGATGACGCGCATCCCGGGCCTTATGTACGTGATTGACTCCAAGAAGGAGCGCATCGCGGTCGCAGAGGCCAACAAGCTCGGAATTCCGATCGTCGCTCTGGTGGACACTAATGCAGACCCGGATCTCATCACGGTTCCAGTCGCGAGCAATGATGACGCGATCCGCGCGGTGGAGCTGATGACTGCTTCGATTGCCGACGCCATCATCGACGCTCGTCGTGAAGCACCTGTTCGTACTGAAGTTGAGGAGTCCGAGTCGTACACGTACAGCTCTGATCGTGGAGCCGAGCCGGAAGCGGGCGACGAGCGTCGCCGCCGCCGACGGCCGCGTCGTCGTCGCGCAAATCAGGAAGCCATCGCAGCCAGGCTCAAGGGAGCTCCGGGCGCCGAGGGCGCCGAGGGCGATACTGGAGCTGCTCCGGACGACGCGGGCGGAAGTGGAGACGGCGACAGCAGCGCAGATACTGCCGCAGAATAACTGCGACCAATCAGCCTCGAACGCCGCCGCGGATTACCTCGGCGGCGTTCGTTTGACAGATATCGATAATCACCAACCGAAGGTTAAAGATGTTTACAGCTAAAGACGTTCAGACCCTACGCCAGCGGACTGGCGCGGGAATGATGGAATGCAAGAAGGCGCTCGAGGAGATGTCGGGCGACATGGAGAAGGCCGTCGATCACCTCCGCAAGAAGGGGATCGCCAAGGCAGAAAAGCGGACCGGCAAGCAGACGAGCGAAGGCCTGATCGCGAGCTACATTCACCACAATGGCAAGGTTGGCGTCATGGTGGAGATCAACTGCGAGACCGACTTCGT
>Ga0207933_1000683_pt1 | contig 30562 bp, 30 predicted proteins | sample NGESurdeep092012_4_FD_184488 | JGI IMG/M metagenome (GOLD analysis project Ga0207933, IMG submission 184488) | Arctic peat soil microbial communities from Barrow, Alaska - NGEE Surface sample F53-3 deep-092012 (SPAdes) | ecosystem: Environmental > Terrestrial > Soil > Wetlands > Peat ... | reverse complement strand
CTCAGCCCCGCTCAGTTCGAGCAGCAAGCAATCGCCCCTCGCAGCCTGACCGCGAAGGTTCAACCGCAACACGACGAAAGTCCAAAACCGGTACGCTTATGAGAGACGCGTTCTGAGGGCAAGGTCACCCATAGCTCGCTAGGAAGGTGAAGACCACAAAGAAGCCCGTAGCGTATGTCGCACTTATCCAGAGCGCAAAATTCTTCAGCAACCCACCACCGAATGCTTCCGATGTTGCCTCAATGTTCTCGGACATACGTTCCTCAAACCGGTGCTGTGACTACATGCACCGCAGAACTTGAGCATACAACCGTAACTGCCTTGGCGACCAGGAATGTTGTCTGGAAATGGATGCCTTCCGATACGGCAGGTAGAGAAGGAAAGCCAATAACGTGATCTCGATCCACGGATTTCAATTTTGGTGACGAAATTACGGGCGGTCGCGACGCAGACCGAGATCCTCTCGCTCAGCGCCGAATTTCATACGAGAACAAGGCCTTCCCCATCAAGCATTTGGCCCCAGCCAATGCAGTTAACATTTTCGCATTTTTCACTATTCTTCTTTGGCAACAGAGGGCCGGAGGCCCACTGGATTGTTCCCGCAGGATTGCGGAATGGTTGCTGGGCTAAATTGCTTGATGGGCGCGGCCGGAGTCGCTCGGGTGGCCATAGATAACCGGCGGTAGAACGATATGAAGCGGCGCTCGACGGAGATCGAGGAACGTGAGCGTCGCGCCGTGATCCGGCGCATCAAGGAGGCGCATTTCCCAGCGGTCAAGACACTTGAAGAGTTCGACTTTCAGAGTGCGCCGCACATCCCTGCGGCCCAGGTGCGGAAGTTGAGCGAGGGCGAGTATCTGGAGCGCAAGGAACCCGTCGTTCTGCTTGGTGAAACGGGCACAGGCAAGAGCCACTTGGCCGTCGCTCTGGCGGTCGCCGCCTGTAGGCAACGCAAGCGGGTGCGCTTCACCACTGCGGCGGAACGGTGACGGAGATGATCGAAGTACAGGGCCAGCTGCACTTGACGCGTCTGCGCAGTCGCTGGATGCGCTACGACCTCGTCGTGCTGGATGAGCTCGGCTATGTGGTCATGCCGGACGCGGCGGCGGAGCTGCTCTTCCAGGTCATCGCAGGACGCGCCGAGCAGGCCGCGATCATCGTCACCACGAACCTTCCCTTTTCCGAATGGCCCAGCAAGATCCCCAACGCGAGGCTGTGCAAAGCGATGCTCGACCGGTTGACGGACCGGGCTCACATCATCGAGACCGGCACGGAGAGCTACCGGTTCCGCAGAACCATGGCCAGGAAAGGCGGCAAGCTATGACATGCCCATGACAAGCAAGGAATAGTAATCGCCCTCTTCGCGCCGCGTGATTACGCAGCGGACGCGCCCCGCGCAGGCCTTGGCTCCAGTCGCCCTACGGGCTCCTTCCGCCAAGGCCCGCGCGGAATGACAAGTCCCATGCCTTCAGGGTGGGGCCAGATCAAAGCATCAAAAGGGGCCAAGTCAAGTTGACGAAACCAAGTGTGAGGGGCGGCTATCAATGGGTGAGGAAAAGGGGGCAGGTCAACCCCGGACTCATGCTCTTTCAGAACCCCAATCACTTGCTCTTCGCTGAATCGACTCTTTTTCATCGCTTCGCTTCCTCACGCTTAGCTTCCTCACGCTTAGATTACGAGAGAACTCGAGTTCCAACTGATAGCGTTTTCCGGGGGCAGGTCAGGATCGCAATACTTTTCGGGAGCCAATTGGTCGAAGACTCGCTCACTGTCCCGTGTGTAACAAAGAACTGAAGCAGCGGCCGTAACTTTGTATTTACAGCCCACCTCGATTCAGCGCATTTTTCACCAGCGCATTTTTCGATGTTGAAGCACAGTAGAAGTGTCCCCTTGATATCTCGATAGAAGTGTCCCCTCGTACAGTGCCTTTGAGGTATGGAGGCGCGGATTGGGACGGATGAGATTGAGTGAACGGGAGTTGTTGCGTGGGGAGGCTTTTGGGCGCGTGGTTTCCGGGAGTTTGTCTTTGCGCCAGGCGAGCGAGATGTTGGGGTTGAGTTACCGTCGGAGCAAGCGGCTGTGGTCTCGCTACCGCGCAGGCGGTGCTGCGGGCTTGCAGCACGGGCTGTGCGGGCGGCGTTCCAACCACGGCTATGGGGCGGATTTTCGTGCGGCCGTCCTGAAGCGCTGCGCCGAGCGGTACGGAGACTTCGGACCGACGCTGGCGAGCGAGCATCTGGCAGCGGAGGACCATCTGGCGGTGAGCGCGGAGACGTTGCGGCGCTGGCAGCGGGCGGCGGGCCAACCGGGCGTGCGCAAGCGCAAGGCCTACCGGCAGCGGCGCGAGCCGAAGGCGCACTTCGGGGAGCTGGTGCAGATGGACGGCAGCTTCCACGACTGGCTGGAAGATCGCGGCGGCAAGGGTTGCCTGATGCATCTGGTGGACGATGCGACCTCGACGGCGCTGTTCTCGTTCTCGAAGCAGGAGACGACCTGGGCGGCGGCCAACCTGCTGCGCGCCTGGATCGAGCGCCATGGCGTGCCCAAGGCTTTGTACACGGACTGGAAGAACGTCTACGTGCGCCAGGCCACGGAGCGCGAGAAGCTGAAGGGCATCGAGCCGGTGAGCCAGTTTGGGAGGATGTGCGCCCGGTTGGGGATCGGGATCGTCCCGACCGGCTCTCCGCAGGCCAAGGGACGCGTGGAACGGGCGCACGGCACCCACCAGGACCGGCTGGTGAAGAAGCTGCGGCTGGCCGCTATCGCGAGCTACGACGAGGCCAACCGGTATGTCGCAGAGAGTTATATCGCCGAGCACAACCGGCGCTTCGCCCATGCCGCATCCAGCCCGGCGGACTTCCATCGCAAGCGGCCTGCGAAACGGGAGCTGGACGATGCGTTCCAACTGGAGCAGGAGCGCGTGGTGAGCCTGGACTGGGTGGTCAGCTATGACGGCCGCCTGCTGCAACTGGCGCGGCAGAGCCGCCACCACGCTCCCGCCAAGAGCCGCGTGCTGGTGCGAGAGAACCAGGCGGGAGACCTTGCCATCGAGTACCGCGGACGCAAGTTGGGCTTCACCGAGATCGCCCAACGGTCCCAGCGCGGACCCGCTCCGCGTGTTGTGTCCCCGGCTAGCCGGGGACACAACACGCCCTCCAAAGACCATCCCTGGAGACAAGCCCTCAAGCCCATGCAGCCAACTCTTCCCACTGGCTTGCCAACTTCAACCCAGGGGACATTTCTATCGAGGTGAACATGGGGACATTTCTATTGTGGTATGACAACCGCGCATTTTTCGATTGACAAAATGCAATACGCGCTCGACAATTGCTGTCGATCCATCCAATCCAGAGAATTAGTCTTGGAGGAATTACATGAGATTGCACATTCGTCGCAATCAGGCATCAGGGGTGCTCGGTGGCATAAAGTTTGAATTGACGGGGAAAGTTGAACTCTCCGCGGACGAACTTGCGTTAGTAAAGCGTTATCATGCCGAGAAGCAAGTTCTCCTTAAGAAGGAGATTAAGATTCCCTTTACATCCCGCGCGCTCAGCCTTGACCTTACTATTGGCTCTCTCTTGAACGGTCAGACTTTCAAGTGCGAGGAAATCGGCGACATCATCAGCTACGAGCAAGAACTGAAGATCGGTTGTCAAACCTTCAAAGCATACATCGAGACGATGAAGAGCTTTGGAGGCGAAGAGGTTCTTGATTTCTAATTCAGAGACACCGGCTTTGGGCCACTCACCGTGAGTGAGCCTTACTGTACGCGTGACCACACTCGGTTTGTGAGGGGAGATTGGGAATGGCAGCTTGTAGACAATGTAATGGAAAGGGCAGAATCGACTGTATCCAATGCTACGGTTCCGGGAAGAGCGGGAGTAATCCTAATAATCCTTGTTCTCACTGCGGTGGTTCGGGCGAGCAACGTTGCCCCGAATGCGGCGGATCAGGAAAGGCATAAGGAGATATTCAACCTACCCTGCTTTATTTGGAAGGATAAGACACTATCGTGCCCTGCTTAGGTAGTTGTCCCAGCGTCCAAACTCACTCGATATTTTCGCCAGATGGACGGCTCCGGAGCGAGAATCTAACATGTCGAGAAACTCTGTGATCTGAGACGCTACGAGCAGGTCGCCAAATTGACCTATCCTCCTCAGGATAATCTGCCGATCTAAATCAATGAATCCTTGCTCTTTGTAGAATGCCAGAAGCATCGGCTGTAGGGCGTCGTGGGTATATTCTGGTTGCGGGGAGCGGTTCCGTAGTCTGATGAACGGCCCCTGTGCAAGCGCATGCGTCTCGCCAATCTCCGCCCAAAACGCTTCTGCCTCGAATCCTAGGCCTTTAAGTGTGTCCGCAAGTTTATCGAGAGGTGACCTGTCAATATGATCCATACAAGTGTCGCTTAATGATTACGGGCATTATGACAAAAGCATAGGCACCGTCAAGGCGGGCATCAATGTTATGCAAGGAAGAAAGCTCCCGCGCTCTCGAGGTCCTGCTACCGCTAACGTCCGATGTCGTTTTCACGGAACGTGGCCGTCGTCGGTTTCATCCGTCGTGGATGTATTGCCAGATTCAGAACTGCACATCGGAGCCAATCTTCGTATATGGTCCGCGCCACCCATCGGTAGGGTCATCCCTCCCTACTTCCCTATTCATCCTGCCGGGAGGCCAGACGACGCCAAGCCGCTGGGATTGCAAGGGTCTGTTGATCCCAGCGGATCGGATAGCGATGAAGGGCAGAGCACTCATTGTCGGTCCCGCGCCGTTGAAGTATCGGGATATGCGCCGGGTTCAGATACGTATGGAGAACGGCATGTATCTGTGTCCTCGTAGCAATGGCCTGTTGCCCTCGGGGCATGTAGAGTTCGCGGCTCCAGCGTATTCCTATGCCGCGTTGTTGGCCTTACCCCGCCAGTCAGTAGTCGTGTGAATTCCGCGAAGATTCATTCCATTTATTTTCAATGGCAAAAATTGCGCGTCCTACATTCCTTCCGCGATGCCACCAATTGGACGGCATCTACTTCGGATTACGCGGGCGGTAGATACCTGCAAGGAGCGATTCGGGAGCTATTCCAAATACGTCGCATGCCCTAAAAAGCGTGGTGAGCGTAACCGGGCGACCGGCTTCTACCTGCTGCCAATGGCGCGTCGAGAACCCGAAGGAAAACATGTCTTCCTGGCTCATGCCTCGCTCTTTTCGCAGATTCTTCAATCGCCTGCCTATCTCTCGAAAGACGGCTTCATATTTCTCTTGACTCTCCACATCTGCACTTGTATGGTCAGACGTGCAGAAACACCACGAGCAGAATAGCGTACTGGTCAGCGCTTCGCCAGTCATGCGACTTTCTGTCTCAAAATCAGACAGGAGACTCCTCATGTTTCGACTCAGAACCGGCATATCGCTTATCGCAGCATTCGTTTTGACGGCCACGGCACGCGCAACCCCCCTAACGTTTTCTCTTGAAAACGGCACCTTCGGAAGTGGCGCCACTATGTCAGGCACGGTCGTGATCGATACGGTGTCTGGTTCCCTGGTTTCCGCCGACCTTACCTATACGCTTGGAGGATCAAGCGTCACGTTCGATCGCGCGTTCTTTGCTCAAGGGATTATCCCCGCGCTGTACAATGTTTACTTTCCGCTAACGTACGGGGGAGTGGTGGACGGCCCTGAAGACCCGCTCGCCAACCCGCCCGTCGTCGATGAGTTCGACCTGCTTCTTCCCGTGCCATCTCTGGTCGGCTACACGGGCGGTTCGATCTGCACTTATTCCAGCTATTACTGCGGAGGCGGAGTCTTCTCGGAGTACTACGGCAGGGTCAACTTTGTTGGCAACGATGGGATGGCCACTGGGAACCTCGTCCCGTTCACAGTGACCCCGGAACCCTCAGGGTTTGCTCTGACTCTTACCGGTACGGTTCTCTGCGCCTTTATGGGGTTTGGACGATTTCGCCGGGTGCAAGCCGATGCGAGTCATTGCGCAATTTGAGTATGCGGGTCTGCGGACGGTCTTCCTTTCAGTAAAATTCCCTAAAGCCCGGGGTTTTCTTCTTGCCTCGGGCTCTTTTGCGCACGTATTCCAAAACGACGTGCGGCTCATCCCAGCGCGCCACGTAATCCAAAGCGGATACGACCAGCTTCTCGTATTGTTCATGCTCGTCGCTCTCGCGAAGCATCAGAAGCGTCGCTATGCGATCCACGGCTACCTTCATGATCTGTTTCATTTCTGGATCGCTGATCCGGCTGTACCCAGGATCGTCTTTGCAGGTCGGGCAATGTTTCGATCCAGCATGCATGTTTTCGATTGGCCCATTCCGGAAGGCCAGAAGCACAAGCGCCTTTGCTTCAAGCGCTGTGCGTGCTGCTATTTTCATAAAATCGAAGTTAGTATGTAAGTCTGCTCATAGCATGACGGATTTCATGGTGCCGGACAAGAGCCTCGCGCCGATCTCTTTGTGCAGCACGCAATCGCCGTCGAAAGCTTTTCGCAAGATCGTCGAACAGGCGGAACCCCTGACTGTTGCTGATGAGGATTCCGTCGATTGTGTCATCAGGTCCACTCGTTGAACTAAGTTCCCCTATGTTGAGAGTTGTTGCTCTGTGTGGGTTCCGATAGAAATCTCTTCCAAAAAGTTCGATCTCTTCCTCGAACTGACCCACCATATCCACAGGAGAGGGCCTAATGTGTCCGCTTTGCCCCTCTTCCATATTTCCTTAAAGAATGCTCACTTCGGTGAGCATTTCTTATTGACCGCCGTGCGGGAATTCATTTTGATCGGGCCTGACACCCATCCTCGAATTCGAACTTTCGCAATGGCAACTTATTCGCTATGCTGACCGTACAATCCCCTGAAACCATATGGATACAAGCCCGACAAACAGGCCAACCCCTCACTTTCAACCCAAATCGACCCACGAAGAGCTCGCACTATTGCTCTCGGACAACGCAAGCTTTCAAAAAACCTCCGAATATCTTGGAGACCTGCTCGATGACGTACTGGACCGTCTTGCTATGACCGCTGATCAAAAACGAGAAGCCTACGCTGCTCTGATGATGGATATTCCCGTCGCGGCGCATCGATACCTTCGCAACAGGCGCGACATCACCGGCGCGTATCCATTCTCAACCTATTTCACCTGGTACATATCAGAAAGATTGAATAACAATGCACACACAGGAGGGAACGAGTAAAGCTCCCTCTTTTCTATTCGCCGAGACCAAACTTAGATTCAGCGGCTTGTGCTTCTGCTTGGTTCGCCTTCGTTGGAGTTTCCTCTTTACTTCGTTCTTCACCGGAGCCCCTAACTTCAGCATCATCCCTGGCATCGTGATGAGCTTGTGCCGCTTCAGACTCCTTCACTCCGGTGTCTTTCGCAGCATCAGACTGGTCATATCCCGACATAAACGCCCTCCTCGTATCGCCAACACATACTGGCCTTTGGCCGTCCGCTTCATTTGATGCTCTTGATGCCGAAGGTGGTGGTATATGGTTGTGACGGAGAGCAGTTTCTAAGCCTATTCCCTGTTGCTGCCGGTTAGGAAGCCTTCGGTAACGTTCGCTGCTTGCGCCTGCGAATCTGTCGAGCAACGTTAAGGAGCGCAGAACTCCCATGGTGCAGATCCGTCCTTGAGTTCGAAGGCTTTGATCCGAGCCACTTTTCCCAGAAAGTTCGATCTCTTCCTCGAACCGACCCACCACTTGGATTTTTTGTGCGGTTGATGACCGCTTGGAGCGGAGATTGTAGCGTAATCATTACGGTTTTTCCGCTTGCACTGCGGTTCGATGTCAGTTCAGTGACCATATCGCGGTTTTCTGTTGAAAGTCCATGTTCATGCAATAACCATGCGTCTTTGATGAGTTCGACCTTTTTCTCCATCTCTGTCATCACCTCGGACTGACCTGCCACGACCGAGGCCAGTCTTTGTTCCAGATCGCAGCGCTCTATCGTGAGCGCTGCTTTTCGTTTATCGAAGTCGGCGCGCTCCAGAGCACCGTCGATGAATGCATCAGTGAGCCGGTTTTGGCGGTCATCCAGTGCAGCCATCTGGAGCTTCAGGTGCTTCTCCTCGGCGTCGAGCGTAGAGCCGACGGAAGCTCTCTTCTCCGCGGCAAACTCCTCGATCCATGTGACTTCGCGTTCAGTGAGGCTCAGTTTGTCCAATTCATCGGATATCGCGTCGTGTATGGTTTTCTCGCGCACGCTTGTCGGCGGGCACGACCGTATATGGCAGCGGTAGTAGACGTGCCCTTTCTGCCGCTCGGCAATCAAGGAACGGCCACAGGTCTCGCAGGCGATGAAGCGGCTGTACATGAAATTGTGCGTGCCGGGACCTCTGACGAAACGACCCGTGAGTATGTCCTGGACTCTCTGAAATATCGCGGGCGACACAAGGGGCTCATGGAGCCCTTTGTAGACCTGGCCTGACCGCTTGAGTTGAATGACGCCTGTATAGAAGCGGTTGCGGAGGATACGGCTTACGACATTGACGCTGACCCTCTTGCCCTTCCTCGTACGCAGTCCCAGACGGTTTACCTCTTCCGTCAAGGCGTGCTGGCCGTAACGTCCCGTGGCATAAAGGCCAAAGGCTTCCCGTATGATCGGCCCAGCAACAGGGTCGATAGGCTTCGGTATACCTGCGCCGGCATTCAGGTATCCGAGGGGCGCGGGCATCGGCATGAGCCCTTGCTTCAGACGACCATAGAAGCCCTTCTTTACTTCTTCGCGAAGATTGCGAATGTAATCAGCGGCAACGACCGCCTGGATGTCTGCCGAGAGTCTACCTCCGCGAGATTTCAGATCGACAGACTCATTTGAGAAGTAAACCTCGATTCCCTGGTCGATGAGCTGGCCGAGTTCGGCCCAGTCTTTGAGGTTGCGGGCGCTGCGGTCGATCTTGTGCATGATGACGCCTGCCGCCTCACCGTTGCGAAGGCGCTTGAGCATCTGGTTGAAGATAGGACGGCCCTGTTTGGCGGCTGTCTCCTGCTCTTCCATCCACTCTGAAACTTCCATCCCTGAGCGGGTGGAGAGATGCTGTATGGACTCATGCTGTTGTTGCAGAGAGACGCCCTGCTCTCCCTGCCGCGTCGTCGAGACGCGGCTATATGCAAAATATTTTTTCAGATGATTGTTTGTGATGAATCTGAGGATGCCAGATCGACTCGCGGCGGCTTAACCGTAGGATTAACTTCGGCGTTCGTCAAGACCTCATCCAGCCCGCCCTCTCGCTGAAGCCGGGACGCGATCTGCCAGCCAATTTCAAAGTAGCGGCGTAGCGATTCCTTCGCTTCCGCTATCTCTTCGTTGGTTAATTCTCGCTGCGTGTTTGCCGCGAGTGATTCTTCGGATTGACTGACATCAGGAGTGAGCATGATCGCACAATACCGCTTGCCGTGCTTCCCCGGAAGGAGGGCAACGACACCCAATATGGCCTCCCGTGTGCATAACAATGTCGTCCGCAAGTTGTTCACAGAAACAGACCCGGGTTGCCGTCGATATGTCCTCTTTACCCTCCTTCCGACTCTTGTCATCTCTTCGTAAACTTCAGATAGAAAGGAGGACGCCTAATTAATGTCCAAAACAAAAACCAAGTATCCAAATAGTGTGCAGCATCATCGCGAACGGCTGGGGTTTACCCAAGATCAACTGGCACACATCGTCGGATGCAAGAACAAACGGAGTATCCGCCGCATTGAAAGCGGTGAGGTAAGTAAGCGTCCGGTGTTGGCCGGGTGTACACGTTTGGATTGAGCGATGATGATGTTTGGATGTCAGACGTTGCTGTGAGCGGTGGAGTGTGGGCGGAACCTCGTCGTCGGCGGAGCGCGGTGGAGCGTCGCCGGATTGTGGAGGAGACTCTGGAGGTGGGCGCTTCGGTGGCACGAGTGGCTCTGAAGTATGGGGTCAACGCGAACCAGGTGTTTCAGTGGCGGCGCTTGTATCGCGACGGCAAGCTCGGAGCGGCTCCTGTGAGCGCGATGAAGCTGCTGCCGGTCACGGTGGCTGAGGACGAAGAGCCTCCGGAGTCTGAGCCGGTCGAAGTCGGTCCACCGAGTTCCGGCGCGATTCATATCGAGCTGCCGGGCGAGATTCGGCTCAGCCTGGAGGGGTCGCTCGATCCCGACCTGGTCCGTGCAGTTCTTCAGGGCCTCCGCGCATGATCGCCCTACCCACAGGCACGAGGATCTGGATCGCGGCCGGGGTCACGGACATGCGTCGCGGCTTTCATGGCCTCAGCGCCCAGGTGCAGACAGTGCTCGAACAACAGCCGTTGTCGGGTCACGTCTTTGTTTTTCGCGGCAGGCGGGGCGATATTTTGAAGGTCCTCTGGTTCGATGGCGACGGTCTCTGCCTGCTGGCCAAGCGGCTCGAACGCGGTCGCTTCGTGTGGCCTCAGGCGACGAGCGGAACGGTGTCGTTGAGCCGCGCTCAACTCTCGATGTTGCTCGAAGGAATCGACTGGAGAGCCCCCCGCCGGACAGCAGAACTGGTGATGAGTGTGTGAGTGTTTTCTTCAGTGTTCATGCGTCTTTTCTTCTGTTAATCGATCGCTGTTTATGACATACTTCGCTCATGTTCCCAGCCCTCAGCCTGCCGGATCTGGACGCCCTCGATCCCGCGGCGCTGAAGGCGATGATCCTCGCTCAGCAGGACCGCTTCAAGGCTCAGCATGAGCGCTACACTCAGACTCTCACCTCGCGGGCGAGCGAGATCGAACGCCTCGTGTTGCTGGTCGAGAAGCTCCAGCGGATGCTCTTCGGCACGAAGAGCGAGAAGGTGGTCCGCCAGATCGAGCAGCTTCAGTTCCAGCTCGAAGACTTGCAGGTTGCCAGCGCCATCGAGGAGTTGCAGACCGCCGCTCCGGCAGAACGTCCTGCTCCAGCCAAGCCCTTTCGCCGCCCACTGCCCGAGCATCTTCCGCGTGAGATCCACACCCACATGCCAGATCACGACGCTTGCCCCGACTGCGGCGGCAGACTGCGCGAGCTGGGCGAAGATGCTGCCGAGATGCTGGAGTACGTGCGAGCCTGCTTCAAGGTCATCCGCCACGTGCGGCCGAAGCTGAGTTGCGATGCCTGCGACCGCATCGTGCAGGCGCCCGCGCCATCGCGGCCCATCGATCGTGGACTCGCAGGTCCAGGTCTGCTCGCGCATGTGCTGGTCTCGAAGTATGCCGACCATCTTCCGCTCTACCGGCAGTCCGAGATCTATGCCCGCGAAGGCGTCGACCTGGACCGCTCGACGCTGGCCGGATGGGTCGGTGCAACCAGCGAACTGCTTGCGCCGCTGGTCGATGCCGTGCGGCATCATGTGATGTCGGGGAGCAAGCTGCACGCCGACGACACGCCCGTGCCGGTGCTCGCTCCAGGCAACGGCAAGACGAAGACCGGTCGGCTCTGGACCTATGTCCGCGACGATCGGCCCTCAGGCGACAAGACCGCGCCAGCCGTGTGGTTCGCCTACTCGCCCGACCGCAAGGGCGAACATCCGAAGCAGCACCTGAAGCTCTACAAGGGCACGCTCCAGGCCGACGCCTACGGGGGCTTCCAACAGCTCTACGAAGATGGAGCCATCGTCGAAGCGGCGTGCTGGGCGCACACCCGGCGCAAGTTCCACGAGATCCATATCGCGCATCCCTCGCCGACAACGACCGAGGCCATCGAGCGCATCGCCGCACTCTACGCCATCGAAGCCGAGATCAGGGGCAGCACGGCTGAAGTCCGCAAGACCCTCCGTCGGGCCAGGGCAAAACCTCTGCTCGCCAACCTGCACACCTGGCTCGAAGCCACGCTGGCCAAGGTCTCCCGCAAGTCCGATACGGCTGCGGCGATCCGCTATGCCCTCTCGCGCTGGCCCGCCCTCACGCGATATGCCGACAACGGTCAGTTGGAGATCGACAACAACGCCGCCGAACGAGCGTTGCGCGTCGTCGCGCTCGGACGAAAGAACTTCCTCTTCGCGGGATCAAACGCAGGAGGGGATCGCGCCGCTGCCATCTTACTCGCTGCTCGGATCAGCCAAGCTCAACCGACTCGACCCGGAGTTCTATCTCCACCACGTCCTCGAACGCATCGCCGACCACCCAATCAGCAAGATCAACCAACTGCTGCCATGGAACGTAGCGTTGCCCACCCGGCCCACACACTCATAGCTTATGTATCCACATAACGCTATGTGGATACTTACCCCGAAGCATCCTCACTCACTCAGTCCATCCACAGGAACGGCCAACACAAGACGCTTACACTGCGACGATAGCCGCATCGAGATCGACAACTCCGCTGCCGAACGCGCCCTCCGTGCCGTCGCCGTGGGCCGCCGCAACTATCTCTTCGCAGGCTCCGACGCGGGCGGCGAACGCGCCGCCACCTTCTACTCGCTCATAGGAACCGCCAAGCTCAACGGCCTCGACCCCGAAGCCTACCTGCGCGAAGTCTTCGAGCGCATCGCCGACCATCCCGTCAACCGCATCGAGGAGTTGCTTACCTGGCACATCGCAAAGAACCCTCCCATCGCAATCGCGGCGTAAGCAAGAGCGCCGTCGCCAACGACCCGATCGCAGAGATGCTGCCCAACCTCGCACAGTTCCTCGACGACGGCGAGATCACCCTCGGCCTGCTCGATCCGGTTGGATGCGTCGCCGTGGCAGCCGACGGACATAACAGCCTCGCCATGCTCGTCCGCCGAAAGGGTGAGACCGTGACCCAGTTGCTCAAGCGCCTCGACTACGCCATCGGACTCGCTCTCACCGAAGATATCTTCACCGACGAAATCAACGGTTGACCCTCACCATAAAGTCCCCATCAAGGGACAGGTCGTGTCCACTTGGATCTTCGTGGACACGACCTCACACAACCGGCCTTCCGTCGACGCTTACCTTCAGACTTACAACCCCCAATCCGAATCAAACCAATTTTCCAGCCAACTGATTCTGTTCAACTTATAGCCGGACAGCAGTGATGAATGTACGATGGTCAAGTAAGACTCGGTACAATCATTAAGTAAGTTCAAACTCACTATAAAAGTGATGGATATTAACATCAATCGATTACTAATGATTGAATAAATCTCGTGCTCAGCTATGATCACAATGGAGTGACCTTCAGACCACACCATCAGCAGGATCGCCGACCTGTTGCCATGGAACCTCACCAGGACAGAGGACACTCCTAAATAGGTGTTCGTCTATTTTTAGGTGGACCTTATTCCAGCCACACCCTCATTGGAACGGCTCAGACCACGCGCTTACCCAGGCATCACACTCCTTCTGCTTGTACCAGACTCCAAAGCCACAATTCAAATCAAATGTACAAACAATAGCGCACGTTATTCGCTACATTACGACAGGTCAACCTTCCTTAAGGACGCACCTATGTGAGGGTTTGCTTGCTGAGTCTATAGTCATTGGTTTTGTATTAACCGGTGCGAATAGACATAATTGCGAATCGTTTCTACATTTCCAAGGATCAGGTCGTATTCGTATTCAAACACCGTTTTTGGGCCGATACCCTCACGAGCGATAGGGCTCAAATATCCAGTATTGTTACTGCTTGAATCACCAACCCCGGACTTTCCATTAAAGCCACCAAGGAAGCGTGTGACGTTTTGATGAAACACACCCAGACCCCAGGATCGCTCGTTCACCAACGCGGACCAGCTTTCGGTCGCTGTCCAACTTTTCCACGGCGGAGGTACCGGCTTAATCCAAGTTAGAGCATCGTGGGTGAAAGGGTGCGATCCCGTGTAACTAACAATACGATAGAGCGTTCCCACCGTGTAAACCGCAGGGAGTTCCTGATTAAGCGCCGGATACAGAGTCTGATCCGAACGGTTATTGATGAGTCGATTCCTAACATGCACGGCCGATCCCTGAAGACTGACCCAAGTCTCGAACGTGCACTCGCAAGCGACCGAATTGAGAGCCCACTGCATGGGGCGCGTTTTGACGTATATGGTTTTTCCATCATTTGAATATTGGAGTATTTTCCCTGGGTGACCATAGACATCTCCTCCACTCACGGGGTTCCATGGCCAGTTGGGCCACTTCGGATTGGGGCTTCCGAAGTGCCTGGGGCCGCTATAGTAGGACTGCCCAATGTATCTCCCGAGGTCGTGGATGTTGACGATGTTCTGTAACGTTTTCGAGTCCGCCAGAAAAGAAATGGAACCTCCATGATTTAAATCAACTCCAACGCGGATTGTGCCGTTGTCAAGCACGCCTCGCTGATCGTTCGCCAACGCGACCGGGCTGAAGAAACAAATCATCGCGAATACCACAAGACCCTGGAAAATTACTTTCATATTGAATTTACTCCGAGATAGCTGCAACTTTCACAAGAAGATTTTCCCTATAGAAAGATCTGATTAAGTTTGTCTTTTTAGGGAGACCGGCTTTAGCCGCTGAGGGACCGTGCTTGGTCTCTTCTGAACTGAATCAAAGCTTCCTATACCACCGAAGGCGACGTCTATTCGTCACGCGAATACTAGAAACAAGTGGCAGGTCACGGGAAGAAGATCCCACGTCGATCCCATACACCCCCGGTGCAACTACCCAATCGTGGCTCTTCACGTCCCAATAAGCAAAGTCTCGGCGATGCAGGATCATGCTTATCTTCTTCGTCTCATGTGCGGCAAGACCGATGCGTGCAAAACCTTTCAATTCACGTACCGGCATGGGTACTGAAGTTTTTGGCGGCGCGATATACATCTGAGCAATTTCCACGCCCGGACGTGCGGAGGTATTCGTGATATCCACTGTAACGTCTACATCTCCAGTAGAATTGTCTAGTTTTTTTACGTGCAGGTTGGAATAGTGGAAGGTTGAATAGCTCAGGCCAAAGCCGAATGGAAATGCAAGCTGGAGTTTGTGTTCATCGTAGTAACGATATCCCACAAAGATTCCTTCGTTGTAATTCACATTGTCACGATCTTCCGTTCCGACGGAGTGCGCTGGGGAATCTTCCAGGCGCCGGGGCCAGGTAAAGGTGAGCTTGCCGGAAGGATTGACGTCCCCGAAAAGAGCTTCCGCAATGGCTGTGCCACCTTCCATTCCGGGGTAAAACGCATCGAGTAAAGCAGGAACGGAGTGAATCCATCCATCGACGGTAAACGGGGAGCCGTGGATCAACACCACGATAGTGCGTGGATTGATCGATGCAATTTCCCGTATAGTGCGTGCCTGCCCTTGCGGAAAATTCATGTTGGTTCGATCCATTCCTTCAGTATCTAAGGCATGTCCCCAGCCACCGACAAAAATGACCGCATCGGCATTGCGAAGCTGAGGCTCAATAGCATGGATGGCGGCGGCGGATTGCTGCGGCGTATGCGGTAAAGACCAGTCCAGGTGCAAGGAAGCATCGCCTCGGCCAGCATGGTAGGAAACATCAATTGAATATACGTGACCTGCCTCCAGGTGAACGGTTGCCGCACCGGACTGCACATGGCCAGTTTCTGTATTCACGATGACTGGATTTTTGTCGACGCGCAGTATACTGGTATCTTCCGCGGAAAGACGCAATGTATAAAATCCGGTTACTTTCGGCACAAGCTTCCCTTTGTAGTGGGCGCTAAATTTATCAGTATGAATAAGCTTTGGATCGGGAGAGTTCATCTGCCACATGAAATTTATTTCAGGGTCTATGCGTTCAACTGCCGCAGTTTTTTGGCCATCGTTGAAATACTGCGCAAGTAGCCCGCGCTGTCCATGAATAGGCTGCCAGTTTTCAGGGCCGATCGGTTCAAAATCGCCGACGTCATCGAAGTCGATGTAATCGACTTTGGAGCGGCCCTTAAGTGCGTTGCGAATTCCTGCTAGAGCTGTGATCTCATAGGGAGATTCCACCGCTGAGCTGCCGCCGTAGCCATGTTTACAAAATCGGCGGTTTGCATTTGGTCCAAGGACAATAATGTTCTTGATCTTTGCCTTGTCGAACGGCAGCGTAGCATTGTCATTCTTGAGTAGAACCAAGCTCTCCTCGGCGGCGCGCAGCGCAACGTCCTGGTGCTGCGGGGTATTGATGGAGCCGCCGGTAGTGGCAGGTACACCGTCCAAGAGTCCAACAAATGCCATCACACGCAGAACGCGGCGAACTTTATCATCTACGATTGAAACCGGCACTTTCCCCTGTAGCACGGCGTCCATGAGAGGTTTGCCGAAAGGATCGGTTTGCCAGGCTCCCGCCGCCATGCCGACATCCAGCCCGGCAAAAGCGTCGCCAAGAGTCGATCGGGCATGATTGCCATCGGTGCGAACAACACCTTGGAAGCCCCAGCGATCCTTGAGCACCGTGGTAACCAGATACTTGTTGGACGGGGCCAGAAGCCCGTTGATTCCGTTAGCGGCCGTCATCACACCCCAGGTTCCACCCAGCTTCACAGCGGCGCGAAAGCCGGGGAAATATATCTCATGCAGCGCACGCTCTCCAACATTAGACATATAGGAGCCACGATTGATTTCGCGATTGTTACAGACGAAATGCTTGACGCAGGCGGCGACCTTTTGGCTTTGCAGGCCCTGAATCTCTGCCGGGGCGATACGAGCATTGAGATAGGGGTCTTCCGTGGCGTACTCAAAAAAACGGCCATCGAGAGGGTCGCGATCAATATTGATGGCCGGACCGAGAACCATCGTTCTTCCTACAGCACGGGCTTCCTGGCCAATCGCGACACCGGTTTGATAAATCAGATTGTAGTCCCAGCTTGCGGTAAGACCGATACCGGAGGGGAATGAAGTAGCAGTGGGCGCTCCAGCTATGCCACGGGGGCCGTCAGTCTGCAGCAGCGAGGGAATTCCCAGGCGGGGCACACCGTAAAATTGAACGACACCAGGCTGTTCTCCTCCAAAACACAGTCGGATTTTTTCTTCCAGTGTCATGCGGCTGATCACATCCTGAATGCGTTGCTCTATCGGCAACGATTGATTCTTGAAAGCGGGTGGTTCGGTGGCTGCGTGGCTCTCTTTGGGGGAATGCAAAAATGCGAAGAGTATCCCGCTCATACTGACTGCGAGAAGCGGGGCAATATGTCGATGAAAGTTCATAAAATCTCCAAAACCATGCTACTCCTAGTGTGGTATCTCAATAAGTTGTCCATTCGATCTGGACGCCCTGCTTCCGGGTCACATCCTCAGCCGTGCGCCCAGCCTGCTTCAATGCCGCGACGATACTGCGCCTTTGTGTGGCTTCTGCCCATACCCTCATCTGGTTACTCAAAACGTATTCCCATCTAGGCGGAAATTGGGGTCAGGTCATGCGGAGATGCTTATTGCGGAGAAATGGACGATATCCCTAGTGGCCCGAGAAGTCCTGAGGGGAGCAAAGGTGAATTGGCGGTGTAGGGCTGGATGTCCGTGAAGGTATACTTCTTCGCAATGCTGGGCTGCTGATCACCAATAAGGCGATTTGCCCACAAGTTAGTCACCCTGATCGTTAGCTGATTCTTTCCAGGCTTGATCGCATTGGTCAAATCGATCTTATAGGGTGCTTTCCATACGATTCCAACAGATTTTCCGTTGACCGCTACATTGGCAAGGTCTTTTACATCACCGAGATCGAGCCAAAGGTGAGCACTTGGCGGGAGCCAAGTAGTGGGGATGGAAATGATTTTTGTATAAGTAGCTGTTCCGGAGAAGTACTTCACACCCGGATTTTGGCTATCGCTCCAGGAGATAAGGTGATCGAACACCAAGCTTTTTGGAGCCCCTCTGTCCGCCTGAAAGCTGACACTCCAATCAGAGTTCAGGCCAATGTTTGGCAAATAGGTTTCTACCAGTTGCGGTACCTGTAGCGCTTCTACATCTGTCCTCTTGCGGAAGACAACAAAGACGGTCCCGTATGGATCAAGGTGCAGCGGAATTTCAGTCCGTCCGCCCTTGATTCGATATGAAACTGGCTTTGTTCTTCCGGTGACGGCATCCCACAGTTCCGGGATCTTGCCGTTGATCCGAAAAGTCGCTTCCAAACTCTCGATGCGGTCCTTACGGTTATCTACGAAATAGATATCTCCATCGGTCAAGCTGCGATGAACAAACATTAGCGTTGTGTCAGGCTCTGGGTGGGTGTACTCGAAATCTCGAGCTACTTGCAGATCTGCGAGAACGCCGTTTGCAGTTTTGCCGGTAAAGATGAATCCTTTCCCGAAGCTGCGAACAGCAATGGAAGGTTGCGTTCCGCTTCCCCAAAGGTCGTCGGCGATGGCGTGAAATTCCGCTTGATTATCGGACAGGCTTGGCGAATCGAAAGGTTTGTTGCCAGCTATAACAGCTCCTTCTGACACCAATTCCCTAAGCCGACGCAACACAGGCAATGTCATTTGCCTGCTGGTGCCGCCCAGGTAAAGTATGCGATAGCTTGCGCCTGATGGGGCGACGAGCCGACCATCTTTGAAAGACAAGCGATGCAGAATTATGTCACTGTTCACAAAATCGAAGCCATAGCCTTGGGGCGCATCCTGTTGCGGATTAAGGCCGAAGACGGCGGTCAGTGGCCCTTCCTCTCCATAGAAGTAGGCGACATCTCCATAGAAACGTCCCTGCTGCAGCAGATACGAGCAACGTGCAAGATAATTTATCCACGGCTCAGCCTCTTCCGCCCAGGTCTCATTCCGGTTGAACCACTGACCGTTGATACCCAATGTAAGACCGGGCGCCTTGTTTATTAAAGGCTGATGTGTGGACTCATGAATCATGAAGCGATTGACGCCGAGTGAAAATTCGAGATCGGCGATCCTCTTAAGATTGTCCGGTGCCCATACCCATGCTGGCGGCCCTGTCGTCAGTGATTCCGCGCCGACGAGATTTTGTCCATAGATATGAGCAACTGAGGCAGCTCCACGAAGATCGGCAACATAGCTCGGTGTAGGACCGCTACGCTCAGAATAAGTCCACATCGCGCCCATGGGAATGTCTGTTCTGCTTCGCATCTCCATGTCGTCGCCCAGTGAGGGACGGTGAAACTCCAGAGCTTCTCCATAGTAACCCATGTTGTGACGGTGCAGCTCCTGTGAGATCTCTCCATAGTGATTTTCAGCGGTCAGTTCGGCGATGGTGCGGCGGAAATCCCAAAGAAATTTATCTGTAGATTCGGGGCTCTCGACTACGACTCCAGTCAATGCAGGAAGCCATAGATGTGGATCGTAACTGCGCCGCATTTTGAATTCGTTTAAAATGTCCTCGCTCCAATTCTGAGCTCCAACCTCGGTACTGTCCGTAAGCAAATAAGCAATTCCGGATTGCCCCATCTTCGATGCACCGACTGTATCGGAGTACATCTCGAGATAGTGGTCCAAATAATTCTTCACATACTTTCGAGTGAGTTCATCGACCTCAAGGCCCGTTGCCTCCGCTGGAGCTGGACCATTCTCGTGGCCCGTCAGGGAATAACCGATCCTGAGAATCATCCAATCCCCCGTGGGGGGCGTCCAGTCGAGCTCACTATTAGGCATCATCTTGCTTGTGAGGTCCACGATATCCTTCTTCGCGACAACAAATGCGGGATCTACGACCGGATCAGGAATGTCATAGTAATCCCTCACCGTTGCATACCCCGCGCACTTCTCAAATTCGTTGACGCGGGCCCCGCTACTCAGCACCAACTCTGTGATCAGATGATCGGGGATCGCTTTGCCCTTTCTTGTCGACGATGGCGTGGGGAAGCTAAGTTTGAAAAAGCGAGCTGTTATGGCATTGAAGGCAGCCGTTCGCTGCGGAATACTGCTTGGCGGAATATCCGCGATCGTGCGAAAGTGCTGGCCATCATCGCTGGCTTCGAGTCGAGGTAGATTAGTGGCTTGGTCATCAAATGCGAAGATACGGACAATATCATCCAACGTGGCTAGTGTGATGGCCTGGATTTTTTGTGGACGACCATAATCAAATTGAACCCACGCATCTCTCCCTGGAGCGCCGAATGGTAGATCCAGTGCTACCTTATTCACATCTCCATCAGACAAACCCAAAACATTTGCGGAGCCACCGCTTGAGGTCACCCGCGGCTTCAACTCGGACTGGGGCCTGTCCCCGTCAGGGATGCGATAGGCCACCACTGCACTATCCGCATAGTAGCGCGGTAAGTCAGGCAAAATTTTGTCATTCGTATGGGTTCTCGCGCGGCTTTGGCTCCTGTAGTTCTGAAACGTTCCAGTCGCATCAGGCGGAAGAGGTAAAATCCCCACGTAACGTCGGCCACCCTCAACCCTGGTAGCGCTCCAGACCATCTTTTTCATCCCTTGTGATGGAGGAACCCACGGTCCGCCAGTTTCGCTCCACCCTGGCGAGCTAGCGATGGATACCTCCAACCCCAGTTTTCCAGACGTTGATACCGCTTGTCTGAAAGCCTCTTTCCACTCAGGCGTCATGTAGATGAGTCTGTGCGGCACCACTTGGGGCGTGTCGATCGAGCCCTCAAACACGGTGAAGCCCCCCACACCTACACGATGCATCCACTCCAGATCAAGCCTGATGCCCTCTGGAGTGACGTTGCCGTTCATCCAATGCCACCACACACGCGGTCTTGCTGAATTCGGAGGGTTATCAAACTCACGTTTCATCGTGTCTTGTACCCGCTCCTTAGGCGTAGACTGCGCCTCCATACCCAGGCATGAGAGACAGATAAGTAAGAGATAACCGGTAATGTTCAATCCGCAACCTTGCATTCTTACTCCTCGTAGCTGCACTTATACAAAAGTAGGCCTCCGATATCGCGCTACCTCTTTATCTGTGAATAGACATCTATTACCTTCGATAGATTAATATCGTGGGAAGAGCTACCAATCATTATTTCAACCTTGTCGTTTTCAAGGGACCACTTTTTTTGAGGAGTGCTCCAATACATTAGCGACTTCGCGATTAAGGGAAGTTTCACAACTGCTGTTTGGCCCGCGGGCACATAGACTCTCTGAAACGCCTTCAATTCCAATGCGGGCCTATTCACTTTGGAATGTATGTGTTTCACATACATCTGAATGACTTCATCGCCGGAACGCTTACCGGTGTTTGATACTTGCAGGCTCACCTCAATCTGCTTGTCCTTAGCCAAGCGCGACGAACTGATACGTAACTTCGAGTATGCAAATTTGGTGTAACTCAGGCCGTACCCAAATGGAAACAATGGGCTTCCATGGAAGTACATATAAGTACGGCCATCGCGAATGTTGTAGTCCATCATAGGCGGCAGTTGGGTGATGGATTTTGGCCATGTCACCACTAGCCTGCCAGCGGGGTTATAGTCCCCGAACAGCACATCGGCAAGAGCATTGCCTTCTTCTTCGCTGTTATTCGCCATGTGCAGAATGGCCGGAATATGTTGCTTCTCCCAATCGATCGTGTATGGAAAACTGGAAACCAGCACGACGACCGTGTGAGGATTCGCCGCATAGACATTCTGGATTAACTTATCCTGCTCCGGCATCAGATTGATTTGCTTGCGATCGACGGTTTCCATTCCTTCGGTAGCATCGGGACAAGGAAAAGTATCTGTGCGTTTGTTACATGCGGGCCGATTTCCAACAACCACGATCGCCACATCTGAGATGCGTGCCAGGTGCACCGCGTCATTTCCTCCTGCGCTGTAGCGAACGTCTACCTTGGAATGCACTTTACTTTGAATGCCCTGGAGGGGTGTGACAGTGAAGGGTGGGGTTCCACTGTAGCGGTCCAAATACACTTCATTGGCCTGCGGCCCGATAACGGCAATCGATCGGATGGACGTTATATCGAGAGGCAAGATGTGGTTCGTATTTTTCAGGAGGACAATGGATTCCCGTGTAACCTGCCGTACCAGTTTCTTACTTGCCTCCTGCTCCCACGGTACGGGTACGTGGTCGGCATTGATCTGCCTGTAGGGAACGAGAGCCGGAGGGTCCATGAATCCGAGACGAATCATAACCCGAAGAACGCCCCGCAGGTTTCGATCGATATCAGCATCGGCAATGAGCTTAAGCTGAAGAGCGCTCTTTATATCCGTCTGATAGGAGCTCAGGAACTGATTGACTCCTGCATGGATAGCCCCTGCAGCTGCTTCGACCGTATTAGGGTAATAGTGGTGGTCGTTCACCATGAAAGTGAGCGCGTCACGATCCGTGTCGATCATTCCATGAAATCCCCACCTGTTCATCGTCAGGTCGATTAGCAAGGGACTGACGGTCATGGGAATTCCGTTGACAGCGTTAAAAGATGCCATATAGGCATCTGCATGTCCCTGCTCAACGGCCATGCGAAATGGAACGGCATAGTACTCATGCAACAGCCGACTATCGAAATTGGAGGAAGATCCAGTACGTCCATCTTCATTGCTATTCGCCAGAAAATGCTTGACCAGAGAAGCGGTCAGCCAATACCGGGAATGATCGCCCTGCAGTCCCTTGACGAAAGCAACCGACATCGTACCTGTCAGATACGGATCTTCTCCATACGATTCTTCGCCCCTTCCCCAGCGTGGATCCCGGGCCAGGTCGGCATTGGGAGCACGCACGATGAGCCCGCCACGGTCAAGGCTTTGAAAGATATAGCGTGCCTCGTAACCTTCCTGGGCGGCGGCTTTCTGAATCAGACCTGGGTCCCATGTCTCCCCCAGGCCCACTGGCTGCGGAAACTGTGTGGTAGGAACGACAGACTTACCTCCCCATTTCCCGGGAGGGCCGGGCGAATGTCCGGCCCACCCAATCCCGCCCATCGCTATGCCATGCAGTCCTTCAAATTGACCGCTCGTGCCAGGTGCGCTATCGATCTTCCCCGATCCATAGATCCCAAGACGGGGCACATTCAGGTTCTTGCCTAATAAGTCGATCTTCTCCTGAAGTGTCAAAAGAGATAGAACATTGTCGATACGCTGGTCCGTGGTCAGGCTATTGTCCTGAAAGGGATACTTGGCCTGCGCAGAGAGCAATGGCTCAAGAGTGGCGAGCAGGAAAATAGCCACAAAGGCTTGAATAGTGTTCAATGTAGCTTCCTTGGTTTGGTCGGGACGCTCAGCGGGGCTGACTGGAATCAAAAGATGGTCTTTAGCCTATGCGTTTCCGGATAGCGAGGGCCGAACCGGCCTCCGCTATCCGGCAGCAATTGGCAACGTCGCCTCTCCTAAAAGAGGATTCTCAAGGACGCGATTACGGAACGCGGGACCCGGCCCGAAGTAGTAGGGAGCGTTCCGAAGCCAGTCCAACTGGTGTTTGGTGAGAACTTGGCTGGCGTGCCAATGGCAAGACTTGGCGCTCCAAACGTTGGGTGATTGGCGGCGTTCACAGCTTCCATACGGAATAAAAGGAACGTTCCTTCGCGCGGCAGTGTGAATTTCTTGTGGAACGCTGCGTTCCAAAGCGCATATCCCGGATTTCGCAGGGATCCAATAAGAAGCGGCGTTGTCCGAGGCTGCCATGTAGATAAATTCGTCCAGCAGCTCTCATCATTATTGAACCAGTGTGCCCGCGTCTGGCCTCCCTCCGGTGCATAGCTGGCGCAACTGAAACTTGCGGACGGAAGAGCCAGCGGCGTACCCGATGCAAAGATGACAGTCGAGTCAAGCAGCCAACCGTTTACTACATTACCCATCCATCCATTTCGCCTGATACGTGGAAGTGGATAGACCACATTGGCATCCACATAGTTTCGTTGATCAGACGGGTCCGGACCTTTCCACAAGCTGGCATCACGAAAGATTCCGTTGTTGAGATAGCTATCTTTGCTCGCCCAGTTTGACCAGGCATAGTTGAAGACGAAGTCCAGACTCTTCAGACGGCGTTCGACCCGAACGTTGAGAGAGTTATACGCCGAGTCTCCCGAGGGAACTGAGTTTTCCGTGATCCCGTCAAAAAGAGGATACGGCCGCATCAATTTCCATGCCGGAATCGTTGAGGATGCACCCAGTGAGGAATTCCCGGGCAACACGCCGTAGAAGGGATTCAGCACATTGTTATTGCAGGCTGCTCCGCTTGCGTTGCAGGCCTGCTGCTGAGTCGGCGAGAGGCCATCCAGAGAGGTTGCCACCGGGATGCCATGAACCGTGCTGCCCAGGTATTCCATGTCCAGCAGCAGTGCTCCTGGTAACCTTTGCTGGATGCCGAGGGACCAATGCTGTGTCATGCGAATGCGGCGGTCCGTATTGTCGTAGCCGATGCCGTTTCCGAGGTTAGTTGCCAGACCGGAGGCCGCTCCAGTCGGTGCGATCGCTCCAGTTGGAAACGGCGTTCCGTTATTGAAGTAGGGGCTGGGAGTCATGTTGCCATCCAGTGAAGCAACAAACGATGTGCCCTGACTGAAACCACTCGCGTTGATGCCTCCAGACGCAGCAGCGTCATATATCCCGTAGCCCCCGCGAACTGCCATATCTGGGTGAGGACTCCAACTGAATCCAACCCTTGGTTGCCATTCGTTCCAAAATACCTGGAAGGGTGCGCCTGGGGCTCCATTCACCCCCGCGAACAGGAGGCCTCCAAGCAGCGGTCCCTGCAGGCCGGGAGCCACGGCGTAGTTCACCTGGTTGCTATAGGGGTTAGTACAGGTCAGGCAAAAACCGGCGTTCATCCGGTTATGGCGTTCCCTCGGGGACATATTGACGTCCCAGCGAAGCCCGAGGTTCAGAGACAAGGTTGGCAGTACTTTGAAGTTGTCCTGAACGAATACGCCATAATAGTGCATGGTCGTAAACGTATTCGAGTTCCAGGAGACACTGCCCGAAGCGGGATAGCCGAGAAGGATATCTGCGATTGCCTGCCCTTGCCCAGTCTTCGCGGTAAATGGGTTTTGCTGGGTAAAACCGGGAGTGAACGTGAAGGCTCCGTTCGGATTTCCTGGAATGCCCGTTGGGGACGACTGAATATCCAGAAACTCGGTCCCGTAGTGTAGGTTGTGCCGCCCTATCAGTTGAGTCACGCTCCCTGAGAAATCAGCCTGTGCATTGGCACCGCCGCTTTGGCTGTTCCCGAATAGAGGTGCCATACCCGTTACGGTCAAGGACGGCACGATGTTCTGATGGGGTGTACTCCCGACGAATGGCATGGTTAATCCCAACTCACTGGCCTGGAAGTTATTCGTGACCGCAGTACCAGTTGTCGAAAGCAGATAATAGCGTCCATAGGACCCTTTGAGATCCAGCACGATCGAGGAGGAAACAACATGCGTCAGATCCAGGATGATGTTGTAGTCATTATTGGGTGTGTCTACCGCGGTAGAGGCCGCATTGGCAAATTGATTGCCTCCGTCCGTCAACCTGTTCGTCTGAAGCGTACCCACCACGTACACACGGGTACGGTCTGTAAAGTTTTGGTCCACCCGACCGATGTATTGATTGTACTGGTAGTAAGTCGGTCGCGTTACGACGTAATTGTTGACGTAACCAGATTTGGTCGGTGCGGGGTACAGGGAGAGAATCTTCTGTCCGATCGGGCTTAGCCGCGACACGGGAATTGTGTTGTTCAGAAATGCCTTTCTCCCATAGGTAGTGCAATTCCCTAAAGCATCTTTTGTTACGCATGCGGTAGTCAGGGGATCGTAGATCGTAAACCCTGACCCTGTGAAATTTCCGGTTAGCCACGCCTGAGGCGGCACGCTCTCTACGATGATCGTTGGCTGATCCTGACGGTAGCCTTCGTACGAGCCATAATAAAACATCTTATTGCGACGGATTGGTCCGCCGGTTTCAGCTCCGAATGTATTTCTGATATTGATGGCTTTACGCGCATGACTTAAACTGGCGATCCAGGTATTTGCGTTCAAAAACGCATTGCCATAGTAGTCGTAGATAGAGCCATGACGAGCATTGGCGCCTTCTTTTATGCTGACACTGAACACCCCGCCCCCGGTTCGGCCGTACTGCGCATCATAGGGCATTACACTGGCCTGCACCTGCTGTACCGCACTTTGATTTGGGACGAAGTACCACGTGCCGAGATTGTCCTGATTGCTCATCGGCGCGCCATTGACATAATATGTACTTTCATCAGTCTGGGAACCAGCTACGGCGTAGAGATCTGAGTTGTTCCGGATAGTCAGGCCGAATGTATTTGCACTGGCGGCCCGAATTCCTTCGGTAAACGAAACGTCATCGAAGACATCCATGCCAGTGGAGGGCATGTTCTCAACTTTTAGCTGGTCCACCACGCCGCCAGTGGACGCTGAGACAGTATCGAGATCGACGCTATCGGCTGTCACCACAACTTCCTGCGCTACATTGCCCGGAGTAAGAGTTACATTCAACCCCATCTGCTGGGACGAATTCAGAATGATCTTGTTGTACACCATGGTCTGAAAATGTGCCGACTCCGCCTTGATTGTGACGGTGTACGTGCCGGGCAGCAGATACAGCAGGGAATATGCGCCCTGTTTGTCAGACTTTGTGGTATACGACTGTCGAGTCTCGACACTGACCGCCGTGATGGCAGCGCCTGGAATTACAGCGTGGGCAGAGTCCGTCACCTGTCCCGTGATAGATGCACGAAAGTCCTGCGCGTGCAAAGTAGCGGAGGAGAACGTAAGACAAAATCCCAGCAGAATTACTAGATGGAGAGATAGCCGCAGTGAAGGATGCGCTAGGTAAAAATCTTGAGCTATCGTCACGGCGGTAGAGAAAGCTGGTTGGCAAAACTTTTCTGATTGACTTGAAGTGAGGGGTGCTGCACTTCGAGTTATGCTGTTAGAGGGCTGGGAGTTAAGTTGCATGGGATTCTCCAGTTTAAAGTTGTCGCAAGCATCGAAATAAACACCGGTTACATGGTGAACAGAGTTCCTATGTTTCTGGCCAGAAAGCTCAAGGGCTAGCTACATGCTCTTTGAAAGTCCGCTGACCATTAGGAGAATCGTGAGCCGTAGTAGTTATTGCGGGGAACTGCGTCGTTCGATTGACGGAGAGATCGAAATATTCTCTCCTACACCCCGCGCTGCAGTATCGGGGACGTTGAAAGATTTCGGGATGGTACCCCATGCCAGAAGTGCTGCGCCGTGAAGTGATCCTTCGGAGTAACAGCGCCGTCGACGTTGAGGAGCCAAGGGCGGCTCCGGGGCTGTTCCGCAGCATGGCGAGATCTTCGGCTGTCAGCCTGCTCAGGTCGATGACATCACCTTGCGCCAGTCCCTTCACTCCCGACCGGGCTCCGAAAATCTTTCTGATCCCGTCCTGGCGCATCCCTTCGGAGATCACGCTGGCAAGGCTGATATTGAAGACGGCGGTGGGATCCCCACCCTGCACGATCATCAGATTTCCAGCTCTCATTCAGTTTCCTCCTATTCCCTGTCGTGAAAGCTCGGCGCCTTTGAATCCTGATCGGTGTGCTTGGAGATCTCGCATGTATTCCTTTTGTCCGCGCTATGCATAGCAATTGTAATATGTCATTATTGATTGTAAAGTTTTACTCTTGTCCAACGCAAGATGAGCCACTCTTGTCCAATACAAGATGAGCCTGAAGGTCAGGCTTGATTCCAACACAAGATGAGCCTGAAGGATGAGTCATGCTGAGGATTGACAATCAGCATGCACGAAGCCGAGAAGTTGAATTTGGAGCAGATTCGTTTGCTGGTGTCGGCCAGCGAGGGACTGCGCTTTGCGAGTGAGAACCGGGAACAGATGTATGGCTGGGTGGAGGCGGTGCTGATCGAGCACGGCTATGCCAGCCAGGGCAAGGCCGCTCGCGGCTTGCTGCGGCGCTATGTGGAGAAGATGACCGGTCTGAGCCGGGCGCAGGTTTCGCGCTGATTCAGGGCTACAACGCCTGCGGCCGGGTGCGTGTTGCCGCGTATGCCCGTCACCGCTTCGCGGCGCGCTACACGCGGGCCGACGTCGAGCTGCTGGCTTCGGTCGACCAGGCCCATGAGACGCTCTCCGGGCCAGCCACCAGATCGATTATCAAGCGCGAGTTTGAGGTCTACGGCAAGGCCGGGTTCGAGCGGCTGGCGAAGATATCCAACGGCCATCTCTACAACCTGCGCCACAGCCAGCGCTATCGCGAGCGGCTGCTCCACTACACCGAGACGCGGCCCACGACGGCTTCCATCGGCGAGCGGCGCAAGCCCGATCCGCGCGGGGAACCTGGTTTTTTGCGTCTCTATACGGTCCATCGGGGCGACTCCCCAGGCGCCAAGGGCGTCTACCACATCAACGCCGTCGATGAGGGGACACAGTGGCAGGTCGCGGCGGCAACTGCCCGCATTTCAGAGGCTTACCTGCTGCCTGTGCTAGAGGCCATGCTGCGCCAGTTCCCTTTCCGCATCCGCGGATTCCACTCCGACAACGGAAGCGAGTTCGTCAACCGCACCGTCGCACAACTACTCGAAAAACTGCGCATCGAGCAGACCAAAAGCCGGCCCAGGCAGTCGGGCGACAACGGTCTGGTCGAGACCAAGAACGGTTGGGTCATCCGCAAGCACATCGGCTACGGATACATCGACCAGGCCCACGCCGGCAAGATCGACAGCTTCTATCGCGACCATCTCAACCCCTACCTCAACTACCATCGCCCCTGCGCCCAGCCGGAGGTCCACATCGACGCTAAAGGACGAAAACGCGTCCACTACAGGGTCTTCCGGACACCGCTCGAAACCCTGATGGCGCTGGAAAAACCCAACCAATACCTGCGGCCGGGACTCAGCGTCCACGCACTCCAACGCATCCAGATGGCCCGCAGCGACACCGACACCGCACAACGAATGCAACACGCCAAAGCCAAACTCTTCGACCAACTGCGGACCGCCGGTTGAACCGCGAATCCTCAAAAACAGGCGGTGGAAATATGGAAATCAAAGTGCCGATTCCCACATTCCCACCGCCACCACTGCTACACTCGCCCAGAACGATCAACAAAAGGAGCCTTCCCAAGCACGACTACTCCACAGCCTTCAGGCTCATCCTTCAATTGGAAAAGACTGTTTTATCTTGTCAATTCGTGGACAAAATTACGCCAGGCGAAGGGTCGAAAGGCCACGCCTACGGTGGTGATCGTCGATTCGCAGTCCGCCAAGACGGCGCTAAAAGGGGGCGGCGCGGTTACGACGCGGGCAAGAAGATCAAGGGCCGCAAGCGGCACATCGCGGTAGACACCGAAGGAAACCTGCTGACCGTTGTCGTGCATTCGGCCGGCATCCAGGACCGTGTGGCAGCCCGCGCCGTGCTGATCCGCCTGTTCTGCCGCTTCGATAGCATCACGAAGGTCTTCGTCGACGGTGGTTACTCAGGCAAGCTGATCGGCTGGTCCAAGGAGATGTTCGGATACGACGTCGATGTGGTTCAAGCACAATGAGTTACACAAGTTCCAGGTACTGCCCAAGCGCTGGATCGTCGAACGCACCTTCGCCTGGCTCAACTGGTCACGCCGTCTCTCCAAAGACTACGAACTGCGCACATTCACGATGGATCGGCGGTACAGGAAAACATCGTCCGCCTAATGTGGAGTGCCCGGCTCTTTTTAAATCAGTTCTCCTGAGAGAAACTGGTACAAAAGATCGGGCTGACCAGGTTCAGGCATTGAGTATTGCTAGAATCGGAACGCAATTGATAAGGAGGGGTGAGACGTGATGAAGATATTTGCGCGTGTTTTTTTGCTGGCTTGTGTATCTCTTGTGGCTGTGAGTGACCGGGCACAGGTAGCAGCTCCGGCGACGGATACCGCGACTCCGAAACAGATTGCCACGATGCGGGCAAAGCTGGCTGATTGGCCTCAGTTGGGATACTACCGTGAGGCAAATGAGGCGCTGCCCCCGGCAACTGCGGGCGAAGATCGAGTGGTGTTCTATGGGGCATCGGTGGCAGAGTACTGGGGGAAGAGGGGCAGCATGTTCTTTCCAGGTAAGCCCTATATCAACCGAGGTATCGGAGGGCAGACGTCGGCGCAGATGCTGGTGCGGTTTCGGCAGGATGTGATTGACCTGCATCCGGCGGCTATTGTGATTCTGGAAGGGACGAACGATATCTCTGGAAATACGATGACCCCACAGATGTCGGAGAACAACTGGCAGTCGATGGCCGAGCTAGCGAAGGCGAATGGAATTCGGGTGATTTTTACCTCTATTACGCCTTCCTCGGACTTTCCTTGGCATAGAGGATTGCATCCGGCGGGAAAGATTCGAGCGCTGAATGCGTGGTTGAAGGAATATTGTGCCAGCCATTCGTTGATCTACGTGGACTTCTACCCATCGCTGGTGAATGCGGAGGGCGGGATGAAGGCAGACCTTACGGTGGATGGCGTTCATGCGACTCCGAAAGGCTATGCAGTGATGGCTCCGTTTGTACAGGCCGGCATCGACCAAGCACTGCGCTGAGAGTGAAGGGTTGTTTCCTGGTAATTTCAGAATCCCCGGCTTTGCCGGGGAGGCAGTAGAAGTTTGACGTATTCGGGAGTCGCCCCAGAAACTCCTCGTCGTGAGCCGCCAAGCAAACGACAAGGGGCAACTGGATGGATGATTTCGAGAGCCTGAGCTACTCGAAGTGGGAGTGCAAGTACCACATAGTGTTTGACCTTGCCCTCAGAACGCGTCTCTCATAAGCGTACCGGTTTTGGACTTTCGTCGTGTTGCGGTTGAACCTTCGCGGTCAGGCTGCGAGGGGCGATTGCTTGCTGCTCGAACTGAGCGGGGCTGAG
>Ga0207933_1000681_pt1 | contig 30697 bp, 29 predicted proteins | sample NGESurdeep092012_4_FD_184488 | JGI IMG/M metagenome (GOLD analysis project Ga0207933, IMG submission 184488) | Arctic peat soil microbial communities from Barrow, Alaska - NGEE Surface sample F53-3 deep-092012 (SPAdes) | ecosystem: Environmental > Terrestrial > Soil > Wetlands > Peat ... | reverse complement strand
TTTTACAGGTGTTTCAGGATGGCGTCTCCCAATCCGACCTGTTCGCAGATTCCAACCAGTTGATTCTGTTCGACTTATAGCCGGACAGCAGTGTCAAAATATGAATTCCTGATTGCCTCTTGGTGGATCAAGCGGGCGAGGGCTTCTTCCGTGTCCCGCGCGCGCGCCCCATCTTCGTACTTATCCGTGTGGGAGTTCGATTTCCGCTTGCGCTATAGCAATGTGCGAACGACGGGGGACCAGGACAGAATTGCCGCAGCGGCAAGATGAAAACTGTCGTGGAGTCTGTAGCCGTCCGCAGCACCCGAATTGTCGTCGATTGCGTTACCAAAAGGTTCACCACCGATCCAAACTTCGGTCATCGGCAGCCACGAACGCTCAGGAATTGAACGCTCCACGAAGCGTGCGCGAAACTGCCGTGGCAACTGTTCATTTTCCGGATAGTCTTCATCGAATAGCGTCGAAAAAAGACCGGGTTGCCCTTCATCAGCCCTTTGCCAGCGAACATTTGTCAGCGCGAGATTCTCGGACGCCGCATCGTCAAGATTTATTCCCAGATGGGAGGACACGCTTGAGAGGTACCAGAGTGCATCACCGATACAGGCAGCCACTTCCCTGTTGAAGGGCTCATAGGCGTTGCCGTCGCGAATACGCTTCTTCAGACAGGCCGTGATGGTTCCAACCTTCTCGGCCAGGCCGAAGGCGCTATGAGCAAGACCTATCCATTTAGTGCGGCTCGTTCGGTCGGTGGACCATGCTCGCAGTTGGTAGTCCTTGAACTCCATAATTCCGGTCTCCCAGTCGTCTGTCTTTCCTTACTATCACTCTTGTCCAAAACAGTTTTCCCCTATTTCATTTTGGACAGGATGAGAGTGGTCGGAGCGACGCCGTCTGCGTCAAAAGCGGTGGAAGGGCCATTCGACGGCCTGTCTGAGTAGGTTCCGCGCGTCCGACGCCGGTTCTCCAGCAACTCGGTGTCCTGGACAGGCTGCGCGCGTATAAGAGACCTCGTTTGCGATGGCGGCTGGCGCTACCGCTGAATCATTCGATTAGCCTGTGGAAAACCGGCTGAATGAATTTGTCCTGGACAGCAGTGCCTTACTATATATCCATCCGGGCGATTTGCTCAATCTATTACATCGCATTCTTTGAGCTTTCCCATTGCCGATTCCATCTCGCGCGCTGATTGCTATAGACCCGAAGCATCGCCAGCGGCGTGTGGCTGAAAGCCGGGCTCCATGCCGGTGAAATCCCGAAGCGGTACGCGTCCCTGACTTTGGATATCCGAAACAGGGTTGGCCAACTCTCTATGGTGTCTTTGACGTTGTCATGACAACTATGGTGGCGGAGTGAGCGTGAGCATGAATCACGACACTGGAAGCTTGACCAGAAGGGCGCCCCGCCTGTTGCCTGTTACTTTCCTTCCGGCACCCAGCAAGTGGAACGCGATTGAGTGTGGGTATTTCGTATATCAGCTAGAACCGGCACCGACAAGTCTACGAAGTCTCGATACCATCGTCAGCCCTCATCGGCGCAACCACAACCGCCCCCAGGGTTCAGGCCGAACTCAACACCGAGCATCAAAGCCTGTGATCGGGACCTCTACCGATGGGTATCGGGCGCGATAAATTTCGAGGCGACTGGCGCTACCAATCCATCTGCGCCTTCTCCACATTTGATCGGGTTATTTTCCGGCACGCTCTACGCACCGGGTTTAACCGTGCGCCAGCCCTTCCGGAACAGCTGAAACCAGGCGATACGCGCCATATCCGCGCCGAAACGAAGCGCGTCGCGGGGTCGATCGGTGAGTTGAAAATCGAGCCACTTCCGCCGGAGCCGGATGGCGAGAGGAAGCTCGCGGCCCGGGTCGGAACAGCGCTCGAATTCCGCGTAAAGCGCGCCGGTCAATCGCCAGTGAAGCCAGGTTTCAGGAAGCGGGACGTCCGGCGTGAGCATTGGCTCGCCCCAACGCTCGCGGAATGCAATATCCGTCAGCGCGAACACTCCCGCGAAATGGCGATCCGCGGCCATGCGCACCGCCTCCTGGCGAACATCGAGCGGCGCGGCGGCCCAGAGCCGGCGCACTTCGTACAGATGAAAAAGCGTGGCGAAACGGCCGGAGGCACGATGGAGCACCAGATGAAAAATCTCGTCGGCGGGCGATAGAACCCGCGCCGTTCCACCGCCTGGCAGAGAACAATCCACGCCCCGGTCCATGAATTCGCCAACCGGAATACCCAGCGCTTTGTGAGTCAACCGGAAATGGAGTTCGAGGCGGGGCCGCGACGGGTGCTCCAGCGCAATGTGGTGATTTGTGGCCATCGCTTCACGCCACCGGGACTCACGCACGTAACCAATGCGCATCAGGGCGCCGCATGCGCGATCGAGATCCTGCTGTTGCACCGCCAGATCGAGATCCCCCGAAGGTTTGCGGATAAAAGGAGGCTGATAGCAGCGGCGCGCGAGCAGGGGCCCCTTAAGAGCCAGCACCGGAATTCCGGCTTCGCCCAAAACGGAGAGGATGTATTCCAGTTGCAGAAGATTTTGAGAATGCCGGGTCCAGCTGGACACCAGAATCCGGTCGCACCAGACTCGCCCGGCCGCGTCGAGATGAGGGCGCGCGATGAACGCGGCCAGAGGAGCGACGCCATGACGGACCGCATTGTCCTGAATCGCCTTCCACGAGACCGCATCCTGGATGACCGTCAAATCCGGCGGTTCGGAAAGAAGCCTCGCGAGAAGACTCAGCGGAGGCGTCGGCTCATTCGTCAAAGCCCTGTCCTATTCGCTGACGATGCGTTGTTGAAACAGGTAATAGAGGATCAGGACCAGAATCAACGAACTAATCCCGTAACCCAGTATCTGGCGCCTGGCCTGGCGCATGCGCAATTCCCGGCGCAATTTGATGACTCGTTTCTCCTCGTCCGAGCGTAGCTTCAGGACATTTCCACCGCGGAGGTTAACGTAAAAGCGAGTTTTGCAGGCGCGGCAGCGGTAGGGGGTCCTGAGAAATAAACTCACGGCCCAATCCTTGAAGCCGGAGCGGCGCGAGCGATGCGCTTTATTCTCTTTGCATTTGGGACAAATCATGATGTTGCCGATGTATTCAGGTTGCCTATCGATTTTACATCACTTCATTATTCGTCAAAATGAGACGATTTCACGGAAGCCGGGAGACCGGAGCCTTTGAAATCGGCAAGCGGCTCGTATTCGCGGGCAGGTCCGCCGCCGGTCACTACAATGCCCGCTGCCATTACCCAGGCGTGTGCCGCGAAAGTTGCCCCCTCGCGTTTCACGCCGAGGCGAAGGGTGGACGGAATATGCCTGCGGCGAAGCATCAGGCTCGCGGCGAATGCCTGCATCAGGCAAGTTTCGCGCCGTCCGAAACGGCCTGTAGCGGCGGCAATTGCCCGTGCGACGCCGCGAGCCCGAACTTGCACGCGGGCATCGGGCTCGCGTGCCGTTTCGCCACCCGCGAAACGAGAGCTGATCCGGAACGGCACCGCTCTGACCAGGAACCAGCCCGCCCATAGAGCGGCAGCCGCTTCGACGAATATAAGTTTTCGTCTCATGCCGCGCCTCACAGTTCCGCGATCCTGGCCATTATGGCAGCCAGAGCCGTGCGGAATTGCGCGGGCGTCGCTACATCGAATAACCAGGGTTCCAGTGGTTTCAGCAGGGGCTCCAGCTCATCGGCTTCCGGACCGTACCCGCGCCGCCTGCCTTCGGAATTCAGGGAAACCGGCGGCTGGGTCCGATATCGAATATAAATCACCAGCACATCGGACCGGGGCGCGGTTGCGATCGGGTGCATCTCGACACCCGGCTCGAAGAACACGAGACCGCTCAGAACGATGACGACTCGCGGCCTCCTGTTTTTCTCCGCGCCGATTCGCGCGCCAACCCGATCGAGAAAAAAATCCGCGTTGTGTCTCCGATCCGCGAGCGACTTGACGTCGATGATCCCGGGATTCACTCCGTCCAGCGCATTGCCCGCTTTCGTCCAGTCGAGAGCGCGCAGGTTCTCCTGCCGGAAGGTGACGCGGCGCCGCGCGAGATCGAGCAGCTCAAGATTGAACGTGGCGTCACTCCAATCCGCCTGGGACAAGACTTTGGTGGCCGGCAGCAGCACCCCCAGACTGCGATTCCAGACGCGCGTGGAGCCCGAGGAACGCTCCGGAGGGGTTAGATTCACCAGCAGAGCGACATCGATCGGATGCCGGGTTTTTACCGGCAGATGCAGGCGCCCCGCGATCGATGGCAGATACCAGCGGCCCGAGTCCGATTCCGGCTCAATGAACTCAATCGCCGGGAGATCGCGCCACATGCCGGGCAAAGGGTCTTTCTTCAGAGGGGAAACGCGCAGATTGCGCTTGACGGCGCTATGCTCTCCCGTGGCGGTATCGAACGCCGCCACCGCTACCCGGTAATCCCCGGGAACGACGAAAAAGGGCTGAGTGAATACGACGTTATTGCCTTTGATCCCTTCCCTGAGACCCTCAAGATCGAAATCCCGGTGAGTCTGAAATGCCAGACCCGCTTTGTCGTCGATCTGCACGAAAACACGGAAATCGCCCCTTCCCCGGCGCACGGCAAGCTCCGCTCCGTCCACCTCGACCTCCACGCGGGCGGCGAGACGCTGGTGGCTCGAAAGCCCGGGCTCCGGGACGCGAACCGTCCAGCGGAAATGGGTTTGATTTGTTTCGGTGAGCCAGCGCTCGAACGGAACGGTGGAGAAGACGGGATCCGGCAAACCCTGCGCGAGCAGGCTGAGGCTGCAGATGGCACCGAACACCGTGAGTATTGCGAACCGGTTCACCTGGAGCAAAAGCATAGCATTGCGTGCTACCGTCTGTTTATGCAGCGCGTGGCGCCGGTGCTACTTTGCCTGATCCTGATTCTCGGCGGCTTATGTGCCGGACTCTGCACGGCAGATCAGCCGCACGCCTGCTGCCACGAAAAAAATCATTGCGGACACCCCGTGCTCACAATACAGTCGCATGCCGCGGTTGCCGTTTTCGATGGCGCGCCGGTTGTTCTGAATGGGCCGGCCGCGGTGCCCGTCATGCACTTCGCGATGCTCGAAATCGCGCGGCCGCAATGGAACGTTTCCCCTCCACCGCTTCGAGTTTTAGTCCTCCGCATTTGATCCCGGGCCGATTGCCGGCGCGGATTTCAAGATAGATCGAATAAGGAGAGAGGACAAATGCGTTTGTACCTGACGCTGCTGCTTGCCGCCCTGCCGTTGGCGGCACAGCAGCAGCACGATATGGCCAACATGCCCGGCATGGCTCACGAAGCAGCCGCGCAGGCCGAGCCCATGGAAGCTTCCGGGACCGGCATCAACCCGGCATCCTCGCCGATGAACATGGCCCGTTTCAGCGCCGGCCGATGGACGTTCTTCGCGCACGGCCTCGCCTTTGTCACGGAGATTCAACAGACCGGACCCCGCGGCGCCGATAAACTCGCCTCCATGAACTGGTTCATGGGGGAAGCTGAACACGGGCTCGGAGGCGGCACGTTCTCGGTCCGCTCCATGCTGAGCCTCGAACCCATCACGGTATCGGACCGGCGCTACCCGGAACTTTTTCAAACGGGCGAAACGGCGTTCGGCGTGCCGATCGTCGACGGCCAGCACCCGCACAATTTCGTGATGGAACTGGCGCTGAGCTATTCGCATCCGCTGAGCGCGAAAACTTCCTGGGAAGTCTATGTGGCCCCCGTGGGAGATCCGGCGCTCGGGCCGGTGGCATTTCCCCATCGCGTTTCGGCGGCGGAACTGCCGCAAGCCACGCTGGCCCACCATCTGGAGGATTCGACCCACATCTCGCACGATGTGGTGACGGCTGGCCTTACTCATGGCATCTTTCGAGTGGAGGCGAGTGGATTTCATGGCGGCGAACCGGATGAAAATCGCTGGACCATCGCCTACGGGGCAATCGATTCGTGGTCCAGCCGCGTGACTGTCTCGCCGAATGCTAACTGGACCGGCCAGATCTCGGCAGGCCGCCTGACCCGGCCGGAGGCGCTGGAGACGGGCGATCAGGTTCGCACCACCGCCTCCGTGACGTACAACCGGCCGTACGCCCGGGGCAACTGGGCTACCAGCATGATCTGGGGCCGCGTTCACAAGACCGCCCTCCAGGACGATCTGAACGGTTACACGCTGGAATCGGTGCTGCGATTTACCCGGAAAAATTACATTACCGGCCGAATGGAACAAGTCGACAAGGACGAACTCCTTCCCGGCGGCGGGGTGTTTCGCGTGGAAGCGTACACCGCCGGCTACACCAGAGATTTTTATTTTGTGCCCCGGATTGCCACCGGCCTGGGGGGAAATATCACGGCCTACAGCATCCCCGCGGAGCTGCGTCATGCCTATGGGCAGCACCCGATAGCCGTGCTGATCTTTCTGCGCTTCAAGCTTCAGGATGCATCCCCGCCCCCGCAAAGCGCATCATCAAGCTATGGCCAAGTCGAAGGTAGACCTTAAAGTCGCAGGCATGACATGCCAGGGTTGCGTCCGCGGGATCGAGAAAAAACTCTCGAAGGTCGCAGGCGTGGAGTCCGCGCTGGTGGACCTCGGGACGGGCAGGGCGACCGTTGAATATGACGACTCGCGGGTACAGGTGGCACAGTTGATCGGCGCCATCGAACAAATTGGATATCAGGCCCGGACGTGAACCACGCCGAAGAAGTCGAGCTGCCGATCGGCGGAATGACCTGCGCCGCATGCGCGCGCACCGTCGAGTTGCAGCTTGCCCACTCGCCCGGCGTGGAGAAGGCAAGCGTCAACTTCGCTACCGGGATTGCGTCTGTTGCCTATAATCCGGCCGAGACGGGCGTCGAGAAACTGGTCGCCGCGGTTGAGGATGTGGGCTACGAGGTTCCCACCGAGCCGCAGGAAATCGCCGAGGCGGCGGAAGCCCGGGCGCTGCGCAAACGTCTGATCGTAGGCGCAATTTTCGCAATCCCGGTCGCGGTTCTGGGGATGCTGGAGCGCGCGCCTCTCATCCAGTTCGTCTTGACGCTGCCGGTGCTGTTTTATTCCGGGCTGGCGTTCTTCCGGGATGCATGGAAAGCGCTGAAGCACGGATCGGCGAACATGAATTCGCTGATTGCGCTCGGAACCGGCACGGCCTTCCTTTACTCCACCTGGGTTGTGTTATTCGATGCAAGACACACTGGCGTATATTTCGAAGCCGCGGCGGTGATTGTCGAGTTGATTCTGCTGGGCCGGTTACTGGAATCGCGGGCGCGCGGACGGGCATCGGAAGCCATTCGGCATCTGATGAACCTGCAGCCTGCGAGCGCGCGGGTCATCCGTAACGGCGCGGAGGTGGAGATTCCGCTGGCCGAAGTGCGCACGGGCGATCTCGTAGCCGTGCGTCCCGGTGAGCGCGTGGCGGTGGATGGCGTGGTGCGCGATGGCGCGAGCGAGATCGACGAATCCATGCTGACGGGCGAGAGCCTGCCCGTCGCGAAGAATCCCGGCACGGAGGTTTTTGGCGGGACCGTGAACGGAACCGGGGCTTTTCGTTTCGAGGCAAAAAAAGTCGGGCGCGATACGGCGCTCGCGCAGATCGTGGAACTGGTGAAGCGCGCGCAGGGTTCGAAGGCTCCGGTAGCGCGGCTCGCCGACGTGGTAAGCGGCTATTTCACGGTGGCCGTGCTCGCCATTGCCCTGGTCACGTTTGGCGTCTGGCTGTTCTTTGCGCCAGTGGGCGTGGCGCTCGTGAACGCAGTGGCGGTGTTGATTATTGCCTGCCCGTGCGCGATGGGTCTCGCGACGCCCTCCGCGATCATGTCCGGAACGGGCCGCGGCGCCGAGCGCGGAATCCTCATCAAAGGCGGCGAAGCGCTTGAGATGGCGGCGCGTGTGGATACGGTTGTCATGGATAAGACCGGCACGATCACGAGCGGCAAGCCTGTCGTGAAAACGGTGCGGGCGATGAACGGCTTCAGCGCCGCGGATGCAGTCGGCTTTGCCGCTGCCGTGGAGCGGTGGAGCGAGCATCCCCTGGCGCAAGCCATCGTGAACTATGCGGACGCGGCGCCCGCGGCCTCTACCGGCTTTCGCGCGATCCCTGGCCAGGGGGCCGAGGCCTCCGTCGCGGGCAAGCGGGTGTTCGTGGGACGCGGCGATGCGGGCGCAATCGCGGTGGATGTGGATGGCGTGCGCGCGGCCGAGTTCGATATCGTGGACCGGATCAAGCCGGGAGCGGCGGATGCGGTTCGCCGGCTGGCCGCCATGGGCGTTGAAGTCTGGATGATCACGGGCGACAGCGCGCGCGTGGCGCACGAAGTGGCGCGCGATGCGGGGATCGACAAGTCGCGCGTGCTGGCCGAGGTATTGCCGCAGGATAAAGAGCGCGAAGTGGTCCGGCTCAAGACCTCGGGCAAACGGGTGGCCATGGTAGGCGATGGCATCAACGATGCCCCTGCGCTCGCCCGCGCGGATGTAGGGATCGCGATCGGAACCGGGACGGACGTGGCGATTGACGCCGCCGGCATCATCCTGATGAGCGGGGATCTGGCCGGAGTGCCGGAAGCGCTGGCCCTGGCGCGTCAGACGCTGCGCGTGATCCGTCAGAACCTGTTCTGGGCGTTCGGTTATAACGCCATCGGCATTCCCATCGCGGCGGGCGTGTTGTATCCGTTCACGGGCTGGTTGATGTCGCCCATGATCGGCTCGGCGGCGATGGCTCTTTCCAGCGTTTCGGTGGTTATGAATAGTCTCCGGCTGCGGCATTACGGCGCGGGATAAGTCTGCCGAGACCGAGGTTGCACACGATCTCGATCAGACTTCCATTGAGGTTTTTCATCAGCCGCCGCTTCAATCCGATGTAAGGCTGCGTACCCGCGAAAAGATCCTGCATCACGTCGCGAAACTTCGGGCTGAGGCGCGTGAACTGCACCATGCGGCTGGTAACCGCGCCCCACAGGAAAGTCCCGTGGAAGACGCGTTTGGCGAGGCGCGAACCGAATTCGAGGTCGGCGGTAAAGTCGCGCCGGATCGTTTTACGGTAGACGGCGCCGGCGAGAGCAGGCGACTCCGAGAGAATGGCTTTGGCTGCGAGATCGGCGGAGCGCACCGCGTAATAGAGGCCTTCGCCGGTGATGGGATCGACCAGACCCGCCGCGTCTCCGATCGCCATCCACCCATCGCCCGCGACACGGTTGCCTTTCCACGCCGGCGTATTCAGGCACGGAAGCAGGTGGCTGTAGAAACTGGCGCCGGCCTTCGAAAGCCCCTGCTCTTCCATGTATCGTTCGAGCCTTGCGCGCAGCGAGGATGCGGGCTCGCCCTTGCCGCAGATTCCCACGGAGAGATGGCCGCAACGCGGGAACACCCAGATGTACCCTTCGAGCTTCGGCAGAAATTGAATGTCGATGCGGTCGCGCTCTCCCGGAACGTAGTATCCGAGAGCGCTCATCGCGTCGCCGGGGGTGAGTTCGGTGCCGAAATCGCGCAATGGGTTGCGGGCGCCGGTGGCGACGAGGCAGTAATCCGCGTCCATCGCGCCGTGTTTAGTCCGGAGAGACCAGCCGGACCCCGTGCGTTCTATGTTCAGAACCCTGGTCTTTTCCAGTTGCGCGCCGGCGCGCTCGGCACGCGCGAGCAGCATGCCGTTCAGGTCGTAGCGGGAGTAGATCAGCAGCGGCTGGTCGAGCGAGAGCGTGACGGATTTGCTGTTGGGGGCGGCGAGAACGGTCTGGTGGATTGTCTTGCGCGGAGTGTCGTTCCCGGCGAGAAACGGGTATTGCGAATACGCTTTGTACGTCAGCCCTCCGCCGCAGGGCTTTTCCCACGCCAGCTTCTCATCGAAGACGACGGTATCGACACCGGCGGAGGCCAGCCGTTCGGCCGCGAATGCACCCGAGGGACCGCCGCCGAGAATCGCAACCTTCATGGCTTCCGATTGGGGTCGACTGACGGGTGACCGGGCGGGAGGGTTGTCTGACCGGGCCCCAGCGGTCCGGGTTGCGCCGTCGGTTGATGCTCATGGGCGTCCATGCTGCGGCTCTTGATGTGCCATTCGTCGCCCTGGCGTTCGAGGTGATAGGTCATCGTGATGGCCTGGGACGCACCGGCTCCTTTGGGGCTGAAGCTGACTTTCGCGTCGGCCTCTTTCTCCTGGAAGGAAACGGAATCGACGTTGACGTCCATGCTTCCCACGTCCACTTTTTTAGCGATGTCCTTGATGACGCCCGCCTTCACGGCTTCGGGTGTATCGATGTTCTTTGAGCAGCCGGCAAGCAGGAACGCGGCAAAGCAGAGAGATGCCAATTTCACGTTTCCGATTATATCCGGCGGAAGATGACGTATCGGATAATCAAGTAACGAGACGGTGGATGCGTCGCCGGGATGAGTTTCTGGCGGGATGAGTTTCTGGATGGATAAGCATAAAGAACAGGCGGGCGAGACCGCGAAACCCGCGGATGCCCCGCCTGGAGCAGTTATCAGCCCCGACACATACCGGCCGGAACGGATTCCCCCTGGGCAGTCGCGCACGAAAAAATGGCCGGTGCTCGATGCCGGCGGTCCGCCCCGAATCGCTCTCGATACCTGGAAATTCAGCGTCCGCGGCCTGGTGAACCAGCCTGTCGAATGGAACTGGCGCGAGTTCAGCGAACTGCCGCGAATGCGCGTCTTTTCCGATTTCCACTGCGTCACGCGCTGGAGCCGGCTCGGCAACGTGTGGGAAGGCATTTCGACGCGCGAACTCCTGGCGCGCGCGGGCGGAGCGCTGCCCCAGGCCGGTTTTGTGCTCGCGCACGGCTACGATCGGGGGTTTACCACAAACATCCCGCTCGCGGATTTCCTCGCGGAAGACGCGCTGGTCGCGTTCGACCACGATGGCGAGCCGTTGAGCCTGGATCACGGTGGCCCGGCGCGCCTGATCGTTCCCCGCCTCTACGCCTGGAAAAGCGCGAAATGGGTGCGGGCGATTGAATTGCTGGCCTGCGATCGGGCGGGCTTCTGGGAGAGCAACGGCTATCACATGCGCGGCGATCCGTGGAAGGAAGAACGCCATGGCTGGTAAGTTTTCACGCAGAGCGCTGCTGGCAGGAGCCGTCGCATCCGCCTGCACGCGGAAACGGGCATCGCGCTACCAGGGATGGCTGTTTGTGGCCAGCGGAGGCGAGAAGGCCATCGCGGTAGCCGACCTGGCGTCGTTCCGCCGCACCACGACGATTCCGCTTCCCCATGCGCCCGATCAGCTGTTCCATTCGGGCGGGCGCGTTTTTGCCACCTGCCGCGAAGGGCGCTCGCTGATGGAAATCGATGCCGCGCGGCTTCAGGTAGCGGGGAGAATCGCGTTGCCCGGCAAGCCCGTCGCGGCGCGCCTGAGTCCGGACGGCCTTTCGGCGATCGTCCTCACAGATGAGCCGGGCAGGTTGCTGGCGGTGGATCTCGTGAAACGGCGGGTGACGGCAAGCATCGCTCTGCCGCCCGGGCCTTCAGACCTCGATGTGAATGGCGGCATGGCGGCGATCTCGATTCCGTCCCGGAATGCGATCTTGCGCGTCGCCCTGCCGGCGTTGAAGCTCCTCGCGGCCACGGACGTTGGCGTTCCCTGCGGCCCCCTGCGATTCCGCGGGGATGGCGAGACGATTCTGGCGGGCGCGGCCACCGCGCGCGAGATCGTGACCCTCGATAGCGCCTCCGGCCGGCTGCTGGCGAGACTGCCGATGCCCATCGTGCCATCCCGGTTCTGTTTCAACGGCGACGGGGGACAGATGTTCGTAACCGGGGTGGGCGCGGACGTGGTGGCAATCGTCAGCCCCTTTCAGAACGAAGTGGATGAAACGATTCTGGCGGGACGCACGCCATGCGCGCTGGCCGTATCGCAGCCGCGGAACCAGCTGTTCGTGACGAACCTCGAAAGCGGGGACCTGACGATCCTCGATATCGAAACGCGCAGCGTGTCCGCATCCGTGCACGTGGGCGAGAATCCGGGCGAAATCGTGCTCACTCCGGATGGCGAATATGCGCTCGCGCTGGATAAACGTTCCGGCAATGTGGCCGTGGTGCGGATCACGGCGGTGCTCGATCCGCCGAATTCGCCGCTGGCTTCGCGGGTACGGACGAAGCCGCTGTTTACGGTCTTCCCGACCGCGCCCGAGGCCCGTTCAGCGATTGTCGTTCCTTTTCAGGTCTGACGGGCTGGGTCTGACGGGCTGGGCCCCCCTCATGCCAGAGCCAGATTCGGCTCCGCCGCCACCGTCAGAGGCGCGAAATCGCCACGGCGGAATTTCGGGAATGCGGCGGCTGCGATCATGACCGCGTTATCGGTCGAAAGCGCGGCCGAAGGAAAGAAAACGGGCAGGCCGAGGGCCGCCTGTGTCGCGGCGGCGCGCAACCCCGAATTGCAGGCCACTCCGCCCGAAACGATCAGCGATCGCACGTCATCCATCCGCTCCGCCGCGCTCGCGGCGTGCCGCAGCAGCTCTTCGATCACAGTGTATTGAAAACTCGCCAGCAGATCGCGCGTGGCCTGAGGGGTAACCGCGAGCAGTTCTTCGATGCCAGGCTCCGGGTTGCTTCTGAGCAGCCGTTTACGAATTTCGATCTCGTCCGCCAGATCGCGGCCCGCCACCCAGCGCACCACGGCGGTCTTGAGCCCGCTGAAGCTGAAGTCGAGCGTATTGCCCTTCATCCGCGCAAGGGTGAAGCGGACGCCGTGCGCGTCGCCATAAGGCGCCATCCGGTCGATGACCGGGCCGCCAGGATAGCCGAAGCCCAGCAGCTTGGAGACTTTATCGAAGGCCTCGCCGGCAGCGTCGTCGCGAGTCCTCCCCAAAAGCTTGTAGACGCCCTCTTCCCGCGCTTCGAACAGGTGTGTGTGGCCGCCGCTCACGATCAGCGCAAGCGCCGGGAATTCGACTGGAGTGGCGTGCCGGCAGGCCTCCAGAATCACCGCGTGGATGTGCCCTTCGATGTGATTCACGGCAATCAGCGGAATGCCCGTGGCGAAAGAGATCGCCTTGGCATAGGTCAGGCCCACCAGGAGCGAACCGGCCAGACCGGGGCCGGACGTTGCGGCGATGGCATCGATTCCGCTCCACGTCACGCCTGCGCGTTCGAGCGCTTCCCGCACCACTGGAACAATGGCGCGCAGATGTTCCCGCGATGCCAGTTCCGGAACCACCCCCCCATACTTGCCATGAACCGGAAACTGGCTCGCCACCACCGAAGAGAGCACCTGCGTTTCGTTCTCAATCACGGCGGCGGCGGTTTCGTCGCACGAGCTTTCGATTGCGAGTATACGGGCCAACTAATACTGTAGCGGGGAGTCAGGCAGGAATGGCAACTGCCGTGCTGACGTTCCCCTGGAGACAAAAGCATGAAAACCATAGCCGGAGTATTCCCATCCATGGCGCAGTTGGATAAGGCCGCACGGGAGTTGGAGCGCATCGGAATCCCGAACCATGCAATCGGCATGATTGCGGGAAATGACGCGGACCGCCATCGGGAATATCTGGAAAAGTCGAAAAAAGCTTCCGAAAGCACGGAAGCCGCAACCGCCTCCGGAGCGTCCTTCGGTGGCGGCCTCGGAATCCTGGCGAGCCTGGCCGTCCTGGCGATCCCGGGCGCGGGGCCCGTGATCGCGGGTGGTGGAATGCTGGCCGTATTGACCGGTCTCGGGATCGGCGCTGTCACCGGCGGGTTCATGGGGGCTCTCCGCAACATGGGAATCTCGCACGAGGAAGCCCCTCTCTACGAGGAGGCCGTGCGCCGGGGGGTCCTCGTCCTGATTGCCAAGGTCGACGACGAGGTGGCCGCGCAGGCAGCCGGCCTGATGGAGAGCGCCGGCGGACGCGATCTGCACACCGAAGCCGATACCTGGCGGGCCGGCGGCTGGCGTGGGCCGCATTCCGACCCCCATCCGTACGTGCTTGACGACACCATCCAGACGCGCGAGATGCCCGAGACCGTTCTGGAGCCTGAATCCCGCGGCAACTGAGTCCGGGTGCGAACCGAGGCACGTCCTCCTGCGTATTACCTCCTTGCGGGGGTGTGAGACGGGACGTTCGATTTTCAGCCATTCGATTCTAATCGCCGCCGCTGGCGCGATTTCGGTTTACGCCCAGTCGGCGGATGTTGTCCGACGTTCCATTCCGGCGCCATCGGCGGGGCGGTTGACGCTGACCGCGGAGAGTGGCGGGTCGATCGATGTCTCTCGCGGCTCGCCCGGCGCCATCGGGGTGGAAGTCCGGTTCGGAGGCTATCTGTCGTCTCAAGGCGACATTGAGCGAATGCGGCGCGATTTCCAGCTCGATATCGACAAACAGGGAAGCGATGTTCGTATCGAAGGCCGATTCAGAACACTACACAACGGCTGGTCGCTTTGGTCGCTCTTCGACGGCGGCTTCTTAACACGGGTCGAGTATCGCGTTACCCTCCCGCCCCAGACCGCTACGGCAAGGTTTGAGACTTCCGGCGGATCCATCGCCGTCGGCGATCTGAAAGGCGACATCCAGGCGCAGACATCGGGCGGCTCTCTGCATTTCGGCCGCATCGACGGCATGGTGGCAGGCAACACTTCCGGTGGCAGCATTTCGCTGGAGAACAGCCGCGGGAAGGCGGTCCTGCACACGTCGGGAGGCTCGATTCACATTGCCGAAACGGGAGGCGATGTCGACGCAACCACCAGCGGCGGCGGAATTGGAATCGACCGCGCCGGCGGGCGAATATATGCGCACACGTCCGGCGGAGGTATTACCGTGGGTGAAGCACTGAACGCGGTGGACGCTTCCACTTCGGGCGGCGGCATTCGTATAGGCTTGGCCGCCGGCAAGGGCTTCGATCTGGATGCAAGCACGAGCGGAGGCGGCGTTTCGTGTGAGTTTCCTCTTTCGGGTCCCGGCGAACGGAACAGAAAAGAGATTCGGGGCGCCGTGCAGGGCGGAGGTCCGCTGGTTCGTTTGCACACGTCCGGCGGGGGAATCGGGATTCTGCACGCCCGTTCGGGCGGGTTGGCTTCGGCGAACTAAATGAAAAGCAAATACATCCGTGTTGTATTCGGATGTCGACAATGATAGACTACCCGCCGAACTTCATTGCAAGCGAGCCAGTAAATGGACGAAAAAGAGTTGGATAAAGCGCAAATATCCCGTCTTCTCACAACAAATCAGGTGGCGTCGTGGTTGGGCGTGTCAGATCGAACGATCCGGCTTTGGGCTGAGTGTTCTGAGATTCCGGCCTCGAAAGTTGGATATCAATGGAGATTCAGCCACGAGAAGGTAAACCTATGGCTTAAAGATCCATCCCTCGCGACCATGCGCATGTACAAGAGGAATGCGACGGAGAGCAGTAGCAAACGTACTCCTCCCGCCTAAACCGGCGTGTCTTGCGAACAAATCCGTGGCCGCCTATCCTGACGTCACGTAGTGGCCGCGAGCTAACGGGCAGGTCACAGAAATCGCGCTCAGCCCCGAGTCGTTTCCGGGAGAATCGTATGGAATCATACTGCCCGGAAATGTTGCGAGAAAGTCGCGGAAATCACGGCATACGAATTTGCTTTTTGTGTTTCACAATTTTAAAAGGAGCCCAAAGATGTCACCAGCCTCTCGATTATTCGCCGCTATCAGCATCGTAGTCGCCGGAGCACCTCTTATGAGCGCTCAATGTTCCGGTTATGATAGCGTGCCTCTATGGATCTGGAACCCACTCTTCTACCAATCCAGTTTGAGTGGTACCCAAATAACGGACCTGGCTGCTTCGGTCTCCGGCTGGAACAACGCGCAAACGGCACTAACCATCAGCACTAACCCGTACGACGACATAGACGTGTCGGTCGACAACAGCATAACCGACCTGGGGGATACATATATATATCCGATGGCGCCATATACAGGCTGTGCAAACCAGTATGACGGATGCGGCGTTTGCCGCAACAGCAATGTGATCGCGTACGTGGATATCAAGGTTAGTACAACGCTCATAGCCACAGAGGCCGCGGCGTATACTTCGTGGACAGCCGATCAACGGCTAACTTCGGTACTGTCTCATGAGCTCGGCCACGCTTTAAACCTAAAAGACCTCGGCGGGTCACCTACGAATTGCTTACAAACCAGCATCATGTATCTTGGAAACGGAGCCTATACATGCAATTTCATTGTGGCGCAATCCTACTGTGATGGTGGGGACGTTAATGCAGCATATTCGGACGCATATTTCGAAGATTGGGACTTGGACGATCCCGATTTCTGCGGATATTGTAATCAAGGAGCATGCTAAGTAAAGACCTCTGAATCTGCCAAATATCGCGGCTACAGTGTTTTTTAATGAGTAATCGCCAACAGGAGACAAACTAAATGCAACTGCTATCGAAATGCATGTGGTTAACACTCACGATATCTTCTTGTGCGTCCTTGGCGCAGGAAGATCGACGTATCACCCCAACCGACCCCACGCAATCGCCGCAGGGCCGCGCTTTGCTATGGGTAAGACCCGTGCCAGTGGCCGATACGACGCTAAAAGGCTTATCAGCGATATCCGATGCTATCGTGGAAGGCGTCGTCGAGAACGTCTTACCGTCTCGAAAGGCAAGCCCTTCGAATATCCAGACTGATATAAGATTTACAGTCGTAAAGTCATTTAAGACCTCTCTGCCATTGAATGAACTTATGATTTCACAGACCGGCGGCGCGGTCGGCACCTACGAAGTGGTACCACAACAATACGAACTGATGCAGCCTGGGCAAAGATACCTATTATTTTTGATGCGCGATCGGCGCCCATCGACACCGGTGCTTATTGGGGCGCCTCCCTATACGATTCTGGGCGCCTGGATCGGCTCATTCGGGATTTCGAACAATAAAATTCATGTAAGTAAGATGTCGCCCGAAAGTACTCACTCGCTCTATGATGGTATGGACGCGGGAGCATTCGAAGCTGAAATAGAGAAAGTCGTGCCAACCGCGCAATGATTTAATTTGTGATCGTAAGGACGATTCCTTTTCGAAGAAACATCACGAGGAGTCTATCAAATGAGCTTAAAGGAGCTACAAGCGTCATGAACTACATCGTTATTTCTAACTTCGCGATAGTCTTAAGCATGGCAGTGAATATGAGTGCCGCGGTTAATACCGCATGCCAAGAACTGTCTAATGATAAAACTAATAGTTTGATTTCTTATATCCACAAGAAATATCATATCCCGCAGGCGACGACGGTTGCAGTGGAGGTGGAATCGACTTCCTCGGAGTGTTACCGAAAACTACGTTTTCACCTGAATGGTTCATCACAATCGCGCCAACTAATAGCGTTTCTCCCGCCTGATCAGCGCTTTCCCGCTCGAGATCTCTTTGACACATCAGTCGACCCCGATGGGGAAGATCTGCCCAAAAATGCAGTCGTACAAAAGAGCTTATTATTCGGTAAATACGCCAGTAGAGGCTCTGATGAGGCAAAAGTTACAATTGTGATATTTTCCGATTTTCAATGTCCGTATTGCCGACAACAAGCCGAGGTGTTTAAAGAAATAGCACCTCGTTATGGAAAGGACCTGAAAATTGTATTTCGCAACCTGCGTCTGTCGATGCATCCCTGGGCGCGCCCTGCTGCGGAAATGGCAGCGTGCGTATTCAGACAAAGCAATGAGGCATTCTGGGCGGTACACGACACGCTCTTCTCTCGTCAAAAAGAAATCACAAAAGAGACTTTGGGTGGGATTGTGGAGGCTGTTGTTGAGAAGCAACCCGATATCGATCGATCTGCCTATCAACTGTGCCTAGCCGAACGTCAGGCGGAACCCGACGTCGAGGCGGATTTGTCTTTCGCAACGTCCCACAAGATAGATGTGACGCCAACGCTCTTCATCAATGGAAAGGAACATCGAGGCGTTATTCGCTCGGACGAGTTGATTGCGATGATGGAGGAGCAGTCTGATTTGGTCGGTGCATCTGCAAAGAAGTGAGCCATTGGGGGATGACGCGAGTAAATTTGTACTTCTACGAATGAAGCACCCCGATGTGGTTTTTTGCTGAGGCGCTTCTTTCGCGGTTGCGTAAATTGTAGGCAACCGCGACCGACAGAGGATACGAAAGAGTCATCTCAAGCGGAATCTCGCATCGAGTGCCGATCTGTTTGGCACGCCCACCCGGTTTCTACTAAATTTCGTAAGTCAAAGCTTCCATTTCCTGTTGTTTGTGGCGCGCGTCGTCTACCTGATTGCACACCATCGCCAGCGTAGTCTTGTCCAGAATAGCCGCAATCGCATCGCGCACCTCGCGCATGACTATCCTCGTGCCGCAGGTCTCGATATCCACGCATTCGTCGCACTTGCGAAAGCGGGTTTCGCTCGCGCAGGGCAGAGGCGCCAGCGGACCTTCCACCATCCGGATCACGGACCCGATGGTGATCTCGTCCGGAGGACGCACCAGCGTGTAGCCGCCTCCCTTTCCCTTCTTGCTCTCCACCAGGCCGGTAGATTTCAGCGAAAGCAGGATCTGCTCAAGGAATTTCTTCGGGATCGATTCGCTCTCCGCCAGATGCGCGATCAGCGTTGGCCCATGGCCATAATCGCGGGCGAGCGCATAGAGAGCCCGCAGGCAGTATTGTGTCCGTTTAGACAGCTGTCGCATGTCCGTCCATCCAGCGTAAGTTTGGCATATGCATCCGTGCGTGCCTTTATATCTCCGCCTTTCTATATCTAAGATATATACATGGGCCAACTCCCGATCCTTTCGCTCCTCCTGGCGCTGACTCTTGCCGCGCAGCAGCCGCAACCGGCATCCCGCGCCGCGGCGCTTGCCGGAGCGGCTGGTGCGCTTGCCGGCACGGCCGGGGCAAAGGATTCGCTGCACGGGCTCAGCGATTCCATCGAAGCTCTCGCGCGCGCCGTTAGTCCGGCCGTGGTCCAGGTCTTCTCCACCGGATACGCCGTTTCGGACGAAGCCGGAGATTCCGACGCAACCGCCGCGGGCCTTGTCACGAAGCAGAGCAGTTCGGGTTCCGGCATCGTATTGACCGGGGATGGGTATATCGTCACCAACAACCACGTGGTCCGGAACGCGCGCCGCATTCGCGTTCAGGTGGCTTCCCCGCCGGATCTGCCTGACAGCTCACCCCGGCCGGCTTTTCACGCTCACGGAAAATTGCTCGAAGCCAAAGTTGTCGGGGTCGACCGCGAAGCGGACCTGGCTGTCCTGAAGGTGGAACCCGAAACGCCTCTGGCCGTGTTGAAACTTGCCGATTCCGACATCCTCCGCCAGGGGCAGGTCGTGCTGGCGTTTGGCAACCCGCTGGGCCTTGAAAACTCGGTCAGCCTCGGCATCGTCAGTTCCGTGGGCCGTCAGGTCAAACCCGACGACCCGATGGTCTACATCCAGACCGATGCGCCGATCAACCCTGGAAATAGCGGTGGACCGTTGCTCGATGCCGATGGAAATGTGGTCGGAATCAATACTTTCATTCTGTCGCAATCCGGAGGAAGCGAAGGAATCGGCTTTGCCATACCGAGCAATGTTGTCCGCAACGTTTATGAACAGATCCGCAAAGACGGGCATGTGCACCGCGGCGAAATCGGGGTCACGGCGCAAAGTATTACGCCTGAACTGGCCGCCGGTCTCGATCTTCACCAGGATACGGGAGTGATCCTCGCGGACGTCGATCCGGATGGCGCGGCGGCCATGGCGGGCCTGCAGACCGGCGATATCGTGCTTTCGCTGAACGGGAGGAGCATGGCGAATGCGCGCCAGTTTGAAACGGCTCTCTACAACATTCCGCTGAACCAGACGGTGGATATTGAGGTACTGCGCGGTCTGCAGAACCTCCCCGTGCGGGTTAAAGTGTCCGAACGCGACGACGATCCGTTCCGCTTCGTGGACCTGGTGAAGCCGGAAGAAAATCGGGTGCCTAAGCTGGGTATTATCGGCGTTCCGATTACGAAAGACATCGCCAGTGTGCTGCCGGAGACCCGGAAGCCGTACGGAATCATCGTAGCCGCGCGCACCGGCGAAGCGGAGTATTCGGGACAAGGGGGCCTCAGGCTGGGCGACGTCATCTACAGCGTCAACACTTCCCCGGTCTCGACACTCGATGCGCTGCGCGGAGCGGTGGATAACCTGAAGGCGTCCGACCCGCTTGTCCTGCAGATCGAGCGCGATGGCGCGCTGATGTATCTGACTCTTAGCGCTGAGTAACGGGCTTTAATACCCCAGACGAATCGCGCCCTGCCCCATGCCGTTAACCGTGCCTTTGGTCAACCACTCCAGCGAGGCGCGGAACAGCAGCACGTGATTCTTCTCCCACATCGCATTGTGGGAGGAACACGCGAGATCGACGAAAACTTTCTGCTTCGCGCCGAGATCGGCATACAGGTCCCGCACTCTCTCGGTTGGCACCTGTTTGTCGTAGGCGCCGGAAACCATCAGCGTGGGAACGGTCGTCGTCGCGACGGCGGCCTGCGTCCAGCCCCAGTTCGTCACTTGCGGCGCGCGGCGGACGCCGCTTCCCCAAGTCGCGCCCACGGGGTCCGACGCAATCATCGCCGACCACACGGCGTCGCTGGTCATCGGATCGTACTGCGCCGGACACCCGGTCTGGCGGTCCCAGTTCGCGGTGAACTCGTCATGCGACTGCGTGGTCAGCGCCGCGCCACCCGCCGGAACCGTGGCGGGGGGCGCCGCGGCCGTTTTGCGGTTATAAGCGGGAGCGAGCAAAACCAGCTTCCGCACTTTATCCGGATGTTGCGCCGTGTATCCCCCGGCCCTCGGGCCGCCGAGCGACCACGCAATCATGCTGACCCGCTCAACGTGCCGCAGCGCCAGCAGATGGTCAACCACCGCTCCGATATCGTTCCAGTCGGATGCGATGGTAGTTGTCTGCCGCGGGTACGACGGCGCGCACGGCGCGGCGATCAACCCGGGCACGAACGTGAGTTGCTGTGCGTGCGAGAGGTTGCATGGATCGTTCATCGCGGCCGGTCTGGTGGAGCGTCCGTAACCCGTCATATCCATCGCGAACACATCGAAACCCGCGCGGGCGAGATATGCCATCCAGCTGTAATCCTGGTAAGGAACGTCGAACGCCACTTCCGCCGGCGTCCCCGCGCCATGCACGAACAGAACCACCTTGTCTCCCGCGCCGCCCTCGCGCAAAGCGGTGCCTGCCTGCACCACTTCCCGCACATAAATCTGCGCGAGTTGACCGTCGATCGAAGGCACGGTCGAATGCACGCGAACATAGTGGTCCACGCTAAGAAGCCGCTCGCCATCGTCGCTGAAGGATGGCCGCGCTGCCAGCAATCCAAGAATCGCAAGGCCGGCGATGGCGGAGATTTGTGTGAAGCTGCGCATGGTATGCAATCAGTCTACGCCCGTTGCGTCCCGGCTTCGCGGGAAAGATTCAACGATCGATGTCGCGCAGAATAATCGACTGGTTCAGGCGATCTTTATCCAGTCCGAAAACGATTGCCCGCCACGGCCCCGTGAGCCGCGTGTTGCCCTCGAACGCGATATTGGGATCGTGCGGGCGAGGCGCCAGGTGGCTGATAAGGTCCGTTCCCCCGGAGTGGACCAGAACCATTCGCGGATAGTTCATCGCGCCTGCTTCCGTGATCGCGATCCAGCCAGTGTCAGGTTGCGCGGCGGCGAACGGCAGATCGAATCGGGCGCCGACCCCGGCCCGCTTCAGCGCGTCGCCGTGCACGAGCGAGAACACCGTGCCTTCGTCGTGAATCAGGATCGGATCGAGAGGATTCGATTTCGGAATGACGTAACGGAAAGCCACGCCCTCGTTATAAACACGCGCCTCTACATTGATGCGGCGGCCGAGAGAGCCGTCCTGCATGTATTCGGCAATCAGCGAATTATACCTGCTATCGCCCGCACCGGCGGAAGCCGTCGAAGAGTGAGTCAGCCCCAGCTTCTGACCGAGCAACGGTTGCTGATTGTAGATGTCGAGGCCCATCCAGGAGGTATCGAGCACCGGCTTCCCGCCAACCCACACCTGGTACGCGAGTTGAGAAAGCCCGCCATCGTCCGGCTGCGCCACGAAGATCCTGAACTCGATCCGGCCGTTCGGAGATGCCACCTGACGCTCGTCCTGCGCGTGGAGCGCCATCGGCAGCAGGAGTAATGCAATCGAAAAAGCTCGCATAAAATAAACCGGGCCCGCCGGTCGAAACAGGCGAGCCCGGAAGGTTAACAAAAAGCGGCCTCTACGCCCAGCTGAACCCGGAGTTTTTGATCGGCAGCGAACGAATCCGCTTGCCCGTGGCGTTGAAGATTGCGTTGGTGACGGCCGGCAGAATTGGCGGCAGCGCCGGCTCGCCCAAACCCGTCGGCGGGTTGTCCGACAGCAGGTAGTGGATCTCGATTACGGGCGGCGCCTGCGACATGCGAACCATCGTGTGCTGATGGTAGTTCGTTTGCACCACCTGGCCTTTATCGACCGTGATTTCCTGCCCCATCATCTCGCTCAAACCGTCAATAACCGCGCCCTGAATGATGTTCTCCGCGCCACTCGGGTTGACGATCTGATGCCCCACGTCCGCCGCGACCCAGACTTTGTTGATCTTGATCTTGTTTCCCGGCGAGACCTTGACTTCGGCTACATGCGCGAAATAACCCATGTGGCTGAAGTGGAACGCAACGCCCATCGCCGTGCCTTTCGGCAGCGAACGTTTGCCCCAGCCGGACTTATCCGCCACCAGCGCAAGGACACCCTTCATGCGCTCGGCATTCAAGCCGGGCGCCCCACGTCCGCCACGGCCGCCCGCCGGAACAGCCGCGGGTGGAGGAGGCGTGTTCAACATGGCCATCCGGAATTCCACCGGGTCCTTGCCCGCGGAATGAGCCAGTTCGTCGATGAACGATTGAATCACGAACGCGAACGCGTTGCTGCTTGGCGCGCGCAGGGAACCGGTGCGAATCCCCAGCTCCTGGACGGACGCATCCAGCTTGTAGTTCGGAACGAATCTCTGCGGGAACTCCGTCGGACCCATCGCGCCCGCCGAGACAAATCGTTTGTCCGCGCCATAACTGACGAAGTGATTGTGCCAGGCCACCAGATTGCCCGATGCGTCGATGCCACCCTTCAGGTACTGGAAGCCGCCGGGACGATAATAATCGTGCGCCATATCGTCTTCACGGGCCCAGAGAAGTTTCACCGGAACGCCCGCTTCCTTCGAGATGTATGCCGCTTCCACCATGTAGTCGTTGGTCAGACGCCGGCCGAAGCCGCCGCCGCCGCGCGTCATGTGCAGCGTCACGTCCGCTTCCGGAATCCCCAGGGTCTGCGCCGCCATGCGCACGCCGCTCCCCGGGATCTGGCTGTCGCTCCAGATCTCGCACTTGCCGTCTTTGAACGATGCCGTGCAAGTCTGCGGCTCGAGCGGAGCGTGCGCGATGAACGGATAAGAGTACGCTGCGTTCACCACTTTGGCCGCGCCTTTGAAAGCCGTATCCACGTCGCCATCGTCACGGATGTTCCACTGCGGCGCCTGCTTGCTCATTTCCTCGGCGCGTTGCGCGAAAGCGACGCTGTTGAGGCTGGCCCTCGACCCTTCCTTCCAGTTGACCTGCAACTTTTTGCGCGCCGTCTGCGCCTGCCACCAGGTGTCCGCAACGATCGCGATACCGTTTTCGAGGCCCGGGTCGCCAGGCAGGATGGGAGTCGTGACATCCGGACGGTCCACCACGAACGCGTGTCGTACGCCGGGCATTTTTTTGATGTCTTCGACGTTCGAGCTCTCTACTTTGCCGCCAAAAACGCCGCATTTCTGGAACACGGCATAGAGCATACCCGGCATCGCGACGTCGATCGTAAAGATCGGCTTGCCGGTCACGATGTCATGCAGCGCCTTCTGTGTCTGGGAGTGGCCGATGATTTTGTAATCGGCCGGGTCCTTCATCTTGAGGCTGCCCAGTTCCGGCATGGGCAGCGTGGCCATTTTGCCCGTCAATTCGCCATAACCGAGAGATTTGCCCGACGCCTTGTGCATGACGCGCCCGGAGGCCGTGCTGCACTCGGATTCAGGAACGTTCCACGTCTGCGCCGCCGCCGTGATGAACATCGCGCGGCCCGCCGCGCCCGCCTGCCGCATCGGAATCCAGTTGGTCGGGGTCGCCGTGCTGCCGCCGGCAAACTGCGATGCGTACTTCTTGTCGTCGAAGTCGGTTTGCTCGATCCTGACGTTCTTCCAGTCAACGTCGAGTTCGTCGGCGATCAACATCGGAAGCATCGTCTGGACGCCCTGCCCCAGTTCGGGATTCTTGGCCATGATGGTGACCGTCCCGTCGGGAGCGACCATAATATAGGTGTGCGGGTTGGGTGGAGGGGGCGGCGGACCGCCGCGGCCCTGCGCTTCCGCCTTGGGTTCGAGGTACAGACTGAGCATCACCCCGCCTGTCCCTAACGCGCTTACTTTGAGAAAAGAACGACGATTGATTGGCTTCATGTCGGGATCTCCTTACCTCGCCACGTTCTGAGCCGTCTGCACGGTTTTGGCTGACGCATTGGTGGGTCGTCCGGCGGCTTTATGCACGGCCGCGCGGATCCGCAGATAGGTGCCGCAGCGGCACAGATTCCCATTCATGGCGGTGTCGATATCTTTATCGCTGGGGTTCGGATTTTTGGCGAGCAGCGCGGCCGCCGCCATCATCTGGCCCGCCTGACAATAACCGCACTGTGCGACGTCGAGTTCCTGCCACGCCACCTGGACAGGGTGAGTGCCGTCCGACGAAAGCCCTTCCACCGTCGTAACGGCTTGGGTTCCAACCGTCGAAATTGGCGTCTGACAAGACGGCACGGCCTTGCCATTCAGATGCACGGTGCACGCACGGCATTGCCCGATACCGCAGCCGTACTTCGTGCCGCGAAGGTTCAAAAGGTCCCGGACCACCCATAAAAGGGGTGTATCGGCTGCCGCGTCTACCGTAAAAGACTGCCCGTTCACGTTCAGTTTGTAGGCCATAAACATTTTACTCCGGTCAGAATGAGCATAATACATTTCGCTTGCGTCCGCATCCCCGGGCAACCCGGAACAGATAATTCTTTTGGCGAAGCGAAAAGCACCCCCTTCCGGCGTGGGACACTTGAAGGACTGGTAATGACTAGAAAAATATACTATTGGAAGCTGCGCGACACGGAAATACAGCTGGGCGAGCGGACGCTGATCATGGGCGTCCTGAATATTACTCCCGATTCTTTTTCCGATGGAGGCCGCTTCAACGATCCCGAACGCGCTCTCGCCCGCGCGCTTGAACTGGAAGAGCAGGGCGCGGATATCATCGACATCGGGGCGGAATCCACGAAGCCCGGATCGCACAGAATCTCCGCCGACGAGGAATGGCAGCGGCTCGTCCCGGTCCTGAAACGCCTCCGCGACAATCTGCGCGTGCCTCTCTCGCTCGATACCTATAAATCCGAAATCGCCGAACGCGCGCTGCAATACGGCGTCCGGATCTTCAACGATCCGAGCGGGCTCACCTTCGATCCGGGCCTCGCAAAAGTCGCCGCGAACGCGGACGCCGGCCTGATCCTGAATCACATGCGAGGCCAGCCGGAGACCTGGGGAAAGCTTCCCCCCATGCAGGATGCGATCGGCACGGTCATGAAGGATCTGGATGCCACCGTAAGCCGCGCCCGCCACGCAGGCGTGGATCGCGCGCGAATCGTGATCGATCCCGGCCTCGGCTTCGGCAAACGCAAGGAACAGAACGCGGAGATTCTGGCGCACCTGAGACAACTCACGGAACTGGATTACCCCGTTCTGGTGGGGCCGTCGCGAAAATCGTTCCTTGCGCAGGCGACTGAGAACGACACGCTGTATGCAACGGCAGCCGCCGTGACCGCCTGCGTCCTGAACGGCGCGCACATCGTGAGGGTGCACGACGTCAGGGAGATGCAGGCGGCAATTCAGGTAGCGGAAGAGATCGCCCGGGCCGCCGTGCCGAAGGCACAAGCGGAGGAAAAGCCGGCAACCCGCGTCTCCCGCGCGCATACGGGGCCGGATATCGTGGCGGACCGTCCGCGTCCCACGCGCGCCCCGCTCGCGAAACCGCCTGTCGAACAGCTGGCTGTTTCCGCCGAGGGCGTGCTGGAAACGCCGCAGGAACCGGTACAGGAATCGCGGCCTGAGCGGGCGCCGTATCCGGAGAAGAAGGCCTATCCGGATAAACGAGCGTATCCCGATAAGAGAGATGGCTCTGCACCGCCGAGGCGCGACTTCCGGTCCGGTGGAGACTCGCGCAACGATAGCGCCCGCTTCCGGCCAGCCGCAGGCGCCAGACCCTTTGACCGTGACCGAAGCCGCAGCGACGACCGCCGCGATACCCGTCCGCCACGGGCTCCGTATCCCGATCGGGATCGGGATCGGGAGCAATCCCGCCCGCCTTATCCGAGACCGTTCAGCGATCGCTCCGATTCATCCGGCCCTCCGCGCCGGGAGTTCCGTCCGCCAGCCGGGCGATCCGGTCCGCCGCGGGACGACCGCTTCAGGCCTTCGGGACCGCCTCGTTTCGGCGCACCGCGTTCCGGACCGCCACGTTCCGGTCCTCCACGTTCCGGGCCTCCGCGGGACGACCGCTTCGGCCCCTCCGGTCCACCGCGCTCCGGCCCACCCCGGAATGACCGTTTCAAGCCTTCCGGGCCGCCCCGCTCGTTCGATCGCGGACCTGACCGGCGCGAAAACCGCCCGCCCCGCGGCGCGGCTCCCCGCAATCCCGGGGGCCGCCCGGGAGGCGACAGACCACCCGGCCGCCCATTCCGTAAACGGCCTTAATTTTAAATAAGGGACAAGACTCCGGCGCCCCTCGCCGGAGTCTTTTAACCTGCGGCTGGCGGCAACCGGACCTTAAACCTGTATTACTCTTAGTACTGTAGCCCTTGCCAAATGTCAGATAATCCCCTCCTTTCCATCCAATTCCACATTCCATTCGACCGGGTCCGCGCCGAACATGTGGAGCCGGGCATTCGGGAATTGCTGCGGCAGGCGCAGGAGCGTATCGACGGCATTGTGGCGGACCTTGCGCCGCGCTCGTTCGGCAACACCATGCTGGCGCTGGAAGACGCGACCGAAAATCTGGACTATGCTTTGGGCGTGGTGCGTCATCTGGAATCGGTCTCCACCACTCCGGAACTACGCGCCGCCTGGAATGCGGTGGAACCGGAAACGAGCGCGTTTTATTCGCGGATCCCCTTGAATGACGGGCTGTGGCGGCAACTGCGCGCCTACGCTTCCACTCCCGAGGCAACGTCTCTTTCGCCCACGCGCCGCCGGTTTCTCACCCGCACTCTCGATTCGTTCAAAACACATGGCGCGGAACTCGACCCGGCCGGCAAGATCCGCATGGCCGGGCTCGATGTCGAACTGACGAAGGTGACGACGAAATTCTCCGAGAACGTCCTCGACTCCACCAACGCCTTCGAACTGATCGTTACGGATGAGGCGAAGCTGGCCGGGCTTCCGCCGAGCGCCATCGATGCCGCGCGTCAGAGCGCCGCGTCGAAACAAGCTGACGGCTGGCGATTCACCATGCAGGGTCCTAGCTATGTTTCCGTCCTGACCTATCTCGACGACCGCTCCATCCGCGAACGAATGTACCGTGCGTTCTCCTCGCGCGCGACCGAACCGGAGCGTGATAATCGCCCCCTGCTGGCGCGTATTCTTGAACTGCGCCGGGAAAAAGCCATCCTGCTTGGCTTTCCCGACTTTGCCGATTTCGTGCTGCACGACCGCATGGCCCACAAAGGCGCGCGAGCCCTGCAATTCCTCGAAGAACTGAAAACGAAGACAGCGCCGTTCTTCGCGCGGGAAAACGCCGCTCTCGAAAAATTCGCCGGGCAGAAGCTGGAACCCTGGGACGTCGGTTACTGGTCGGAGAAGCAGCGCCGTGCCCTGTATGACTTCGATGAAGAGGAACTCCGTCCCTACTTCCCGGCGGAGCGCGTCGTCGAAGGCATGTTCGCCATTGTGGAACGCCTGTATGGCATCCAGGTCAAGCGGCGCGAAGGTGTTCCGGTATGGCATCCCGATGTGCGGTACTACGAAGTTCATGACGCCGCGGGATTGCTTCTCGGCGCGTTCTATGCCGACTGGTTTCCCCGCGAATCCAAGCGCGACGGAGCGTGGATGGAGAGCTTCATCACCGGCGTGGACGCTCCGGGCCGCTTCGAGCCCCATGTTGGCTGTATGTGCGGTAACCTCACGCCGCCCATCGGGGACAAGCCCGCGCTACTGACGCATCGGGAAGTCGAGACCATCTTTCACGAGTTCGGGCATCTGCTGCATCATGTGTTAAGCCGCGTGGAAGTGCGCAGCCTGGCGGGTACGGCCGTTGCCTGGGACTTTGTCGAATTGCCCAGCCAGATCATGGAGAACTGGTGCTGGGAACGCGAGGCGCTCGATCTTTTCGCGCGTCATTACCAGACCGGTGACGCCATCCCGGAAGACTTATACCGGAAGCTGGTGCGCGCGCGAACCTATCGCGGGGCCAACGGTCAGATGCGCCAGCTCGGCTTCGGCTTCGTCGATCTCAAACTTCATCGCGATTACGATCCCGCGCGCGATGGCGATGTGATTACGTATGCCCGCGATATCCTGCAGCCGTTTGCCGCGGCCAGGTTCCCCGAAAACTACGCCATGATCGCCGGCTTTACGCATCTGTTTTCGAGTCCCGTGGGGTATGGCGCGGGCTATTACTCATACAAATGGGCAGAGGTGCTCGATGCCGACGCGTTCACGCGTTTCCGCGACGAAGGCATCTTCAGCCCGAAAGTGGGCGCTGAGTTTCGCGACCGGATTCTGGCAAAGGGCGACAGCGAAGACCCGGCGGAGCTCTACCGCAAATTCATGGGGCGCGATCCGGATCCCGATGCGTTGCTCGTTCGCTCCGGCTTGTCCGGCTGAGCTGCTGCCAGGCTGATTTGCTATTACGTGGGAATGCGAAACTCGTATTGAATGCCCCACGATCATCGGAAACCGGTGCGGGTTCGCCGCGTCGACCAGTGCCAGTCCGTCCACGAAATCTTCGAGCACTGCCTGCCCGCCTTCGGAGGCGCCATCCTGCGCCGTGTTTACAGCATTCTGGATCGCGCGATGGAGCAGCATTGCCCTCTCACGATTTCAATCGCGGGTCCGGTTACCGTCTCCGGCCAGCACCAGGCCTGGCTGATCCCTCTGCTCGAAACCGGCTGGGTGGCTTATCTCAGCACCACCGACGCCGTCTGCTATCACGACGGACATCGCAGCCTCAATGCGCACACCGAGGACCCCATCTACGAAGTGCCGATCTTCGGCGACGATGGGAAACTCCGCGACGAGGGCGTTATCCGCGTCACCGACATGGGCTTTGCCGAAGAGGTCCTGCTCGATCAGGATAAGTTCCTCACCGCGGTTCTCGCCCGCCCCGAGTTCCAGAAAAAAATGACGGGGACGGAGCTGCGCTACCGTCTGGGCGCTTATTACGGGCAGCAGGAAGTACGCAATCGCGTGGAACCCGGCTTGCTCTCAACCTGCAACCGGCTCGGCATTCCCGTCTTCGTGGGAGCGCCCGCGGATGGCAGCGTATTCCTCAATTCCATGAAGCTCTGGGCCATGAAACAGGCCGGTTTGATCCCCGACTACGCCTTCGATCTCGACCTGCACGCGGAAGTATTCGAAGCCTGCGCTTACCACCACTGGGGGCTGTTCGCGAGCGAAGCCAAAACCATCGCAACTCTCATCCTCGGCGGCGGCGTGCCCAAGAACTACAACCTGCAGCCTGAGCCGGCGCTCGGCCAGGTGCTTGGCCTGCCCAACGTTCGCGGCTATGAGTTCGACGTTCAGATCACCACCGCTCCCGTTACCGACGGTTCGTTGTCGTCCTGCCCGCCGTCCGAAGCCGTCACATGGGGGAAAGTCGATAAAGAGACCTACCTGCAATCGACGGAAAGCCTGCCGGGGGATTACTCGATGATGATGCCGTTCATTGTGAAAGCGCTGATGGAAAAGCACGGCCCGCGCGAGCCTTTCAGGTTGTATGAGAATCGCGATCGGCTGGTCGAGACGCTGCGTGGATCGGTGCGGGAAAATCGCGAGTGGCTGATGGAATCGCTTGAGTATCCCCTGGCTGCCGTGTGAGCCAGGACCGGTTTATGAGGGCTTCCGCCACTCCAGACTGCTGATGCGCTCTTCGGCCATCGCGAGCCGTTCGTCGAAACCGGTAGTTATGCCGGCAACGCCCCGGACACGAATCTCCATGGCCCGGGCCCATCCGTGAAACGCGCCCAGGAGGTTCGTCTCAACCTTCTCGATTTCAGCCCGAAGTTCCGTTCGCAACTCATACATTTCGGCGCGCACCTCGCCAAACTTAGCGTCCGTTTCCATACGCGCCTGGGCAAACTTCGCGTCCATTTCAGCAAACTTCGCATCCAGATAGGTCTTGAGTTCCTGGTCCATTTTCGTTCCCTCCCGGAAAACCGGTCGATCCCGCACTTTCACCACCAGTTTAATACGCCTGTTCCTTTCGATTCGCGCAGGTTTTAACATTAGTTACAGATGCCCCAAACAAGGCTGTTTCTTCCCCTTGCCGCGCTCGCTCTCCTGAACGCCTTCCCCGCCCCTGCCGAAGAGGGCATGTGGACGTTCGACAATCCCCCGCTCCAGCAACTCAAAGCCAAATCACTGCTGTCCAAAACAGGACAGGGTTGTGCCGGGGTCTGCTGAAAGCAAAGGCCTTGAGAGCGCGTGAACACGGA